>Ga0307928_10003314_pt1 | contig 12288 bp, 8 predicted proteins | sample AceLakmetagen232_FD_201815 | JGI IMG/M metagenome (GOLD analysis project Ga0307928, IMG submission 201815) | Saline water microbial communities from Ace Lake, Antarctica - #232 | ecosystem: Environmental > Aquatic > Non-marine Saline and Alkaline > Saline | place: Antarctica: Ace Lake... | reverse complement strand
ACCCCTAATCTTGTAGCTAAAACTGTAAATAATTTTACAACCTTCCAACAACTATTAGACAATAAAGACCAAATACAAAAATTACTAGACTCCGATCCTGATTTTGAAAATGAATTAAACGATAGGGGATATGGTAACTTATTATATTTAGCCGCTCATGATAAAAATTATAAACTCCTTGCTCAATTATTAGATAATGTAAACCTAGATAGCGATAAATACCCCAAGGCTCTAAATAGAAATGTTGATTTAATCCTAAAAGATAAAAACAACACCCCGGAAGTTTTATTTAATCTACTTAAACATTTTGACACTTTGGGCGATGATAAATTACCAACAAAAATAGCAAAAACTAGCAACAATGCTAAAGTTAAAAGTTTAGCAAATAATATAGTTAATCTATTAAAAATAGCAAACGAGGACGAAGATAGAGCTCTTGACTTAGCTACAGATTTATCTAACAAAGACTTCAATACTTATGATCCTAATTTTACATTAACTGGACCCCCTCCTGCATTCGAAGAAGAAACTACCCCTAAACATAAGAAAGTCCCCACACCTACCGCCAAGGAAAAATCTACACCTGCGCCTAAGAAGGCTCCTGTAACTAAAAAGACTCCTGCGCCTAAAAAAACTCCTGTGACTGAGAACATACAGACGACACCCGAATCAACAGAAATTTCTACAGATTCTCCTAAACAACCAGGAGGATCTAGCACAAAACAAGATAAAAAAATAACCAAACTCATTAAGAAAGATAAAGATACCCCAGACTATGCAATTCCCAGTATAGGTAATATTGCGACATTATACGAAAATATACTAAATAACTTTCTATCCAAACAAAACTCAAATACCTATCTAAAGAATTTAGATAAATATATCGCCGATAAAAACTTATATTCTCTCCTATCTAATTACGCAGAGTACTTAGGGTATGCCGTTACTAAAATCTACGGGGGTAAAGTTGCAATGCACTTTGACCGTCCTTATGTAGATAAAGGAAGCTATGGCATGGGATTTTCACTACCTGCGGGTACCTACGAAGTAACAAAAGGATTAAAAGAACCTACCTCTCACACCTTTGCAAACCCCGGAGAAGGAATAATTATTAACGAAAATCTACAAAAAATTAATACCGCTATTAGCTCCCTGGCCACTACATATAAAGACCAAGTAAATATAACCGAGTTAAATAACGTTTTATCCTTTTTAAAAAAAGCACGTACTATCTATACAGATAGATATAAAAAATTAGAAGAAGGAGAAACTGTAACAAGAACTCCACGTTCCGGGGGAGTAAAAAATTCAGGCATAACTGCAACTATGGCAAATCAAGCAGTTAAAGATATATCCACAGACACTGAAAAATTATATACAGCAGAATCAAGTGCACTGAATAATATAAAAAATGCATTAGCTACCATAGATACATACAGAAACTTAGGTTCCTTAAAAAACGATTTAGCCTCAAACGATAATAAAAATATAAGAAAACAACTATATGTACCCTTAGCTAGAATAGGTAAAGATAATAATTCTAACAGTATCACTATAGCCAAAGCTATAAATATATACGAGGACTTAAGTAAAAAAGTCCAAATTGCTGTGGATTCTGGAGAACTCTCGGAAGACATAGCCGATGTATTTGTATACAAATTCAAATCGTGGTACAACCGCACTATTGATTATGCACAGCGATGGATTACACAAGCTTCGTATCTTATAAAATTAAATAATGATCTTGCTCAAAACCCAGATACTCTTATGACCAGTGTCTTAAGCAAAAAAGATAACGACAACCTTACAGAACAAATAGCAAAGATGCAACAATCTCCTTATATCGAAGATACAAGTAGTTTAGAATTACCCACCCCCACGGAAAATACCTCTATAGAAGATGAAGAATTTCCAGATATTGCTACAGATTTAGAAGACTTTAATTTCGACGAAATAGAAAATATGAATCCTACAGAATTAGAAGATTTAGCCACAGAGGATAATATAAAGGTAGGACTACCTCCCCAAGAAGCAGAAAAAGTAGCAGAAGAGCAAGTAAAAGTATACGAGGATTTATCAGAAGCCCACGAAAAACTAAAAGAAATACCACAAGGTTCTATAGACCCCAAAGAGTTTAATGTAATCCACAATACTCTCCAAAAACTATATGATAAAATAAATAAACTTGAAACTAAATTAGCAACAAAGAGTAACAAAGAATCAGAAATGATGACTATACTTAAGGAATTACAACAAGTATCTCTTAAGTCTGCTGACCGCCAAGGTATAGAGTTAGACAAAATAATTACCCCTAAACTAAAATTGGAAGAAGTATGGACCTCCTGGTCCCCGACCAAAGCTACAGCATTCGATGAATTTATAAATGAATTTGTAGAAGTTACAAACGAAAAATTCCGAAAGCAAGCGAATACGGATTCTTCTGCCGCTTATAGACACTACGAGAAAACAGATTACGGTATAAAAGAATTTTATTATTATTCTATTTATAAAATAGAACCTATGGGCAATACAGGTATGGCGTTCCACGTGAAATATAAAACACGTAAAGATGAAATAATTAAAGTAATTAATAGTTTTGCAAAAGGAAACAAATTATTTATCGGCAAAATGCCTCATTTTATAGAAGATAATGATATACCCGATACCGACATAAATTGGATTACAGGAGAAGTAGTTATACCAGAATCCTTATTATTCAAACTTATGCGTAAAACATTCCATAAGAGTTGGTCAGGTGCACCAACTGTACATAAAGATGTCAGCTTCGCAAAAACCTTTAATCGTATAAACCAAGAAGTACTAGACCTCGTTAATAAGGATATTCAAAAAAATAAAGGATTTTTAAAAAAGACATTTACTTCGGCTAAACCTATTACATTCGAAGTACTTAAAAAGTATAAAGAAGATAACCCCAAAAAATATAAAGCATTAATGAAAAAATTATTAACCGTTGCGGGACAAGTACTTTTCGCAAAAGGAAATGCACTAATAGTAGAAGATTCTTAATAAGACTGGGTTATTACTCCATCCATACTACAAGTTATTATTACAGGGACAATACGTAAATTATCATCTATAATAGATACAGAAAAAGAACTCCCTGGGGTCATACCCAAAAGAGTTTCTGTGCGTCTTTGTCCTAATGTAGATTGATTATACATTATAATATTTTCACTAGTTTCGTGCTGAGTAATTATTATAATATCGCCCGAATTTACATTATAAGAAGGCTGATCCCCTACATTTTCTACAAATAATCTAACTAGCGATAATTCTTTTATTTTAATGTCTGTGTTTGGATATAATACAGTATCGGGGTTTTCTAATGCAGAATAATAAGCAACAGAATCACATATATGGGGCACAAGAACGGGAGTATCTATACCCTCCGCTGCTCCAGAATATAAATTTAAAAGATCCTCATTCCCTCCCACTGCGGAGGAAGGAGGAGCGACAAAAAGTATATATCCTGTTTCGAGCATTTTAAAGATATTAACATTTGCAGCTACTTCGCTATACCCATCTACAAAAGTCCACGGGTACTCATTTAAAATAACAGGAGTCGTAGTATTCTCTTCTTCTAATAATGCAGGTACCCAAACACCTGTTCTATGAGGAGAGCGCCGTACGGCACAGATATTTAAGCCGTAGGTGCCTTCTATGTCAATGTCAAACTGAATAAAGGGATACAATTTACCATTTATCCATGTGTATAAGTTATTTTGTTTCATTACATACCTTTCAAAATAAAGAGAGTAACCTATAAAATTAATATCCGGTTTCTATATTTATAGGATTTTTATTATTTTTTAAAGAAGAAAGGAACTATTAATATGATTTCTATAGCCACTAGAGGTATGATACAAGGAGCAACTGCCTACTGCTTGGAAACAAGCACCGGACAACAAGTTAGTCCTTGCAGTAAACAGGAACACATTATTATAGATTCAGATAACCCTAGTTCTCCAATAGTAAGAGTTTATGCAGGAAATAATCCTTCACTACAGGGATCGTCCGAATACTCGGCAGTGGCAGTCCCTGCACCTGCTCCTAGTACTCCCGCCCCTAGTACCCCAGGGACCACAACATACTCGGGAATCACTCCTCCTACTCCTGAGTAATCGCTTTATCCGACTTGCCTGTTTTATCCCGTATGCGCATATCATAATAACAATCTTTTACTTTTTTAGCATCATGCTTATTAACATACCAGCCTTCTCCCTTATATTGAAATTTAATATAAGTTGTATCAATATAAGGATCATTTAATTCACACGTAAGCAGCGTACCTATATGGGGAACCTCTAAAGAAATTACACATATTGGTACCTTTGTACCTGGTTCGAATTGATAAATATCAGAATTCATAGGTATAAAAATTTTAGTCATAATACAAATCTCCTTACTGTTAATATAGCAAGTAATTTTAAAAAGTCAATAGCCCCTTTAAAAATTTTATATTTTTTTAATAATATTTTATCTAGTAAAAGTTTTAAGCTCGCTGTACCATAAAAGTAGAGGGACTTACATAAACTTGTGTGGCACTTACAATTAGCCCTATGGTTTTAATATACTCCCCACTAGTTGTAGTAGGGATAGTATCTGGTCGCCCCGAACTATCTATAAAACAAACTTTTCCTTCACTACTCCCCAATATAAAGTTTTGAACAGCTAATCCTTCTACTAATCCAAGGGTAGTCACCTTATTCGTAGCAGATACAATACCGAGGGGAGGTTTGGCGCTAGTTAAAGTTATACGACTAACTGTCATATTAGAACCATAACCATCTACGGATACGGTTTCTCCTACCGTCGCTACCGTAGTCACATCAGAAATTAACTTTCCCGCAGAACCTAAAGAATCCGCAGTTCGTCCAATATACCTAAATCCTGTAACCCATACATCTGTAGGATCTATTCCTTCTCCCGTAAAATCAAAATCCGAAGCAACTTTTATAATACCAGAACCATAATGAATAAACCACCCTACCCTCGATGTTCCGGGGTCTTGTCCAACAGATGTATTTATTTCTATACTTCCTGGAAGATTAGGATCTCCGTTCCATAAATGGATACTATATCCCCAAGAAGCTAAGCCTGTAACGGGCATTGATATTAACTGGGGCATAATCCAATTACCCACACGGGTATCTAAATCACCATAAGTAGTAGTAATTAAAAAAGCTTTTTGATTTAAAGAGGGAGTTAAGTGTACAGCAGAACCACTAGCATAATTCTGAATTACAGAAGGAAAGACTATTGAAGCATTTACAGCAGAGGCTGCAGTATTAGCAGGAGGTATAGTTGTAAAATCTAAAAGCACAGAAGTACTTTTAATAGAGGAATCTAAAGAATATTGTTCTTCGTACCAAGATAAATTATCGGGCGCTGTGTATCTATCCCCTGTACCGAATAATCCTAACCAGCCCTTCAGACTAAAATTAGTATATTCTTCATTTAAAAAGGGCATTTATAATATTCCTATTTTACCAAGATACCACTACTGAAGATGGTTGTATCGTAGAATGAGTGTTAGCTATTTTTATTTCTAGTTCAAAATAATTATGTAAGGGAGTTAAGCCCCAAGTACCAAAACTAACCTCGATAGTATTCATAGTACAAGAATCTTTTCTTATTGGTTTATTTTGAGGATCTGCATTAAAAGAAGCAGAACTAAAGGTAGATGCACCGTGCACATAACAAGCTCCTGTAAATCTCCCAGGTATATTAATCCAAATTTCAACATCTCCCGCTATTATATCAGTTAAAGTAAATTCTCCAGTTATACTTAATGTTGCACTATTTCGTACCCCGCTAGTAACATCTATAAAAGTTCTATAGTAAGAACCGGTTCCTATAAAACCACTATAGTCATGACTGTTACCCGTAGTTGGGCCAAAAGAAGACCAATCTCCCCACCTAGTCTGTAATACTCCATCTTGAATCATAAGTCCATTATTACCATCATAAGCAGTTAAATTCTGAGTACTATCCCAGGGAGTACTAAAATCCGATTTTTTTCTATAAATCTCGTCTGTAAAATACTCTGCTAATGGTCCACTGTTTGCAATATAAGTATCTATCAATAAAGAGGCGGAAGTAGAATCAGAAGATGCTACAGGTACCCAATCAAATATGGTAGAGGTTACCTTGGCCGTAGCAGCACTTGGAGAAATTAATCTAAAATTAGATCTATCTACGGATAAACCAGTTACAGTATAACTACTTCCTGTGTTGTTATAAAGAGGGGTCCACCCTGTAAAATCAATACTTGAACAAGATATCTGGTTAGCAGTAAGAGATTGTCCTATACCGTAAAAAATAAAGGCGTTTACAATTAACTGCACATGGGGATAACTTTGATTATTTAACTGATCTAAATTTAAAACCGATATATCAAAAGAATCATTTAAGGCAGCATAAAATAAACCAGACAAGTACTTACCCGTAACGGTATTCTCTACTATTGAGGTATTACCAATTGTAGCAGGTACAGTATTTATATCATAAAAAAGTGTCTGCGTTTTAGAATAGGGTGTACTGGGGGGGTTATTATCTACTCCATCATCATGAGCAATGGTTATATGAAACCTGCCCCCCGAAGGCAATATAGTTGAGAGATCCAAAGTTATCTCGGCGTTGGCTTTGTATTTAAAATTATCAACAGCCCAATCACTTATTTCAATAGTTATTCCTGCGGAAGTATCGACATCATCCCCAGTTAAAATTAAAGAATTTGTTGCAATTACGGTACCTGCAACATCTACATCTCTTACAGTAACCGTAAGTTCTGTGGTAGCATTATCTAAAATGCTAAATTCCGAACTCGTAGACCAGGTAATATCTGCATTGACAGTGTTATGATTATCTCCTCCTGTCCAAGTACCTATATTGTAGGGGGTTCCTTCACTCGTAGGCTGTGCTACATGCCTAAGAACACCTTCATTTAAAACCTCAGCAGCATCGTGATTAAAGAAGGGAGCAAACATTAAAGAAGGAACATAGACCGTAACTACTCCCGACACCCCGCCGTATGCATTGACCCCACTACCTACTAAATTAATAGCAGTTACGGCAGAATCGATTGTTACACCTTCGTCTAATATTTCTAAAGATCCACCGGATTTTCGTCGAGCTGTTGCCATAAGTTTAATAAACCTCTTGTATAAAAGTTCTCTATATTAAAATAATAGAAACTCTATAAATCCTAGAAAAAGCAATTGTTTAAAAAGGAATAAGGACTTTAAAATTTAGGACATTTTGATTGATTTTAGATAACAACGGAATATGTGCTACAGCAAAAAGAAAAGAATCTCCCGTAGATGGTAACGTAGGAGCCCCTGCAGGTAACGCAGAAGATGGTGTTTTTTCTAAAAGTTTTGCCCATATACCCACTTCTCCTATATTTTGATTACACTGACTTACATTCAAATTACAATCTAATTCCAACACACCCTCAGCAGGATAGGCACCTGCTGCCGTGTCTATAGGAAGTAAGTGAGGAGGTACAATCTCATAGGTACTAGGATAACGCCTAGCTATTAAATCAGTAGCATCTTGATCTATTTCTATAGGCTTATAACTAGCCGTGGAACAAAAACCACTAGACCCTATAGCAAATCCCTCTATTTGTATTTTAGCCTCCCCTCGAATTATTAAAGGATATAATTGCCGGGATATATTCGTAAGAAGCCCTGTAGAAGTATAAGTAGGTAAATTTGGAACATATGTTTTATTAATAACATCCGAGGTTATTATATGAAGCTCTGGGATTAAATTACTGGCAGCAACAACAATATCATAGGGATTATTAATTCCTGTCCCCGCAACTCCATTATAGTAAACATGTAACATCCGTACATATTCTAAATTCATATAGGAATTTACAATTTTATCATTTACCGTAGCCTGTACTGTTCCAGGGATTGCTGTATTGTCACACACTGGGAATTTTGCATAATCCGCAGCAGGGAAGGTAGTATCCTGACTACGTATAATTAAAACATATTGACGCAGTGATCCCAATGCTCCGTTTTTATTATCCATAGGCAAGGGAGAAGTATCCGGCTCGGGATCAATATCCGTATCCGTACTAGAATTAGTCATATTAAATAACACACTTTGACTAGAAGTATTAGTCAAAGTTACCCATTGAGACTCCGCAAGTCTATCTGTTTGCGAAATAAAATTAGGAGAAAGATCATTATAATTATACAACTCTGCTCTTATAACAGGATCTGTTCCTGTATGATTTACTCCCATCCTAGGAATATAAATTAAACCTAGATCTACTTTTTGCAAATCCGTGTGAATATAACTTGTACCATTAACTTTAAATAATATACCTACACCAAACTGTTTAGCAGTATCCCCTAAATTAATAGAGGTTATAGCGAGATTTAAAGTACTATCGTAAACGGGACTAAACCCTATCCTGGGAAACATAATTGTAATACTCCTAAACTAATTGTACCGTAGAATCAAAAACTTGGCCTCTTATGGTAATCCCCATTAGGTATACAGGATCAGTGTTATCTCTCTTATGAATACCTGACCAAGTTGGCCGTAATACCAACTCCACCCAACTATTATAAGCTAAAGTATGAGGAAGATTTCCCATAATACCAACAGGAAAAGATATTACTTTTATATCGGTACTAGCGACCGGGGGGGCTAAAGTTCCAAGTACAATCTCTTCCCGTCCCCCCAGCGGATCTTCTGTATCTTGTGTGTAAAGATAACAATCAAATGATATCGAAGTAGTAGCACCAGGTATTATACCATATTTATACTTTATAGATACTTCTTCAATATATAATTTATGCGGAACATCCTTTTCGTCTTTTCCCGACAATAAAGGTACAGTCTTGTGAAACATCAAAGTATCCCATTCCGCGGCATTAAAATTAGAGGTACTACTAGCATAAGTAATAGGAGGAGCCCCCGCTATGCATAGACTCATGGCGGAAACTGCCCCCGATACAACAAGCACCGCGGTATAAGCACTAATTATTCTAGCACTAGTAACTGGCGCGTAAACCCAACGAGTACTTAGAGAAAGAGGAGAGACATTAACCGTAAAGGGTCTGCCATAATAAGTACTATCGGACTTTTGTACAATATTTTGATATTTATGTCCTTTGTATACCCCATCCATACGTAAGGACGCATATCTATTACTTTGATTTTTATTTTTCCAACCAGTAGGTAACAGACTACTAACGGAGCTCGCGTCTTTAACCGGATACCCTTTAACCATAAAAGCATGATTAAGGCTTTCTCCTATACCTGAAGGCGCTTCGGGATTATCACGCAAATAACCTGTATACAAAGTACCCAGGCCGTAATGTGCTCCTGTACCTAGGGGGGAAGTACCGCTACTGTAAACATCGTCCATGTTTAAAAGTTGCCGTATTTGATACGTATCCGATATAGCAAAAGTCGCAGAAGTGGGACTTGTTTCATGCCCTATAATATTTCCTATAATATGTGGACTTAGTATTTCAAAGTTAAACAGATCATGTACAGCGTAAAAGGCACTTATATCCGCAACACTACTATCTTTAAAATTATATAATTGAAAATGAGCACCTGTACTAGAAGGAACAAATTTAAATCTATAATAAATAGAATTAATTTCATCAAAAATTAAATTCCCTGTCTCATCGGCTAGGATACCCCCTGTAAAGGTAGCCGCCATAGCTGCACCATTCCAACAACCGGCTACTGTAATTAACCCCAAAATAGCAGAAAACACATCTCCGTTATACCTAGGCGAAATATAAGTACTGCCTGTTCCAGAAGAAGGAGGATACATATGTATTAAACCCCCTGGGGTACCAGAAAAATCTAACAGTTGCCGGGGGGCTAATTCTATAGTATATGATCTAGTTACTTGGCGAAGATCCCCAGACATATACTCAAACCCAGTATCTCCCTCCTCTAGCCCTGGTTTATGCATACTAATGGGGGCAGTATCTGATCTTTTATCTATTAGTACAGCAGCACCCCGTATAGAACCACTATCGGCAGACAATGTGTTTCTTATTATATGTAACTGTCCTCTATCTTGTACATCGAAATGAGTACAGAAGCGCCCGGAAGTATAATCTACAACAGCTCTAAAGAAATGATTACCCGAACTCAGGTCAACTACCTGAGTTGCAGTCCATCCCATGTAGGGAGAAGCTCCCGTGGGCATATCCCGACTATCTGGTAATAAACCAGTGTTATAAATAGCTTGGTCTAAAGCTTCATTATATTCGGCCTGAGTTACAATATGTGATAAGGGATCAACTACGTGTTCAGGCAATGCAGTAGTATCATATAAAATATAACGCGAAAAGTTTTTAGAATGAAGAAGTAAATCTTTCATTTCAAAAGTAGACTCTAGGGTCGTATAAGTATCTGTACTCAACTTATTATTAAAGTCTAACTTCTTCCCGTAATATATGGTTATAGGCAAATTACCGGCACCCGCTAACATAGGGATTACGGAGGTACCGCTAATAACAAGAGAGAAATAATTATTTACAGGAGGAGTTGTATCTCCGGTGAAATAACCAAATGCATCTAATGGGTCACTTCCTACCCACAAACTAGGAATAACATGTGCTCCTGTGCCCGCATACTCTAATCTTATAGATACCTCTACTCCCGCGGCATCTATAATAGGAGCTAGTGTGGAACCGCCACTTACAGGATCTTGTAAACAGACGTGAAAATAACTTTCGGCTGTCCCCGAGGCACCTTTACCGATATACATATGAGATTCGGCAGAAGCGGGAGTAACTACAGGTAATTGTATAGTGTACGAAAGAGCAGAAGGTGTAGATATAGTGTAATCATATTTAGCTAACCCCATCTGAGGATACGCACTACCCATTACAGTATTACCGCTGGGATTAATACCACTAGTTATTTCTGTAGGAACACTATTACCTGTTGCAATTGCATTAAATTGATCAAGGGTTAAATGGTATTCGTGAGTACTTGCCACGTTTCCTGAGACAGGACTTCCCCAATTACCTCTATGATTGGCTAATATAGTTTCGAGGGTTGTATTTTTCGCATCTTCCCATACTCCAGATACATCGGAAATACGAGTGTATGCATATATTCTAAATGTATCTTTTATTATGAACAAATCACCAGTTACTAATAATCGACAATCTGAAGCTTGTGGGCTAGCGTAAGGAAAAGAACCTCCAGAAGTTCCGGGTAAATCCGTATTCGTGGCAACTGCTCCACGGAAGGTATTCCTACTAACAGGATCTATTCTATCTGCTGCGGAATAATCATAAGTTACTGCCCCAAATCCATCAACATTAATAGTTCCTATATTAATCCGAGTATCGTCAGATACGTAAACAGCCGCCTGCGAAATACCTAAAGATATATTCGGATCCCCCCCTTCTACATACTGGGCTACCAGAAATAGTATCCATTCCTTTGAAGGAGAAGATCCTGTGGATATAGTTTCTCCCCCATCACTAGTTACTACCATCCCTTCTTTAGACACAGCAGCTATCTCAGAGAGTGTAACACTTAATAATTGTGAGGCATAATTATAAGCAGCACTAATAATTCCCCCATAACCTATACCCTTTTCAAACAAATTAGAAAACCGGTTGTTTATATCTATAGTAGAATCTATGTTTTTATACTTTAATAGGGCAACAAAAGCCATAATATATTACCTCTTAGAAGTTCACAATTGCTGTTATATCCCAAACATCTGTCGCTGTTTTTGTTTTATCTCCGTAGTTCCCTAAAGCAAACAAGAACTGTTGGCCTACCTCGGCGGGATTACTACTTTCCAGCACCGTACCTATTAACCCTAAATTACTAGAGGTTCCAATTCCCGATAGAACTCCTGTCCCCAAGGGCAGGTTTATACCAAATTCTAAACAGTAGGCAGAAGAGTACGCACGGGACGCAAAAGTCGAAGTTGCTGCCATGATACTACTATCAGGTATTACAGTTAATGATAAATCGGGAGGAAGAGGATTACCCGAGGCATCAGAGCCCGCAGTACCTATACCATAATTAGCTACATCGAATTTCACATCCGCAACTGCGGCTCTCGCCATATACTGTCTTCCTATATAAGTTACAGATGTATAGATTTCAAAACTTGCCATAAGTCCACCTCAATTAAAAAATATCTTTACTTATTTGTTGTAACAAAGCTTTAACTCTTGCGATATTATCAGGAAGAGATTTACACAAAGCTGCCCTTAAACGAGTTTCGACATTTTCAAGTTC
>Ga0307928_10003313_pt1 | contig 12290 bp, 16 predicted proteins | sample AceLakmetagen232_FD_201815 | JGI IMG/M metagenome (GOLD analysis project Ga0307928, IMG submission 201815) | Saline water microbial communities from Ace Lake, Antarctica - #232 | ecosystem: Environmental > Aquatic > Non-marine Saline and Alkaline > Saline | place: Antarctica: Ace Lake... | reverse complement strand
AAATATTTCGTGGACAAAGCGCGGAATAAAGCGTACAAGGATCCCAACACGGGATACACGCGGATATTCATTCCGTCGAAGTATACGGACAATCCTCTTGGTTGCAAGGCGGATCCCGAGTACGTGCAATTCCTGATGGGTTTGCAGGGTGCTCTTGGTCGTGCATGGCGTGAGGGAGATTTTGAGGCGTTTGAAGGTCAGTATTTTGCCAACTTCGGGAACCACATGAAGGAAGATCCTTTCATGTTGGAACCGGCGAAGCATGCAAAGCGGCTGTATGCGTCGTATGATTACGGTTTTGGTCTTCATGGGATATCTTCTTGTGGTTTCTGGATGCTGGATGATCATGGCGTGCCTCATCGGTGCTACACTCGGCGATATATCGGAATGAATGCAAGTGAACAGGCTGCGGATTTGTTCGACTACATGAGTTCCTTTCATTTGACTAGCGGAATGTTGCCGGTTGAGTTCGTGTATGATAATAACATGGACAATCTTGCGGGTATGAAGGCTGATGACTGGTCTGCGATCGATTACTTCAAACACGCCTTCCGAACCGCTCCGAATGGTTTGGTGTGGACGCCTGCGACCAAGGCGCGTGTGATTGGTTGGCAGGTGGTTCTTGATTACTTTGGTCGGGATGTGAATACGAAGCTTCCGAAGATGCGGTATTGGGACGGCTACAACGCTTCGTGGGAAGAGTCCTGGCCGATGATGACGCGGGATGACAACAACCCCGACGATTGCGAGAAGTGCGCGATAGATCATCCGTGCGACGAAACGCGATATATGCTGGTGAAGCTGCGGAGATTGCAGGCGAATCTTGAGGGTAGTCAAGCGACATTTGGTGGTGTGAGTGAACTTGCGCAAGACCCTAATACTATATTGCGACAAATGGAACTTTCTGGACGAATCGGCGTAACAGGGATTTAATGGGTCATGAAACTGTTTGAAGTTCCCATAGAGATTTTCGAAAAGAAGGCTCAGGATATTACCGGTGTGTCTGAGGGCGACACGAGAGTGTAAAGATTGTAATGCTGTATCGTGATTTCGTGGAACTTTGGAAACGTGTTCTACGTGGTGCTGCCGGGTTTGATTCAAACGGTCCGGTCCCTGCATCCAATGAAGCCGTGTGTCCTGACTGTCTTGGCGAATTGTTCTTAGATGGTGATTGCAAAAAGTGTCGAGTGTGTGGAAGGGTAGTCAACTGAGGGGGTTGAAAATGGCTGAACTATGGACACCGAACGGTATGGTTGAGGTTGGGAAGGCAAAGCCTGATGATCCCGCTTCCGATCGTCGCCACGTCAAAACGATGTTTGACCGTGATATAAAGAACCTGGAAGCGTATCATGAGTCTAGACACACTGAGAGCGTTCCCGATGATGTATCTGTTGTGATGTTCTCTGAAGAGTTCCTTCGTGAGATGGATAGTAAGGGAACGCGGTGGGCCGTGATGTCTGATTTGGGTTTCAATATGAAGTCTGATGCTGAAACGCCTCAGCATATTCCTGTGGATTTGTCAAAAGGGTACTCAACATACGATAAGACTTTGGTGACGGATGAGAATGGAGTTGAGGAGCCTGTGGGATACAAAATCGAAAGAGGACAAGGCACTGCGCACATTTTTATGCAAGGGGACAAACATGGTGAGGCTTAGGGGTTTGGTGCTGATGCTGCTGCTGATGCTTGCGGCGTCAAGTTTTGGTTATCGGCGTTCTGTGAATATGCGGAACACGGATATCATTTTTGAGGATTCAACGCGGGTTGATAGCACTGAGACGGTTGCCATGATGGCGTTTGGAATCGACCACGGCGCTGATTTTACGGTGCTGATTGAGGCTCGGGATGATAGTTCCGCGGGTTTCTCTGCTGATTCTGCCTCTGTGTCGATGAAGGTGTATCAAGTCTGGCCTGTGGCGGTTGAGGATGAATTCTATTTTGTGCGTCTTGAGTCGCGTGCTCACCCCGACAGCACAACTAGCCTGTTGAGTGGTGGACCGAGCTTCACACTCTTTGACTCACTGGATATTTTGGAGATGGATACAGCTTCCGGGTACTTCCGCGATTACGTTGGAAACACTGCGGGCAATCGTGATGAGGCCCGACACTACGGGGATTCCCTGGTAACTCTGGATACACTGAGCAATTTTGGTGCGATGGCTTATACCACGTTTGTTCCTGATGTCTCCCCTGCGCTTCAATTTGAGTTTACCGGTACTTCAGGGAACAAGGTTGAGGGTGTTGGGAGTATGTGGAAGGTTCGCGTGTATCAGCTGAAGAGGACTCCGTGAAGAGACGTTCATTTCTAGGTTTTCTCGGGATGGGTGTTGCTGCGGCTCCGTTGCTTGCTGGTGATGCACGGGAATCGGTGCGACACTTGCGCCCGAAAAGTGTGGAAGCGCGTGCGGCTGTGGAGAACAAGTCAGATGGCGGGAGTTTGTTTGGTGCCCCGCGTGATCTTGAGAGGTGGAACGTTCGGGGCTTCAATAATCGGAACCAATTACAGTTGCGCGGAAAAACAATGCCTCGGGCTGGCTCGGTGTTGCGGAATACCAAAGGGGACTCTATTCTGTTGGTGATTAGCATAACGAGGGATTGGGCGTCAGTGCATGAGATCGGTGGCACGCACCTTCCGGATATTTTTGAGGATCTGGTTTTGGTAGGATGGCAGGCAAGGGCATGACGCTTTGCCCCTGGTGCGGGATCCCGATGGTGCGTCTGCACCTTGAGGGTATTTATTGCATGATAGCGTGCGATGTGTGTGAAGGGCATGGACCACGGGTGAAGTGTGGCGGCGGCGGGCCGACAGCTCAGCATGAGAAGTGGGCACATGATTTGTGCAAGCGATGTGAACCAAAGATGGCAACCCTTTTTCTTGTGAAGGTGAAACGATTATGGCGAAGAATTCTACATGCGGGGCAGCTGTGAGCCCTAATGCCTCTCCCCCTGTGGTATACCTGCGGGATGAGCAGATTGAGAAGTACATGGGTGAAGGCTTTGATGATCTCAAGATGCACGATGTTGCCAGCAAGGTATTTCGGTGCAAGGTCGTCGGGCTGAGCAAGCGTGAAGAACCGGAATACGATGAGAAGAATTGCAAGCCTACGGGCAAGAGCAAGATTCATCGCAGTGTTGATTTGGAGATTCTTGAGACTGAGCCGAAGAAGAGTGAAACCGGTGCGGACAAGGCCCTGAAGAAACTCGGACAAAAAGCAGATTATTGATGTCAGAACAAGAACAAATATACGTTCACACGCAACCGCGCTTTGTGTTTGTTGGTCGTCTGGACCCTGAAGACTGGCTTGTGGGTCTTGAGTTGAGCGAAGAGGCTCAGAAGATGATAACAGACGGCGACCGGGAATTGATGGGGCGTTTGATCAGTACGGTTGTTCGTTCCCGTATGGCTGAAAAGAAAAAGGGATTGATAGTATTACCGGGCACTGGTTTGAGCTTGGCTATTCCCGGAACCAAAATCAACGGAGGAAAGAAGTGATGAATCGGCACTCGAATCGACTACAGGCGAAGCTTGCGAGCAAATCCGGTGGCGATGCTGCCGTTCTTTCACTGCATTATCACACTTACTAGGGCGAGCCCGCATGCCATTTGATCAATCAAACGATGCCCATCTGAAGCTTGCCTATGAGCTTGCGGAATCTCGCGCCAATCATTTTTGGAATTCCGAGACGTACAAGAACGCCTGTGCTCGGTATGAGATGTACCGCAATGCGTATTACCGGAAGCATGACACTGCAAACCCGGTGTGGAAGTCCAAGCTGTACTTTCCTGTCTTCTTCATGGCCTGCAAGGCGTTCGAGAGCGCTATAAAGCAAACGGTTCAGGATCCGATTGCGAATATCAACTATAAGACTCGAGCAAAAACGGATTTGGCCCTTGAAGAAAAAGAGAAGCTTCAGAACTATGATATCCAACATGATATGTATATCTCTGGCTTTGAGCGCACGTTGTTCAAGATGTATTGGTTCAATGAAGTGTTTGGAACGTCAGTGGGCCGTGAAACGATGGTTGGTGAACGGCGTGTGAAGAAGGAAAAATCCGTTATCTCAGACCGTTTCGGCGGGACACGGATCATTGAGAGTTCAAATATTGACATTTCTGAACATACTGATACTGATCTGATTCACCCGCTCAACTTTGCCCATGCGTTGAACCGCGGCGAATTCTATGAATCTCCGTGGGGCCTGGTGCGGTATGAATTGGATATTGCTGATTTGTATGGGCTGCTGGAACATCCTCTTGCGAATAAAGAGGGAATTCAGAAGGTGATTCGGAAGGTTGAGAGCACAGAGGTTGAAGGCTGGTCTAGCGGTCCCCAGACTTTCTATGTCGATTCAAACGATTACAAGAGCGGCAACCAGGACACTTTGATTGCGACCGAGTACAGTGGGAACCTTCAGTATAAGGGAAACCGTGATGATTCGGCGTTGTATTGGGGCGTCTATTCGAAGCAATACCATGAGTGGCTTCTAATTGGGCCTTCACCCTATCCCCGCCACCCATTTTGGAAGCAACGGTGCTACCCGGATCCAATGGGGCCGTATTCGGTTGGGCCAAACTCCCTACTGATTCCCGTGAACGTGATCAAGAATACGATGTTCAATCAGTACGTTGACTACACCAACGCCAACATGAAGTTCTTGTATCAGACGTTCTCACCCTGGATCCGCGGCGGGTGGAAGACTCTGATTGATGGGCAGCCTGGCGGGGTGGTTGAAGGTATCAGTGAACTAGCTATGAAAAACAGTGGGGGGAATCTCTTAACTCCCGTACAAAAGAATACTGGTGGGATACCGGGCATGGCGGATGTATTTGGTGCTGTGGAGAAGCTTGAGGTTGAAGCGAATGTTGCGAGTTCCCGGAAAAAGTCTGTGGACGGTGTGACGAACACGGCAACCGGAGAAATGCAGATTGCAGAGCAACAAGATGCCGCGGTGGAAAGTATCGTGCGTGACATGGATCATGGTTTGCTTGATGGAATCCATCAGAAGGTTGCCAATCGTCATTCGCTCGTGACGGAAGAGCAAGAGGCTTTCTTGGACAAACAGCCTGAAGGCGTCTCCCCCCATATCAGGTATTTCCCGTTTGAGCTTGGTGGAAGTGAATCAGATATTGAAGTGAATCGCAAGAGTCCGATGCAGGAAGCAAATAAAAACATGGCTTTCCTTACCAAAGTAGGGGAAGGCATGCAAATGATTGAGCGGAGCGGCGGAGTGCTGAGCCCTGAAGGGGTTACGAATCTCTACGACCGAATAGGCCGGGAGATAGGTATTGAGGGAATAGATGAGATTATTCAACGTCCCTCCCTTCCTCCACAAGTGAATACTGCGCAACCTGCTGCGCCTGTCCCGCCTGAAGGCCCTGAGCTTCCGCCACAACCTTCACCAAATGGAGGGGCGGCGAATGGCCTGGCCCTGGCAATCTGAGCCTGAGAAGGTGGTGGAGCGGGTGTATGTGCCCGTTCCCTCGTATGGCTCGCACAACGATTTGTGGGAGAATCCGACATACCTTGCTGAAGTGCGTTCGATATCTACAAGTCGGGTATGGGTTTCTGAGGTTACTGAGTTGATTCGTATGATGCGCGATATGGCGGATAACTGTGAAGCGCCTGAGAGGTTGGTTGGTGTGAATCTGTGCGTTGGGTTGGCAAAGCAATTGTTGATACTGTCTCCGCTCGCCGATGGTCATATCAAGAATGCGGCTGCCCGTGTGGAAGCTGAGCGGATTGCGAAGTTGGGCGTATGACAAAGGTACGGTGCCCAATGTGCAATAAGCGGTGGTTTGACATGGAAAACGGGAGTGTTCGGATAGAAATCCTGTGTGGAAAATGCGGTCATATTTTCGAGAAGGAAATAACTGTGCATGGTGAAGAAGTGAAAATGCACAGTCTTTTGAAGAAAAAGAAGTAGATTGTAAATATACGAGGGCTTCAAAGCCCCTCCGGTTACTGAGAGTCCATAGAGGCCGTTGCAAGTGTGAAAGCACTTTCAGCGGCTTTTTGTATTGAGACCCAAATGAAGGAGCAAGGTGATGGCAGACGAAGCGGCGGTTATTGACGGCGGAACCCCAGCAGGTACCGAAACAGCATCCCCGGAACCAACCGGACAAGGTGTTGAAGGTGCTGAAGGGTCCGGCGCGAGTTCTGACGGACAAGGTACGGTTACTCCCCCTGTAGAGGGACAAGAGAAAGCGGCCCCCGGCGAAACTGGCGAAGGTGAAACCGATAAGAAACCGCAGTGGGATCCAGAAACGTCCCGGTGGATGCAGTCGAAGGGATACGATGTTGCGGCATTTGATCCGTCGAATGAAGCCCATTCTAGTATGGTGGCTTCCCATCGAGAAGCGGAGCGTGGTTTAACACAGCGTCAACAGTCTGAGCGCACGAAGGAAGTTCTTGAGCGCGTGAAGACGGCACAACCAGCGGCCAAGGGTGGAGAAGAAGAACTTTCCCCCAGCCAGGTTGTAGATCGAGATTACGACGCGGTGAAAGAATTTGCGTTTAATCTTCTGGGTGTTGCTGACATGGCTGAGCTTCAGCGAGAGCACCCCGACACGGCGGCGCAACTACAGTCAGAGTATGACAAGGCGTGGAAGGATGGTATCAAGGCTGATTTGAAGTGGGAGAACAGTGAAGCTTCGGCCGCCACAAAGGCAGCTGAGGAACAACAGCGCTTCAGGGATGACTTTGACCAGGCGCGGCGTCAGTCTGAGAGTGTTGTTGCGGGGATCCGTGCGAAGAATCCGCAGTATGATCAGCACATGAAGGACAGCGGAGTTGACAAATTCCTGAGTCTGATGGAAGAGAAGTTTCAACTTTGGCCTGAACTGCTGAATGTGGATCCAAAGATTGCTGGATTTTTCAGTGATGCGGCGGAAGCAATCGAGTATCGCAAGTCTGAGCCGGAGCGTGCGGAGAAGTGGAAACAGGATTATGAGAAGGACAAGATGGAACTTGCGAAGGCAACCGGCCCCCGCCCTGCTGGTGGTGGTGGTTCGCCTCATCCGGCGTTTGTTGTTGGGGGTTCCTGGGACAAGACGTTGGAATCAGTAGCAACTAAAGTTAAGTAGTCGAGTCATTGACTGCGATCACGTTTTAGATAAGGGAGATTGAACATGGGAACCGAAAAAAACACCTCTAAAGGTGTCCAGACCGGCGGCACGGCTCATACTGAGTTGGGGCGCGATGTTTCGAATGTGATCTGGCATGAGACAGATTCGCGGAACACACCGATTATTTCGCTTCTTGGCGGAAAGCTGTTTCAGGATGGTAATGATGCCGAAACTGATGTGCCGGCGATCGTCCAGAAGGAAAAGGCAACTGAGTACAAATACGAAGTGCTCGAGAAGGATGCTTTGACCCGTTCATGGGTTGGTGGTGTTGCGGTTGCCTCAACCAGTGAAGAAACCATTCCCTTTGTCGCAACAAGCGGCATGCAAGCCGGAATGCTTCTTCGTAGTAAGACGAAGAATACCCCTGAAGTGGTGTTGGCAATCACCATCACATCGTCAACTTCCATCGAAGCAAAGCGGAACCTTGGCGCGACTGAGTACCAGGTTGCCGGCGGCGAAACATGGAAGTGTGTGGGTTTTGCTCAGAAAGACGGCGGATCCAAACGCGGTATCCGCACTGTCCTTGCTGCTGCTCGCACTCGCTACCTTCAGGTGCAGCGCAACACCTTCGGAATCACTCTTCAGCTGCAGAACAGTGATGAACTGACGAACGTCAAAGCATGGTCCGAAGAAATGAAGCTTGCTGCCCGTGAGCACAACCTTGACAAAGAGGGTACTTTCTGGTATGGGCCGAACGCCGATAGCACAACTGATTCTGCTTCAAACGTTGTGTATCTTGCCCGTGGAATCCTTCAGGAAATCCGCCAGTACAACGAGGGAAGCAATGTCATCGATCTGAATGGTTCGATGGACGAAGAGGCTTTCTTGGGCGATGTGATGGAACAGGTTTTCGCAACTGGTCCTTCAAAGAAGATGGGTTTGCTTGACGGTCGTTTCCTGTCGAAGATCATGGGTTTCGGTATTGGCAAACAGCAGTTGCAGCCGTCCATGAAGGAAACTCCCTACGGCCTGGCTATCGGTACACTCGTGAGTGTGCACGGGATCCTGAAGGTTGTGCATCAGGGCGTAACCAGCATTTTCAACTCTGCCGAAGAGCAGGGTTTTGGGACAGTCATTGATCCTGAACGGACGGTATACAAGCACCTGATGGACATGGATAACAGATATCAGGAAGGTATTGAAACTCCTGGTGATCTGGTCAATGAAGCTCAGTTCTATTCGGTGTGTGGCGCTTCCCTGCGGTCGCGTTCACATCACTTCATCATTGAGAATATCGGATAGCAGAGCGGTATTGCGGTTAGGAAAACCGGGGCCGTGCATGCGGCCCCATTAATTCACAAGAGTTCAGACTTTTTCAAGGAGTGATTAAAATGCGTAAGATTATTTTCCCGCTCGTCGCGGTTCTTATGCTGGTGATGGTGCAGCTTGCATCTGCCACGTCGGTATTTGAGTATTCGATGCAGGAAACTCCCCGGATGACTCCGTATGGTATCAAGGTCTATGATCTGCATACGCGGAATACTGGTGAATCGAAGGACACGATGTTGACAACTGATGTCAATTTGTACGGTCCTTTTGAGCTTTGTAATGATGGTGATCAGCTGCCCACGAAGTTTCAGGTGCAGTCTGATGCCACAACCGGGACAAATGAGGAAACAGCGGTTGAATATCAGTTGATTGCGGGTAAATCTCCCGCCGACACGGTTTCTGCGTGGACGGTCTGTGATACGATCAGTGACACGGCAAGTAATCAGGAAATCACGATTGCGGGCGCGGGTTCATCGATCATATTCAGGCTGGTGAATTTCAGTGCTGATGAAACGCAAATTCCGGGACGTGTGCGGATTATCATCCCGAGTGCATCGAGTGTTTACAGGGTGAAAAAGTAGTCTGATAGGGCTGCGTCATCAAGGGGCTGGGACTGCCAGCCCCTTATTCCTTCTTTCATAATTCAATCACTGAGCCAAGGAGTTCCCCTGTGGCAAAACAGACACCGAAACAAAAAGCGGCTGCGAAGGTAAAGCGCGATGCTGCGAAGGCTGCGAAGGCTGCGGCACAGAACCCGGCCGGGACAGACGCCAAAGCCCCTGTTGTTGAGGGAAATGAAACCAAATCACAGCAAGCGGACGGCCCGATGAGTGTTGACGGCGCGAATCCCCAGGACACGGCGAAGCTTCAGGCTGCGGCCGATGCTCCCCCTGCCGAACAGACTGTGGCCGACGCTCCCCCACCTGAAGAGCCAAAGGCCAAAAAGGGCTCCGGCCCTGCGAAGTTCGTGGGCAAGGGCTTTGTGATTTGCTCCATTGTCGAGAATGACAAAAAGGTGCGGATTCAGCTGCCGTTTGCGCTGAATAACGGAGTTGTGTTGATTTCAAACATGGCACGGGCAATACTCATTGAAGAGGCTGGCATAAAGAGGGTTTCATAATGTCGCTAACCCTTGCGCACTTCACGGAACGGATCGGCCGGGAACTGCGGTTGCTGGCTACTCCGACCGCTGCCCGTGCGGATCTGACGAAAGACGGCCTTACGGAATTGATGCTTGCGATTCGTGAGGATTGTCGCGTTTCTGCTGTTCTCGTGGTCAGTTCTGCAACTGACACGTATGATATTCCCTCCACGGTTGATGTCGTTGAAGCTGTTGAGGATGCCGATGGCGGTGCCGTTGTGTATTCGCTCAACCACCTGACGCGAGAAATGACCCTTCAAAACAGCGAATCGAGTAGTGCCGGCGTCAATTACACGGTGTATGGAACCCCGTTGGATGTCCGCACGAATGCAGAGGTGATCGTTGCTGCCCTCCCTGAGAGCTTTGAGCCCTCATTCTGGGCGTTTGTCGTTGCATCCTGTCATGCGCAGGCCGAAACGAGCGTGGCCGACACGAAGGAGCAACGGGCTCGTATGAAGGCGCATGAGTTGTTGATGTACCTGAATAGCTCTGCTGGCTACCGTGACCGGACTATTGCAATCAAGGATGCGCAAGGGAAGATTATTGGCGATGACAATGCGGCGGATGGTGTTGACGTTAGTTATGGCGAATTCGCCGAAACAGAGACATACGATCCAACATGAGTGTAGTCAGCCGAAAATGGAGCGCTTTGATAGCCTTGAACGGTGGGGTGGATGAATACCATTCCCCTGGTGAGGTGAAGAACAAGCGTTTGCGTGGTGAAGGATTGACCCATAGCATTATGATTGAGAATAAGCGAATCAAGAAGCGGCCCGGCGCGGAGTTGTTCGGGCCGTATTTCTATGATAAGTGTTACGGATTCCATGAGTATGTTGATGGGGAAGGTGTGGCACATCTCTTTGTGAACACTCGGCAAGCCGTGAAGGATGTGAGTGAGTTTTCTTCAACGGATATCGATACGGGTTTGGCTGAAGAGGAATTGCACTTTCACACTCATCGCGGGCGCTGCTGGTACAATGGCGCGACAACACAACGGAAAATCACTCAAACAACGGTTTCCCGTGTTGGTGTCGTTGCTCCTGATACGGCTCCCACATTGGCGGATGGGGCGGCAACTGGTATCACTGGCAACTACGGCTTCAAATATTCGTTTGTGATCAAGGATGCTGATGGGAATGTTGAGTGGGAAAGCAACCTTTCAAGTGGTGCGAGTATCACGGTAACAGACAAAAAGGTCACTGTGACGCCTGCGGCAAGTGATGATTCTCGTGTGAATTATCGGCGTGTCTATCGAACAACTGCAAGCGGGAACGTTTATCAGGTTGATGGGGATATTGCGAACAACACTGCCGGCGCAACTTATACGAGTAGTCAAGCTGATGCCCTTCTTGGCAATATCGCGGAGAATACCCACACGGTCCCGGATCATGGGATTGTTTCTGAGGGCTGCAATGAGCGGATGTTTTGGCTGGTGAATGACAACGGGGTCGCCTATCTGGACCATTCGGAACAGGCACACACTGAAGGATATCAGGAATACAGCCCATCGACAAACCGGATACGCCTTCCCAGCGATGGGAAAGGTGTGGGAATGCGGCGGCTGTATAACCGTGAGACAGACCGAGAAGACTTGTGCGTATTTCAGGAAAGCGGCATTACCATTCTGCCAGGCGGTGAGCCTACTGTGAGTTTGTTCACGGTTTCAACAAAGGTCGGGCTGAAGCAACATGATACCATTTGGGAATACAATGGTGGATTGTATTTCATGAGCAACACGAAGATTGTGTATCAACTGAAGAGCGGTCGCCTTGTTGATGTCTCAAGCCGGAGTTTTCCGAAGTCTGCGAAGGCGCTGCAGAACACTCAGAGGTGCCGCGGTAGTGTGATATTCGATCATTATTATGCGATATCAACCCAGAGAAAGGTTGGTTCCCGGTACAATGATACCGTGTGGATAATCGACCTTCGGACCGTTAATGAAGTGCGTGAAGGTGAGGCCGATGCTGTTTGTTTTCCGTGGTATGTGCCGTATTCATACATGCTTCAGAGAGAGAACGGCGATGTGATGGCCTTTGACGAATCAAAACAACGCCTGGTGAAGCTGTCAATGGATCATGAGTATGACGAGTACGGAGATGGGCTATTCTGCGAGCCGTTGAAGGCGGTTCCGCTGAATGGTGAAATCTCAACGGCAACGGGTGTGACCAGTATTCAATTCGATCTCTACGCGGCGGAAACTGGTGGAACAACATTGTGGACGGAAACGAATGACGTGAACATTGCTGCGGATGGCGCGTTTGCGGTGGATCTGAATACGAGCGTTGCGGTTCCTCAGACGGTTATTGATGGGATGGCGGCGGGAACAAAATACTGGTTAGAGATGACATTTGGCGGGGTTACTCACACTCGGGCAAGTTTGCCTAAGCGCGCTTTCCTCACTGCGAAATCAACGGCGGTTTGAAGATGAAAAGAATGCTGATACTACTGGTGTTGGTTGGGGTTGTATTGTCCGCCGTCCCTGTCGTGAGGGTTGTTGATGTGTCGCACGACAAAATGGAACTGAACACGCAGATAGCGCCGAAGATTCAACGGATGAAGCAGATTGCTGACTTGCATCTTGATCAGTGGAACGCTTTGAGCTACCAGCAAAAGAAACAATTGATTGCTACTGAGAGGTATCCGCTGGTCAATCTCATGTGGTCCATTTACAAATACCTGCACAACAATTGGTTTGGGGAGGCGGTGCAACATGGTGACATTTAGAATGCTACTCCTGCTTCTCGCGTTCTCGGTG
>Ga0307928_10003312_pt1 | contig 12292 bp, 11 predicted proteins | sample AceLakmetagen232_FD_201815 | JGI IMG/M metagenome (GOLD analysis project Ga0307928, IMG submission 201815) | Saline water microbial communities from Ace Lake, Antarctica - #232 | ecosystem: Environmental > Aquatic > Non-marine Saline and Alkaline > Saline | place: Antarctica: Ace Lake... | reverse complement strand
TAGTTTGTTTCTAATTAGTTTTACTTCTGCTTTTGGTTATGGCGACCAAGGTAAATTAAGAATTATTACTGCAAATGTTACATACATAACAACAAATGGTTCAATTGGTGATTACAACTATAATGAAACAATTTATTTGATTAATACTTACGGAGATTATTGGTATAATATGACTACTGGAGAAACTGGAAATTATAATTATAATGAAACAACCTATTTGATTGACACTTATGGAAGTAATTGGTATAATCATTCACTGTGGATTTTAGATAATTATGGGCAATGGTTTTACAATATGTCTGATGGAACAGGTTCAAGTGAAGGTTCATACAATAAAACTTATGACACTTGGTTTGGAAACTTCACAGATTTTTCTAAGTATTGGTATAATATGTCAGATGGTTCAGGAGCAGACGGAAGTTACAATTCAACCTATGCTCCATGGGCTTATAATCAAACTGGAGATACAACTTATACAGCTGGAAGTAATTTAAGTTTAGACGGAACAGTTTTTAGTTTAGATGTTGTATCTCTAAAGAATTATTTTGATACAATTTATTCAGCAATAGGAAGTTATTTTACAGGTGGAGATTTCCAGTCAGCATATAATTCAAATGATACTGGTTCATATAATTTAACTTATGCTTCTAATTTGTATATTGGTTCTTATAATTCTACTTATGCTGATTGGAGTTATAATGAAACCTATACTGACGGAACTTATAATTCAACTTATAATTCTAATATTTATGTTGGTTCTTATAATTCAACTTACGCAGATTATGCTTACAATCAATCCTCACCTTATGATGATTTTAATTATAACATGAGTGATGGTGATACAACTTATACAGCTGGAAGTAATTTAACATTAACTGATACAACTTTTTCATTAGATGCTATTTCATTAAAAGCATGGTTAGACACAATCTATCAAACAATAGCAAGTGTCTTTTCTGGTAGTGATTTCCAAGCTGCTTTTGATTCTAATTGGACTGATAAAGATTATGATAAATGGATGTATAATATGACAGATACAATTTTTAATTATAATATGACTGTTGGTATTGCAGATGGTTCTTACAATTCAACTTATGCACCTTGGAGTTATAATGAAACTTATACAGACGGAACCTACAACGTGACTTATGATGCTAATATTTATGTTGGTTCATATAATTTAACTTATTCTAATTGGAATAAAACTTATGCTGATAATTTATATTCAGCAATTAAGTGGGCTTATAATCAAACAATAGGTTCTATATCATTTATTAATACAGCTTCAGATAATCTTCAAACTAATATCTCAGCAGTAAATCTTTCTTTGATTAATAGATTTGATGATTTTAATTACAATCAAACTGATGGATTTGGAAATACAATTAACGGAACAACTCTAACAATTTCAAACATAACAAACTTTAATTTTAACTACAATCAATCTTCTCCTTATGATAACTTTAACTACAATCAATCTTCACCTTATGATACTTACAATTATAATATGTCTGATGGAGGAGCAGATGGTTCTTACAATGTAACTTATGCAACTTATGCTTACAATCAATCTTCCCCTTATGATAATTATAATTACAATATGACAGTTGTTGATTCAAGTTATAATTCAACTTATCATCCTTGGTCTTATAATGAAACTTATACTGACGGAACTTATAATGTAACTTATGATTCTAATATTTATGTAGGTTCTTATAATTCAACTTACGCAGATTACGCTTATAATCAATCTTCCCCTTATGATGATTTTAACTACAACCAATCCTCTCCTTATGATACTTACAATTATAATATGTCTGATGGAGATACAACTTATACAGCTGGAAGTAATTTAACTTTAACTGACACAACTTTTTCATTAGATGTTACTGCATTAACAAATTGGTTAGATAATTTATATCAAACAATAGTAAGTGCTTTTACAGGTTCTGATTTTCAAGCAGCATTTGATTCTAATTGGTCTGCTTTAGATTATGATAAATATATGTACAATCAAACTGATACAATTTATAATTATAACATGAGTGATGGAGGAGCTGACGGAAGTTATAATGTAACTTATGCACCTTGGGCTTACAATCAATCAAGTCCTTACGATAACTTTAATTATAATATGAGTTCTCCTTATGATACTTATAATTATAATATGTCTGATGGTGATACAACTTACACAGCAGGAAGTAATTTAACTTTAACTGACACTACTTTTTCTTTAGATGCAACTTCATTAAAGAATTGGTTAGATACAATCTATCAAACAATAGTAAGTGCTTTTACAGGTGGAGATTTCCAAGACGCTTGGGATATTAATTGGTCAGCAAAAGATTACGATAAATGGATGTATAATATGAGTGTTGCTGTTGATGGAAACTTTGATTACAATATGAGTTCACCTTATGATTTATATAATTATAATATGAGTTCCCCTTATGATACTTATAATTATAATATGTCTGATGGAAATGATGGTGGTGCAATGGATTATACAAATATTGCTATGACTAATAAATCAAATGTTTTTACAGAAGACCAACAAGTTCAAGGAATTATATTTGAAGCAGATACTACAAATCATAAAATGTATGACAATTCTACTTGTGTAATAATAACTGGGGACACTGCGAGGATTGAAATATGCTAAACAAAATAAAAAAATATAAATCTTTTATAATAATTGGATTGTTTGTTTTAGTTTTTAGTGGTATAATTATATCAGCACAAGTATCAGATATTCAAGTTTTTAATCCTTTAAATTTGGGTGGTGTAATGGCTTATAGTTTGGAAGAAGATATAACATATACATCAAATTCTGAAACTCATTGTTCTGGTGGAGATTGTTGGACTGCTTTATATTCAGGAACTGCATTTGAAGAAGTTAGTGGTGAATGGAAATCATTACCCGAAATAATTGGATTTGATTGGTTAGGAAATGAATTTAAATTATATTATAAAAATAATCCTAATATTTATTTGATTTTACAACCTTATGTAAATTATGCTAATGGTAATAATTATACTTTTCAAGATATAAAAAATATTTTTCCAAATGCTACTATAAAAGATAGGATTGATATTGAAAGAATTAATTATAAATTTGCTTTAAATTTAACTGTTCCTGAAAATTTAGTTGATAATACAAATTATATTGGATTTAAGATAACTGAAGTAAATGGATTAACTTGGGATGATGTAGAAAGAGATGGGAATGGAATTGTTATTAAAGAAAAATATAGAATTGATTATAATGATTTATTAGAAAGTGGATTTACTTTAACAAGAGTTGGGAAAGAGTTTAGAATTGGAAATTTATCTGCTAATTATCATAATGGAAGTTTGTATTTAGACCCAAAAGTTGAATTTAACAATTTTACTGAATTAAAAGAAGTTGAATACTTTAATGATAAAGGATTTAATAAGTTAGATGTTGAAATTGAAGATATAACAAAATCAAAGATGAGGTTATGGAAGTGGGATAGGGAAGAATATTTGGATGTTGGGTTGTCTGGAGTTCCTGATAATAAAAGAATGGAAGGAAATAAATTAATCCAAGAATATTCTGATTATGATGTTAATTTTTATCCATTAAATATTTCAGATGGTGGATTTGAATTTGAAGTTGTTTTAAATAAAATACCTTCATCTAATATTATAAATTTTGATATTAATTCTACTGACTTAGAATTTTATTATCAACCTGCTTTAAATATTGAAATGAATAATGCTTCTTGTAATGAAACAGATTGTCAAGGAAGTCATCGTCCTATTGATGTTGTTGGTTCTTATGCTGTTTATCATTCAAGTAAAAGTAATAATAAATATATGACTGGAAAGTTTGCTCATATTTATCGTCCTTTGATTATTGATGCAAATAATAAAACTATATGGGCAGAGTTAAATATTGAGAATGGAATTATGAGTATTACAATAAATCAAAGTTGGTTAGATAGTGCTGATTATCCTGTTATAGTAGACCCAGGATTTGGATATGCTACTTGTGGTACTTCTAAAACATTATTTTCTGGAAATAGGTTATCTGGACACATGGGTTCTACTGATGCTACTGGAGGAACAGTAGATAGTGTAACATCTTGTATTAAACACCTAATAGGAAGTTCAAAAATAAAACCTTATATATTTTTAGAATCAGATGATAGTTATGTTGGGAAAGGAGATGAATGGACAATGCCGAGTTCTTTTGATGATTGGAAAGAATTTAGTTTTACTTCTCCTCCTGATTTAGATGCTTCAACAGAGTACGTCGTTGTCTTAAATAGTGATTATTATTATTATATGTATTTTGATTCAAGTGAAGAAAGGTTTTGGAGAACTCAAAATGTATATACTTATGATGGAACAGGTAGTGCCAATCTTGCTGATGGTGCTAATCATTATTCAATCTATGCAAATTATTCAGAAGCAGGACCCCCAGCAGACACAGAATACCCAATCTTTTCAAACTATTGGGATAATAATGCAAGTTTAATAGGAAGTGGAACTGCTTTATTTAATGCTACAATCACTCATACAAATGGTTCAGCAGGAATAAGTTTTGATGGAACAAATTATTCAGCACAAAATATTTCAACAATGTTTAATACTTCTTTTAATATTGCATCAAGTGGAACATATTCTTATTACTGGTGGGCTTATGGAAATGGAAGTTCTGCTCTTTATAATAATTCAGCAGTAAGAAGTTATACAGTTAATGCAAGTGTAGATATAACTCCTCCAAATATAACTTTAATATCTCCAGTAAATGGTTCAGTAAATACTACATCCTCTATGAACTTCACAGCAAATATAACAGACGATATAAACTTAGCAAATGTTACTTTATACATTTATAATAAAACAGGTTTAGTAAATCAAACTACAGAAACATATACAGGAACAGAAAAAATTATAGGAATAGTAGTAACTTTATTAGATGATACTTATACTTGGTTTATGGAAGTAAGAGATGCAGCAAATAATTTATTTACAAGTGAAAATAGAACTTTAACAATAGACACGAGTGTAGTTTATGCTTTAGATATAACAGACCCAACCACAGGAGACCCAGAATCTGTAACAGGTGGAGATAATATAACAATTACTTTTGATTTTACAGAGGACGGAGTAAACAAAACAACTGCTGTGACAATGGAGAATGTGACAATCGGTGGAAGTTTTGCAGATTTTGTAACAACTTCTTCGTGTACTGGAACATTAGATTGTTCAAATTATGTGGCAGAAAATACTTGTACTAATTGTAGTCAATGTGATTGGTCAGAGGGAGGAGGAGCAAGTTCTTGTATAAATGATGGAGATTGTGAATCTTGTGTAATAGGAGAATGTGATACAAATTGTTCAACAGCAGGATGTTCAGTTGGTGAAACACAACAATTTGGATATATTCCAGGAACAGGTTGGTTAGTTAATGTAACTGTCCCAACAAATGGATTCAGTGGATTAGAAGATTTATTTTTAAATGCAACTTGGGGAGGATTTTCAAGATGGGAAACAGAAACTAACTCAATAGATTTTGGTGGAGATACCTGTACTTGTGCAGGTTTAAACAATAATTGGGAAATTGATTTATCTGATTTTTGTAATATAAATGATGCTTGTGATTTAGGAACTGGAACATTAAGTTTTACTGGTAATGGTTTTGTTAATTGTAATGCTAAAATAGAAACTACTAATATGGGTGACCCTGGAAGTTTAGGTACTATAAATATTAATAGTAGTGGGGAGGTAATTGTAATTTAAAATGAGAAAACTATTAATGGTAAAAAAATTAAAAGGAGGTGTAAAATGAAATATTTAAAGATTACAGGAAAGGTAGTTTTATTAACTTTGTGTATGGTATTTTTTAGTCTTGCTTTTATAAGTGCTATTGAACCAGACTATACTTTTAAACAATATGAAGTAATTGATTTAAAAGTCCCTTGTGTAACTAATGTTGGGAAAATGTGTGATGCGACTGTTGGTTGTAACATGACTATTTTTTTCCCAGATAATACTGTTGCTCTTGATGGGGTGGCAATGACTTATAATAGAAACTATTATAATTATTTATTAAATAATGGAGAAACAGATGTTCTTGGGTATTATCCAGTTACAGTAAATTGTGTTGGAGATAGTAGTGGATTTTTAACATTTTATTATGAAGTAACAACAACTGGAAAAGGACCTCAAGTTAAACTTCCTTTATTTTTAATTTTATGTTCACTAGGATTATTTGTTGTAGGATTATTCACAAGGAGTAATGAACTAGGATTTTTATCAGGAATATTTTTTGCAATAACAGGAGCATATTTTATGATTTATGGTCTAGGAGATATGGCAGATTTATATACAAGAACAATAGCAGGAATATTAATAGGCTTTGGATTAATTGTTGTTGTGTTATCTGGTTGGGAATGGATAACCCATGAAGATTAGATAATTAAAAGTCAAAGCAAAGATATGCCAGTAAGGGGCAATAAACCTTACAAAATAGAAAGGGGGAAAAACAAGAATGGTTGAAAAGAGGAATGATGGAAGGAGAATTTGAAAGTACATACATTGGTGAGCCAGACGAAGAAGATTTAGAAATAGAAAGGGATTTTCAGATGGAAGATCAGAAGGAAACACAAGATGAATTATATGGTGATCAAACTCCAAACTACAATGAAAAAGATGATTTGTGGAGTTTATTTTGGAAAGTAATTGCAAAATCAGATTCTAGTAAGGTTGGTAATCTTAATAAGGCTGAGTTAGGTATGCTTGACATTTCTGTTAGGGATTGTTTAAGAATATCTAGACTTGCAGAAACATTAGGTCATCCAGGATTTAGTAAATATTTTAAAGAACAAGCAGAACTTATACTAGCAACTTCATGTAGTAGAGAAGGTCATTTGTTGAACTTGTTCGTTAGTCAAAAGAAGTTTTCATCAAAATCTAAGGGAGAAGGAAATATAGAAAATCTTAAAAATCAACCAACTAAAAGAAAAAGTTTATTTAAAAGATGACAGAAAATAGATTAGAACGAATTGAAAAAAAGCAACAAGAACTTGAAAGTAAGATGGAAGACAAAGGAAAGAAAAAGAAATTTAAATTTCCAATGAAGATTAAGGCCTTGTCAAAAAAAGCAGATAAATCAATGACACATGTTTTAGTTCAATATCTTACAATGAAACAACAGATTGTATTTAAGTTATGTAGGATAGTTAGTGGAAATATAATTGTTGTTAATAATAAGGCACATGAACTTGACCCAAAACAAGTGTGGAGATATAAAAAACATACTTGGTATATTGTTAGGGAGATAGATAGGAAACCAGTATCTAATCAAGACTATTATGATGTAAAAGCAAGAGGAGATAGTACTGATGAAGATGTTGTTCTTATTAAAGCAGTGTTAGGGGCAGTTAACAAACCATCAGACATATTAAAGAACAAAGGAATTATCTTATGGATAATTGGTGCTGTAGTAACAGGAGTTGTTATTTATTCATTCGTAGGGGGTTAAATTGGGAAAGATGATTTTTATAAAGATTAGGAGTAAGAAAGGACAGCCTCATGAATATAAAAATTCAGTAGATATTAATAACCCTAGATTGTTAGCATTGGTTTTTTCTGATTTAGAAAATCATGGTGCTAATATAAATAAAGCATTTGAATTTTTTAAAAGAGAAAGAGAAGCAAACTTTCCCTGGTAATTTTTATTTTTATTTTTAGGGCTTATAGTCCTTTTTTATTTATTGTATTTTCCAGTGGTTTAAAAATAGTGAACGTTTAAAAACTAATAATTCCTTTTACTAGTAAAGGATATATTATGATTAATGAAAAATTCACTAAACTTTTTTAGGGATGGAAGGTTCTTAATTAGAAATTCTTTTATTAATAAAAAGACAGGACAGATTTCTTTAACAATTCCTAAAAAAAATATCCTTGGTTTCTTTGATTTAAAGAAGATACCAGATAAATTTATTGTAATTCCAGTTAATAAATTAAATTTAAAAGGAGGTAAAATAAATGAATGATAAATTAAAAAATAGCCAACAAAGAGTTGAACAATCTAGGATAGATATTATTAAATTACAACAGAGTGTTCCTACTCCTACAAAGCAGAGTATGTTTGCACATAGAGGTAGACCACAACAAGAAAGAATACAAAGAATGGAAAATAAAAGATATCTTGAACAATTGAAAAGACAAGAAGAAAATTACACCAAACAGTTAAAAGATATAAATAAGAACGTGGAAGATTTTAGGGATAGAGATAGAAGGGTAATTGAGAGGAATTTAATAGTACAACAGAGACAAGAGAGAAGAAAGAATTTTTCAAATAGGGTTGTGAAAGAAAAAAAGAATTTTCCAGGTTTAATTGTTAAGGAAGAATCATTACCTCTAATTCCAGAAGTTAGTCTTTTCAAAGAATCAATTTCTTCAATTCCTAAAAGGAGAATTGTAAGAGGAATAAAAAGAAAAGGTTGGAGATTTTAAATGGCAACAATAGCAGAAGCAAGGCAACAAGTAACAATAGCAGAAGCAAGGCAACAAGTAACACAAGAACAAGCAAGAGTAGCATCTGAGACAAGACAGATTCAACAAGCTAAAATGGCGGGTCCAAGTCGTTCTGAATTATCAAGAGGGATTTCTGGAAGGCAACAATTAAGACAAGCTATACCTCAACGTCAAGCTGCTTTTGAAGCACAAAAGAAAGGAGGATTACAAAAGTTAAAAGAGTTTACTGAAAAGGTTTTAACCCCCTATGAAACAAAGGTTGCTAAAGCAGAAGAAACACAACGTCAAGTTCAAATAAGATTTGAAGCACAGCTTGAAGAAAGACAAAGACAAGCAGATGTTGCAAGAGTAAAATATAAACAAAAACTAAAACAATTTAAAGAAGCTGGTTTAGAACCAGTTTATTCTAAAGGTACTTTAACTGGATTTGAAGATACTGCCCGTGGAATGAGTATTCCTATTCAAAATTTTGAAGGTTATATTGAAAAGATACAGGCACCTAAATTAGATATCCAACAAATTAGTGTTGCAGAACTTCCATCTTTTACTACTTCTCAAGTTAGTGCTTTTGGTGGTAAAATCCAAGAAGTTGGTGGTCCAATGATATTACCAAGTGAAGCTAAATATTTTACACAAGAACAATTAAAAGGAGTAACCATTGTTTCCCCAACTGCAGGAGTATCTGATTATATTCCAACAGAACATATTTCTAAACAATTTAAAGAATATAGACCTTCAATAATGACTAGTAAAGATGTTTTTTATAAAGGAGAATTAACTCCTAGTCCTGATATACAACCTATGAGTCGTATGGATGTTATTAAAATGAAAAGTAAAGAATATGGTGGAAAAGCTTGGACTGGTTTTGGTGTTACTGTAAAAAATATTCCTAGATTAAGATTATTAGAAAAATATCCTAAAATTAAAGAGTTTGGGGAAATAATTACAACCCCTAAATTTAAGGAAGGTGAAATTGTTTATAGAACTGAGACAGGAGGGTATTCAAGAACATTACCTTTTGGAATGACTCCTTTTGCATACCCAGAAACATATGAATATCGTAGTGGAGAACTTATTCCAATAGATGCTAGTAAAACTGTAGTTAGAAGAATTGGGGAAATTGGGTTTGAAGCTGGAAAATTAATAGATCCTTATGTTCAACCAACAGTTGAAGGTCCTTTAGATGTTTGGGCAACAAAACCAAGAACAAAAGAAGAAATAGTTGAAGGTATAGGACAAACAGTATTATGGGTTGGAGCATCTCCTTTCTTTAAAACAGGTGCAGCTTATGAAGAAGAGTTTGCTGCATTATCAGGAAAGAAAAAATTAAAACAACAATTAGCTAAAAGTAAATTTGATACTGGAGAAATAGCAGAAGAATTATCTAAAATAACTCCAGAAGAAGCTATATTAAATATACAATTATCTTCAAAAGAAAAAAGTTATGATTTAATTAGAAAGATTTTACAATCTAAAGATGCAAATAAAATAAAGGTATTAAAGAAAGTTTATGATGAAGCTCTTGGTTCTCAAAAAGCAAATATTTGGTTTAAGGATTTAATAGAACAAGAATATGGTGTTCAATTTGTTAGTAAGGTTTCAACAAGTTCAACATTAACAAATAAAGAAATAGCTTATTTAATTGAACAAGTCCCTCAAATGAAGGGGGTTGGATTAGTAGGTGCAGGGGTAAGTAGTTTTGATATTCAACCAACTAAGTGGGCTTCTGAAGTTGAAGATTCTAAGATAATAGATCAACCAGAGATTAAATTTTTAGGAACTTCTGATTATAGTTTAGTTTCTCCAGAAGTTAAAGCAAAAATAGATATTAAGGAATTTATTTCTTTAAGGGAAGAACAAACCCAAAAACAACCTCTTTTATTAAAGCAACAACAAATATTAAGTTTACAACCAGTACAAGATTTTTTCCAACCCTCACGTTTAGCACAACCATCTAAACCAGCTTTTGCACAACCTCCACGATTAGCTCAACCCTCACGTTTAGCACAACCATCTAAACCAGCTTTTGCACAACCTCCAGTAGTAAAACAACCATTAAAACCAAGAATACCTAAATATTCTGTCCCTTTTTTATTACCTGAAGGAAAACCTAAAAAATTAAAGAAGAAAAAGCGTGAAGAATTTGAATTAGGATATATTCCATTAGTTAAAAAGAAAGGAAAGTATGTTGCAGTAGGAAGAGTAGCCCCAAAAGGAATTGCAATTAGAAGAGGTGCTAAAGAAGTATTAGAAACAGCAGCCGCACAATTTAAAGTAATTAAAACTAAACAAAGAGTTAAAGCTAGAGGAACAACTCCAATTTTAGATTCAATGAAATTTAGAACATACAAAATTGTTAAAGGAAAGAAGGTTCCTTTAACCGATCAATTTATTCAAAGGAGAAAAACTAGAATAGCAACTCCTGGGGAAAGAAGAGAAATAACAAAGGTAGGACAAGCAATAAGGAGGGCTAAAAAAATACCATGGTAAATAATACTCAAGGATATTCCTCTTTCAATCATCTTGGGCGTCTAGGGTTGGGGGTTGTCTCAACCTTAGATTGTTATGGGGGGAATAGTCAGAAAATTAAATATAACAAGGAGGTTAAAAAATAAATGGAGACAAAAACGTTTTGGAAAAAGGCAGTCACAGATCCTTTCAATGATTTGAATAAGAAGCAAAGTTATAGAGATATGTCTAATATGAAATATCCTAAGAACAAAGGTAAGGATGATGTAGATGGATTATGTTGTTCTATGGTTGGAAAATGAATAATCGTGGACAAGATATGATATTGGGAATTATGATTTTGGTAATGACTGTAATTGTATTTATAGCATTAGTTCCAGCAATGTCAAATATGTTTGATTCAGCTAGACAATGTGATAATCTTAATTGTGAAGGTTATGTTGATCAAGATGCTACAGCAGGAAATACTTGTACATCAACAAATAGAAGTTATCAATCTTCGGGAAATGATAATGATTTGTCATGTACTGTAATTGATTTAGGAATTCCTTATCTAATATTAGCAGTATTGATTGCATTAGTTACTAAGCTTATTCATGGAAAACTTGTAAGTAGACCTGAACCTGATTACGGATCATATCAAGGGTATCAACAATATTAGGTGCTCCATGAATTTTGGGGTGGAATATGCCAAGTAGTAATTTAGATAATCAATTTAATAAAATGAATACAAAAACAATCTTTATATTTGGAATTATCTTTCTTTTGTTTATACCTTTAATAAGTTCTTATGATTTTGATAATTATATTTCTTATGAAAATAAAGATTTAACTGCAGTTATAGAAAATGCTTTTGGGTTACCACTTATAGGTGACACATTAGGAAAACTTACTTTAACATCTCATAAAAGTGTAGAAGAAATAAAATATGTTACTGTTGGAGGTAATAGGGCAGTTATGATTTATGAACCATCTGAATGGGAACAAGATACTATTTCTTTAGGTGAAGTTAAATTTACAGATATGAGTACAGGTAAAGAAGTAGATAAAGATTATTATTTTGCTGAAGGAGTTTATGAAGAAGTTTCTGAATATGAACTTGAATGTTCAAAAGTTTTTAATGTTACAAAAACAATAGATGTTTGTGAGAATAAAGTTATTGGAACCAAACTTGAAAGAACAGGTTGGGAAAGATTAGATAATCAAAATGAAGTTTCAAAAAATGTTAAAGAAATTGCTTTAATGACTTATGTTGATGAAGGAGATTATTATGATGGTGTTTGGGTTGTAGAAGGAAAAGAAATATCTA
>Ga0307928_10003310_pt1 | contig 12296 bp, 16 predicted proteins | sample AceLakmetagen232_FD_201815 | JGI IMG/M metagenome (GOLD analysis project Ga0307928, IMG submission 201815) | Saline water microbial communities from Ace Lake, Antarctica - #232 | ecosystem: Environmental > Aquatic > Non-marine Saline and Alkaline > Saline | place: Antarctica: Ace Lake... | reverse complement strand
TGTTCGTGTGCTCGAGTTTGCGGGTAGTTAGATTGTTTTGCACGTTGATGTTGGTGACGTTGGTCACGCGGGGCTCGCCGGTTGAACCCGTGGCGCCCATAGCGCCCTCGGCACCCTGGACCTCGGCGCCCTCGGCGCGAGCCCGGCGCACTTGGTCCACAATCTCCATTTTGGCGTCATAACGAAGCTGCTCCGCGTGGCTTTTCGTCCGCCCGGCCATGTCTTCGTCCGGGCCCAGCCCCAGGAAGCTACGGCCCTTCAAGTAGGCCGATCCAATCAGTTGCTCCGCTCCGGACGCGCCGCCTTGGCGTTGCTTCGCTGCCCCCATGCGTTCGGCGGCCAATTCGAGCCCGCCCCCGCGCCGGATTTCGTCCGATTCCGCGACGGCTTCCGCTTGCCGAAGGCCCATCTCAATCGCGAACTGTTCATCCTCGAGCGCAAGATCGGCCGCCAGTGCCAGGTGTCCGCGCCTCATCCCCTCGCGTACCGCTTTGGCGGCGCCGGCCGGCCCCAGGCTGAGCATCGCCGTGACTTTGGAATCAAGGGCCAGCTTGTCGCGCAGCCGCTTGTTTTTGGCCATGGCGGCGAAGCGATCGCCCGCGTCCGCGCGATAGAACTGCTGTAGTTCGGGATCCTTCATTGCGTCGATCTGGCCGGGGGTCTTTTCGGCGTGTGCGGTCCGAGTCATAGTCTCGAATGGTTCGGTACTGCTGGCCGCCTCCAGAGCGGCCAGCAAGTAGCCTACGCCCTCCGTCACGTCGCCCCCGGTCGCGGCCGTGAATTCCTTTACGGCGGCCAAGCCCCGGCGGTTGACCTTTTTGACATTCCGGCCGAGTCGCTCGAAGATGACGCTCGAAGCGTCCGCCGCCTGGCGCGGAGTCAGTTTCCCGGCGCCCGCCTTAAACAGTTCCGCGGCAATCATACCGAACTGCGCCGGGTCTTCGACACCGCTCATCTTGGATCGCCCGGCATGCTGGACTAGTTGTGATATGTCAACGACGTCGGCGTTAGGTAACGCACCACGGACCGCGTTATAGATCCCCACGCCCTCCTGGCGGCCGACGCCGTGCGTACTTATCGCGCCCATAGCGCTGCGAATCACCTCGATATCTTTCAGGTCGCCGGCGCCGCGCGCGGCCTGCGTCAGTGAAACCGCTTGGTCTCTCGCCTGTTTCTCAATTCGCTTGCGCTCCGCGGCGTTGGCGGCCATCGCTTTCGTCACTGCGGTTACCGCGGCTGCCAGGGACAGCCATTTTGCGATCGCATTCCCCGCGGCCTTGGCCATCCCGCCGCCCGCCGATCGCCCCGCACTCTCAACATCGTTCGCCGCCTTGCCGGTTTTGCGCAACTCGCCCGCCAACTGCTTGGCAACACGCACCGCCGAAGCAGCATCTAGCCGGATCTCTCGCTTGATTGTTTTAGACACTGGTCGCATCCTCCGCCGCCCACGCCAGGAGCGTTACCATCCAATCAGGGATCTCCCCCGGTGGGATGGTCAGTAGTTCCGCCAGCCGTTCCGCGGGCAGGTCATACACGGCGCGCAGCGCCCGCACGGCCAGCTTGTACGCGCCCAACATGAAGTCGGAGCCCGCGAGCAAGTTCGTCGTCACAGTGGCCCCGCAATACTCACAGACCGCCACATCCTCAAACTCTGCGGCGGCGATGATTGCCGCAATCTCCGGCCAGTCCAAACCCGGCTCGACGCGAACGTCAACAACCTCATCGTCCGCGAAGACCGGTGCTGTGTCTCGGCCGTTCGGAGGAATCGCCCAGTCGAGGCCCTGGATCGTCAGCTTCGGGCATTCGTCGGGATGGCGGACGCCCGCGCGCAGGGCCTTGCACTGAACGTCCTGCCAGTAGGCGCGGGCCTTTGCTTGGTTCCGGAACTCAGGCATTAGTTCAGGCTCACCGGCGACGTGGCACCGTCAGTCGAATAGGCAATGCCCTGGATCTGGCAGGAGCTACCCTGTCGGCTCACTTCGGTGCTCTGCCCGCCCGTGCTCGCGTTGAGGATGGTGAGCGTTTCGGCGGAGCCGCCGCCGGTCTGCGACGAAACCGCGGTGAGTGTTCCGGACAGGGCCTTCCCCGCCTCCGCCTGCGCGGGCGTCATGGTGGTGATTGTGAAAGCGGACCGCCATGTATTGAACTCGCCAACGGTTGCAAACGTTTCGTCGTCGGCCGCGCCGGTGATGGGATCGGCAGTCTCATTCCACGAAATGGAAAGGACGCCCGTGAGACTGGTGCTGCCGATAGCGACGGAATGAGGATTGAACAGTGTGGTTGCCATGCGATATGCCTCCTAGTGGCTCGTGCTCGTTGCAAGTCGATATGAAAGTTCCAGCGGAATGGCGAAGCCCGTCCACGGCGGCTCCAGGTCCTCCTGCGGCTCCGCTTCGCCCCATTCAAGGGCGTGGTGGAATTCAGAGTCCGGCCCGCCCATAGCAACAGCGTCGGAGGGCGGGTCGGTTTCGAGAGCGTTCTTGGCGACGGACAGCAGGCGAAGGTTTTCTTTCATCGCCTCGTGCTGGTCTACGCCGCTCTCATGGCGCGCGTAGACGGACAAGTTCACCGACAGCAGGCCACCGTACACATCGTCCGGCAGGTCGTACTGGCGCGTGCCCGCCTGGCGCAGGACTGCGATAGGCGCGAGGCCGAGTAGTTGTGCTTCCTCCGGTTGCCATTTGGCCGTGGTCCGCACGACTTGCGGGAAGACCGCAGTCCCCTTGATGGCCACGGCCGCCAGCGTCTCCTGGCAATCGTCCAGCATTTCCCACGGCGTGTTCGTCGCGTCGATCAGGGTAGTCATCGGATGGGGCGTCCTGCGTTAAATTTGGCGGCGAGTTCGTCCACCGTCTGCTTCAGTGCCTCGTCAATGGCGGCTACCGTCGCGTTGCTTTCAAAATGGAACCACGGGCGTTTGGGCATTTTGGGGCCGCGTTTGTTGTGCAGGTCCGCGTAGGTGTCCATAGCGCCGCCGGCCGAGGTCCAGACCATCCAGAGCTTGTTGCCGATAACCGTCAGGGCGAACCGCTTGGGGTCCAGCATGCCCCCGGAACGCCCCGTGTTCTTCATGCCGCGCAGCCACCGCATGTGCCCGGCCGCTTGCTTGAGTTTCGCGTACTTTTTGGAATAGGCTGGATAATTCTGCATGTTTGGCCCAGTCCCCCCCGTGGCCAGCCCGATCATCGCGTTGATGATGTGCTCGCCCTTGTGTTTGGCCATGTGTGTGCGGATGACTTTGGGCGAGAGGACGGCGCGGAGGTCCTTTGTGAACTTCGCCACGTCCCGCCGCCACGTCGTATCGCCCCGTGCCATTTGCTTGATTCCTCCGGCCCGCCGCCGTATAATGTGGGGCGATGAAGTCCGCGAAACTCTGCCCCGTTTGCCGTCAGCCATTCACCGGCCAGGTGTTTCACAACGCCCTGGCCGAGCCGCTGTTCGTCCACAAGGTACTCAAGAGCGACGTGTCCGGGCGGGTACTGGCGAGGGGTGCGTGCTGTCCGATTCGATCCTCCAGCAGCGGGGGCAAGGCCTTGACGCCCTGCCGGCGTACTTCCGCAAATCAGGTGCGGATCAGCCGGACGGCCCCCGCTGAAGCCATTTCGTCCGCGTCGGTGTCGTCGTCGGGGTCCAGGTTCAACGCCAGCCGCCAAGACGCGATAGCCTCCTTGCGCTTGTCGTCGTGGTAGTCGCGGAGTTCGGAGTACATCGTACTCCGCGCCAATTCATGGCAGCTTCCGAACGCCAGCATCAACGCCCAGTGTGTCGCCGCGTCTTTGAGTTGGTCCGGATTGGAAATCACGGACAGCCGGGGGTAGCTCCGCGTGGCGCCGGCAATGTGCCCGTGCTCCGGCGCCCCGTGCCCGCCCAACTCGTCGGCGTACATCTGCGTCGCCAAGAGCAGCGTCTTGCGCGAGGCGGCGGCACAGAGGGCCGCCATGCCGTTCGTCCTGTCGCGCACGGTGGCCGGCAGGTCGGACAGGTTGGTGTACTCGACGGCCAAATCAGCGTCCACACAGAGCGACACACACACGGGGATCGCCGCGGCGTTGTCGCCGGTGTAGGACTCGAAACAGAACTCACCGCTCATGCCGCTCGCGTTGCTCACGGTCAACGTGCACTTCGCCGCCGCGGTTGCCACGGCGGGAATGTCGGCCGTGCCGGTGGCCACCTTATCGTCCGCCCCGCAGGCGGCGTCCTTGTACAGATCCACCGTGACGGTATTGCTGGCGTCCACACACAGCATCCACAGCCAGCCGCCGTCCGTGTTGCCGTCGTTTGTCGTGTTGACGCCCTCCAGTGCCCACCGGGAGGTATGGAGTTCGTCGCGGTCTTCATAGACGATCGGATAGTCGAATTTCGCCATCAGGCCTCCCTCGCCTTCAGGATGAAGGCCCCGGCGCCGATACTCACGTCGCTGTCGTCGCCGTCTTTCGTGATAACCTCATAGTGCCATTCGCCCAGCGGGGAGTCCGACGTGGTGGGGTAGGTGATGTAATACGATCCCGTCGCCGCGTTCGTCATGGCTGTGTCGGCGATGACACGATCGCCGGACGGCGGCTTGAGCCGGGCCACGGTGGACGCAGACGGGTTGGCGGCGGCGGCGGCTGAGTCTGTAATCGTGCCCTTGAGCTTTACCGTTTCGCCTTGCCAGTATTCGTTTGCCATTCGCTAACCCTCGGTATCCTCGGCCGCCACAGTGAGCACGCGGCTATCACTCGCCAGCACATTCAGACAGCGGACATCGCTCCCCGCTACATTCAAGCAACGGGCGTCCGACGCAACCACATAGAGCACGCGGTGGATATCGACGTACTCTGTTTTCGCAGAGAATGAGTACCGCGCACCCGGCAGGGCAATCGGCGATAGTTGTGTGTATGGCACAGGCGGGCCCCTACACGATGACGAACGTGTCGTTGTTGGTCGGGGCTTCCGTCATCGCCGTGACTGTGAACTGCCCGATGCCGCCGGCCGCCACATAATCGGTGATGTCCGTCGCCTGGGCCGCCAGGTTGCCGGAGGTGAAGATGACGATCCGCCCGTTGTAGTGGTCGGCCGTCGCCTCCGTGATATCATCCGCCTGGAACACGGTGGTTGTCGGCGTGTGCGTGTTGGTCACGGTATCGACGGTCGCCTTGATGACCTGGCCTGCCGATGCGGCGAGGTTGGCCGGCCAGCCGGCGGGCTGGCTTGCTACAGCAAGGAACACGCCATCCGCACCCGTGATGGTGTCCAGGTCCGCCTGGGCGGTGTCCAGTTTGCCGTCGTGCGTGGACAGAGCCGATGTGGTGGCAAGAGCGGATACGTCCGCCTTGCTGGCCGTGCGGCTGGCCGCGTCGGTCGTAACGGTCCCCGAGACGGCCACGGTGGTAGCCTGGAAGTTACTGTAGCTGGACAGTGTAATGGTGGCCGCCGCCCCGCCGTGAGCCCCGTTGCCGAGGTACACTTTGTCACTGGCCGCGGTGAATGTACTGGTGCCCCGGCTGCTTACGGTGGCGTCAAGATTCTGGAGCAGCTTACCGGTCGTGCTGCCAGTGTCGTGGTTGCCCGCGAGCACGCGGTCGAGGATGGCGTCCCGGCACGCCGCGGCAATCGCGACCACCGACAGGTCGCCCGTCGCCATGTCATCGGCGATCAGGTCCGCGATGGCCTGCATCACGGCCTCGCCGTCCAGGTCATTGATGATGGCCGCTTCGATGGTAGCCGCCAGCGTGGTCCGCTCGCTGCTAGTCAGGGCCATCGCGTTACCGGCCTGGGCCGCCGTCTTGGCGGCGTCGTACGCACTGCTCAGCGTCACACTGCCATCGGACAGCGACGCCGCAAGCGCCAAGGCGCTCACATCCGCCTTATAGTCGGCCGGCGTACTGAGAGCCCGGTCAGCCGCGGCCCATACGTTAGCCGCGGTGTGCGTCGAGAATCCCGCGGCCGTAGACCACGTGGAGTCGCCGTGCGTTTCCAGCAACCCCAACGCCGTAGCCACAACGCCAGCGGCATCAGGTACAGTCGTATTGAATCCAGAGGCAGTTGCCCACGTCGAATCGCCGTGCGTTTCCAAGGTGCCCAGGGCCGTAGCTACGACTCCCGCTGCGTCGGGGACGGTCGTATTCGCCCCGCTCGTCCCGACCATAGCATCGCCGACTGTGATCGCAGGCGTGGCGTGGTCGAAGAAATGCTGGAATCCATCAGCGACTTGCGTACCCGTCTGAGAGAGTAGGTGAGCCAGGACGTAGGTCAGGTCGGCCCTCGCGACGTGCGTGGTTGGATCATAGCCGTTGTCGGCGAAGTCCTTCAGGTCCGTCATCGACTGCGAGACGCTCCCCAGAAGGGCCATGTCCACCGCCGGGAAGCCGTTGACGCTGGTGTTCACGGCATGGCCCAGCCATTGTGTAACATCTGCGGTGAGTACATCCGACCCGCTGACCAGCGAATCGTAGACGTTGCCGGGAACCACCTGGAACGTTTTCGGCGTCATCGCGTTCGTGCCGTCGTTCAGTAGGAACGTCACCTCGCCCAGCGTGTCGAAATCGCCGCCGTCCGTATCGACGATGTAGTGCCCAGTGGCCGAGTGCGCCATCGTGTCCTGAGCATCGGGAGCACCAGATACCCCGTTCTTGACGACTTCCAGCACATCCGTCGCCGTCTTGGCGGCCGTGACAGCCACGCCGTCGGAGTCGAGGATCGGGCCTACCAGGAATTTCAGCGCCGCTGATTGGTCCGCGAACATCAATCACCTCCCGCGTTCAGGGCATGCTCGATAGCGGATCGGTCTGCTTTTGCCGTCGATGTTCGAAGGGCCTTGAGCATCTGCCGAAACGCGGCGATCGCGGGGCCGCGGCCAGGTCCAGGCGGCGGGATGCGGACGGCCGTCTGGAGTTGGTAGAGCCTCTGACGCGGCTTGCCGCTGTCATCGGTATCGTGCAAGACGAGGCGGCACACGTTCACCGTGCCGTCTGCGCTGTCGGTTGCATGGTCTATTTTCCACATGTCATTTCATCCTGCGAGCAGGAGGCGGCGGCGGCGGTTTCCGGCCGAATACGTCTCTTCACTCCCCCACGTCAGTTCGTTGTCGGCCGAACTTACGTTAGCGTGCTGAAACTTGATCCACGCAGCGACGTTCGTGGGGTTGCCGTTATACAGGCGAACTTCGTCAATGTCCCCGTCGTAGAACTTCGGAGTTGACCAGGTCGCCCTGCCGATACCTAGCACGGAATTCGAGTCGAGTGCTCCACTCTGCGTCTCGGTGTCCGTCTGGGCTACGCCATCTATGTACAGTGTCATCGTGCCGTCCGACTCACGCACGCCCGCGACATGCGCCCACGATCCTGTGGACGGTGCAGCATTACTCGAAGCAATCGCTGCCGTGCCGCCGACGAAGACGATGAATCTGTATTCCCCACTAGCATTATCGTCTTGTGTGATCATGTACCCGTCTGCTGACGAGGAATCATACCGATAGACCAAACGCCCATCGATATCAGCCTTGTCCGGGTTGCACCAGCACTCTATCATGAACGCGCCGGCGAAATCGAAGTCCGCGTGATCCGGGGCGGTATGGTAATTACTTGAGCCGGGCGAGAAACCTCTTGCTGCTCCGATACTGCCACTCGTTACAGCCCAAGACGTGCCCAAGGTACAATCATGGCTGTTCCCCGACGAGTCCTCGGGCTGAGACTCGCCCATATGATAGACGGCTTTGTAGTTCGCCTCCCACGTTCCGCCCTCGTCGTCCTGATCACTGTCAGGATCGTAGTCGCCATAATAAAGCCAGACCTTGTTCTGGTCACCCGTGGGCGAAGCGTACAGGTCCGTGACGGCAGTCCACGTCTCGAAGTTGACGTAGGTTCCGCCCTCGGCGTAGCTCTCCTGGTCGTAGGACAGCGGCGTGGCGTTCCCGGTCTCGTAAATCTCATATCGCTTGGAGATCAGGTCCGCGTTGACGATAGCCTGCGTATCGGTCAGCTTTATGAGCGTGGGACAACTGGACAGGTTCCCGTCGATCTCGGTTGCCTGAACCGCGATCTGTATCCGCTTTGGATAACTCGAATTTCGCCAGGTTTCTGCCACTGATTAGAACTCCGAAGGCATGGCATCCGCAGCGGCCTGCACCACCAGCTTCAACGCCTGGAACTCGACGACGAGGATCGTTTTACGAGCCGCGAGCACCTGCCACGCTTCATCGGTGGGGTTGGCCGCGAGCCCGGCGTCGATCGCGGCGATCGCGGCCGCGTACGTCGTCGGCATGCCACCGAGCTTGCTGTTCTCTGCCGTAAGGGTACCCTTGGCACTCGTACATCGCTGCCGGGCGTTCACGATGTCGTCCCGCACGTTCTGAAGTGCGGCTTCCACGTTGCTGTAGTTCATCAGTTCACCTCTTGGGTTTTGGCTGTCTCGCTGTGTTACGATTGCCTCGGCCGCCGCCGGAGCCATCACGCTTGGGCTTGCCACCGCAAGCGCCGGGTTTGCGGCCGCCGGGTTTCCTCGTTGCGCGTGCCATTAGTTCACCTCGTAGAATCGCCGGATCGCCCGGCGGGCGTCGGCTTGGTTGCAGTTGGTCATTCGCGGCGAGAGCGTGTAGCTCGCCCACATCACCGGGTTCTCACTCACGCACCGCGGCCACGGCCACACGGGATGCCGATGGTCGCCGGCCACGCGGTAGGGCGCGTCCAGTAGTTCGGCCTTCGCCGTCCGCATGGCCGCAAGCTGGTCCGGCCGGCGCCCGTCGTCTTCGCAATCGCACCCGCACATCACTACCCACCGGGCGCCCAGCGACAGCGCCCAGATCGCCGCGACGACAGCCGTATTCGGCCGGTGGTACAGTTGCCGCGGGTCGAGTGCCGCCAGCGTCTTCGGTAGCGGGTCCGCCCGCATGGGAAGTGCAGCCGGCGGATTGTGCCGCTGGAGCGTCCCGTTCTGTGGTTTCGCCGAAGCGTCGCACACACATAACGGCCAGCCGTACCATTCCGGAAACTCGTCTGTGACTCCGCCGTCGATCCAAAACGCGACGGTCGGAATGAAGTTCGGCGCGGCCTCGTAAAACCGATTCACGCCGATTGTGAATGAATCCTGAAACGCCGCCATCTTGTCCGCCGGCAACTCCGGCCCCGTCCCCAGGACAATCGCAGTCTGTCCGTCAAGCGGGAGTGCCATGGAGCACCGTCTGTAGGCAGCCGCCTTGCCCGATTTCCTCGCGGCTCCATTGCCGCGACGCCAGCCAATACAGATAGTTGTTCAGCTTCTTTCGTTGAGGCCGCCATCCGGTCGCCATCAGTTCCACCGTGTCCAACAGGGAGGTCGGAGAGCAAGTAGGCGAAACACCGCCGGCACTGTAGAGGCTGGGGCCGATACTCATAACCGGACACCCCATCGCCAGGGCCTCGTTGCCCGCGTTGCTGTTGCTGGTCACGCAGAATTGCGCCCCGGCCACCGCCTCCGCCAATGAGCCGCCAATCATGCGAGCGCGCCCGCGGGTTTCGCAGTTCCACTTGAACAACGGGTGCGCCCGTACGCGAATATCAAGAGCCCGCGGCGCCGCCGCCTCCACTGCCCGCACGAGCGGGCCGGGGGCCTGGTAGAACGAGCCCGACAACTGCGCGTCGCCCAGCGTCTGTAATAGCACCAACATATATCCTGTTCGCTTGCGCAGTGCTGCCGGGCGAGAACCCCAGACCTCCGCGAACCGGGCGGCCCCGTCCGCCGGGCACGGGTTCGTTAGTTCCCCAACCCACGACGCGGTGTGATTGAATCCGCACAGGTCCAACTGGGTATATTCATTGCGGCGGAAAAAGCCTCGCTCCAGCCGGAATACCGGAATGTCGCGGTCAAGGAACTCAGCTACAGCGCGGGCGCGAAACCCCTTACAACCGTTCCAGACAAAAATGCAATCGGGCGTTTCGGCGACGAACGGCCAGCGGACGGAGTGATTGATCGACACCACCCCGACCTTGTGCCCGGCGGCCAGTAGCGCCGTTCGCAACTCGCGGAATGGTAGTGTCGTGTCTCGCCATTCGCGATTCTCGCTGAGTAGCAGACACCGGCAGTCCGGGGCCAACTCCTTGACCCGCGCCAGCGGTTCGACGGGCGGTGGCTCAGATACCATAATCGACTTTCACCTGTTCGCGCTCCGCGCCTTGTACCGTATCGCTGGATGCGAATCGGTTCGATATGTTCCCGCCGTGGCAGACTACGACAAAGCGCGGGGCCTGGATCTTGATGGAGGTCGCGGCCACAAGACCATGATGGTCCAGGGCGGGCGCCGACCTGAATTCCTCGGCCGGGAACATCTTGCCGAGAAACGCGGGCGATGGATTCCGCCACCGCCGGACCTCGCCGGCCTCCGGCGAGTAGCAGTACCCTTGCATGCACTGCACAAAGCGATCGGGCTTCACGGCCTTGGCCATGTCCGCAATCGCATCCGGGTGGTACATGTCATCGGAGTCGATGCGGCAGAGGAATACGGGCTCGTGCCCGTGCCGCTTGCATTCTGTGGGCCGATGCCAGATCATCCGGAAGCGGCTATCGGACAGGCTGTCGTGTAGCGCAATTGTGTGATGCTGCAACGTCGGATCGCACATCAGCCAACATTCCCACGATCCAAACGTCTGCCGCAATAGGCTCGGCATCGTGTAGCCGGTCCACAAAGCCAACCGTTCCGCGTACCACGCGGGGTCGTACCGCTGCGGGAAATCCTGGGGCCAGCGGATATTCCAATTTACCCGGACAATAACCCTCATTTCCACACCAGCCCGTAGCCCACCCACTGTTGAATCAGTAGCGACAGCCGCCCAACGGCAAACTTTCGGAACGCCTCCCGTGGGCCGCGCAGCACGTCCGGGAAGCTCGGCTGCTGGTCAACCATGCCACAGTCGTGGAAGATCACCAGCCCGCCGTCCCGCACCAGCGACGCGTACATGTCCACGTCCTGCTGCACGCCCGCTTCGCCGTGGTCGCCGTCGATAAACAAGACATCGATCGGCCGGCCGCCGAGTACCGCAACCGCTTGCTCGAGCGTGGTTGCCGCGTGCGAATCACCCTGCACCATGCGGGGGTCATAGTGGCGCGCCCGCATGTACGCCACGGCCTCGGCGACGGAGCCCTCTGTATCCACCAGCGGCCGATCCACAGACAGCAGTAGCGACCCGACTGGCAGACAGGAACCGAACGCCCAGTAGCTCCCGCCGTAGGTGGACCCGATTTCGGCGTAGACCGTTCCGCCTACGTCGCGGATCGCCTGCTGCACCTGAACAACTTCCCACGGGCGAGAACCGAATATATTAGGCGACGTGTAGCCATTCATCGGGCACCATCCGTTCCAGTACATCCACTCGCGACCGCTGGCTAATGTTGACCAGCCGGCCGCCGTATCGTTCCGCGCCCTCGCGGACGGTCTGTAGTTGCCCCAGGATCGCGGCTTTGATCGGCTTCTGATATTGCTCTGCCCATCGCTTCAATAGACAGGCACTATCCTCCTGACAACCCCTCCAGACCTCGGACGGCATGAGCATCGCCTTGATGCGGTTTCGGCCGTGGCGCAATACCTGGGCTCTACTGCGTGCCCGCAATGCCGCGCATGGGCCACAAGCGACGTGAGGCCCAGGTGCTTCACGGTCTGCCAGCGTTTGTCCGTGCGCGTCCATGCACGCCAGAATGCTACTCTCATCGTAACCAATCCATTGCGCCCGCCAGGGGCACGGCCTCCAGCCGCGTACCGGGGGATAGGTTTACCATGCTCCCGTCATGCGCCTCTACCGCCTCGCGCGCCACCCGGAAGTCACGCTCTATACTCGCCGGCACCGGCTTGTCGTACTGGCCCTCCCAGCCCGGCGACTGCCCACACCACGGCGGGATCATTTCGGCGTGGGCGTGTCCCTCCGAACTACAATAGTCCACGCCCACGAACGCTATCTTAGTACAGCCCTGAAACCACGCCCAGTTCGCCGCCATCAGGGCAACGCTACTCTGCTTCATCGTCGCAGCTTCGTGGTTGTGGTCGTATACACGCTCGCCCTGCCAGCCCGGCAGGAACCGCACGAACTCATCGCAGTGCGTGTACCGCGAATGGGCGGGGCCCACCTTGTAACAGGGGTACGGCTTCCATAGTTCGTCGTGGTACCGGCAGCCCCACTCTTGTTTGTACCAGAGGTTGCGGTACACGTCGCGGATCACAGCGGCATCGAGCCGGACGCCCTGCAAGGCACAGAGACAGAGCGACCGGTTCGTGCCGATCAGAAGAAGCGAATCATCCTCCTCGCATCCCCGCCAGAACGCGGGCGGTATTGCATCCACGGACGGGCCGTTGG
>Ga0307928_10003308_pt1 | contig 12299 bp, 22 predicted proteins | sample AceLakmetagen232_FD_201815 | JGI IMG/M metagenome (GOLD analysis project Ga0307928, IMG submission 201815) | Saline water microbial communities from Ace Lake, Antarctica - #232 | ecosystem: Environmental > Aquatic > Non-marine Saline and Alkaline > Saline | place: Antarctica: Ace Lake... | reverse complement strand
ACAGTGGGGACAAACTATTTCTTTCCACATTTACAATCTCCTTATTGTTCGTTTTTCAGTTTTTCGTTCAGATCGTGCAGTCTGTCACCAATAGATCTTTGATCGTCATGGCAATGTCTGCATGCATTATATGGGTGTCCGTATTCGTCCCATCTTTTGCGATCCGAGAATATAGTCCCATCAACGATTTTGCCCGTGAAGGGACATGGCTTGCCGTGTTCGTGTCTTGTTTCTATTCTTTTATCTTTCATTGCTTTTATTACTGCATCGTAAGCCATACCTAACTCCTTTCATAAGAGCAGGTTACATTTTTATTTCAGCCATCCATGGGCTACTTACCATGAGAATGCACAGGGAATCGAACCCCATTCAGCGCCCAATCGCGCGAACACTCTGTCAGATACTAGTAGTACTTTCGAGAATACCTCCTGTAATAACAGACATCTGGGGAAAACATATTCAAACCCATTCATGTCTATCATTTTGAGAGGTCTATCATTTTGAGAGACTTGGTGCGGGTGTCTATCATTTTGATAGAGTCTTTCGTGCCTTCGAGACCCTGAACAGATTCGGTACCACAACGATGTTGCAGTCTATGAACAAGATGTTTTTGCAATAGGGACAGATACAAACAGTTGGAACTCCTATGTTTATATCTATAAAAACCTTTTCCCTACAGTAGATACAGGTAACACTTACGGTTCTCATTTGCTTTATCTCCTATAACCAATAGCAGTATAACACCTAAGAAGATGTGCGGGCGGGAAAATCCATTTGCTCAGGGATTCACCACCCATAGAAACAAGCCGGTCCCTTCGTGTATTTCGTTACCATTTGGTAACACTTCACGGGTAACCAGCAGAAAATCGTGTAATTCGTGCAGTTTTAACGTTTTTCACCATTAATGTGTTACCGTTTGGTAACAGTTGTGTTTGGGTTTTAGTTGCCACAGACTTTCCTCTAAAAAAGATAGAGAAAAACTTACAACTAATTAAAAACTTTCTTTCTTTTTTACCCAGATGAATAACTTTTGCCCCTTTTTTATGTGGGGGAACTAGTTAGACAACTTCAGACTAAGATGAATAACTTCTTAGAATTCAGGCAGTCCCTGATAGTATATGGAGTGACCTGTTCTCTAAAAAAAGTCATAAGTCCTTATTGTGCAAACTTTTCCTAGAAAATTACCAAGAATTTATTCCTTTTTAGTAATATCCAGTGTTTTTTCACTTTTTTCCAAAGAAGTTGATTTTTCTTCTAAACCCAGCTATCGTCTACTAAAACGCTTTGGGTTTATAATCCATTAAATATAACATACTTACAACTTTTTCCGCTTTTTACGGCAGAAATGGGTGTCCCAGAGGATATGATCCTCACAGCAGTCCTTACACGGGACACAGGTGCTAGAAAATCCTGACTATCCACAGCCCATTGGTATGCTTAAACGGTGTAGTAGTCATCCCGCACCGAATGAACATCCCGAGCTTTGCCACGCGAACCTCCTCTTTCCGAAGTGCCCGATATTTTGCCCAGGCATTTGCTTCAGAGTGGAAGGCGAATTCGTTCTTCATCATCACAACCTCTTTCCATAGCAAGCAGTTACATTACACGGGACACAGTGCTAATTGTTGGTCAGGCAGTCCTTATTCCGTCGATAGTGCTCATGGTTTTGTCCCACAGGGCAGGAGACACGTTCCCCTTGCTGAAGCGAAACACATTATCCGCTCTTCCCTGTATTCTCGTTACTGCTTTTTCTTCCGGTCCTGTTCTCTCCACGAACTTAGCCAACCATCTTGCATCGAAAAGGATGGCTTCCAGTTCTGCATTCCAAGCAGACATAACTTTCCCTTTCATCAGAGGCAGTTACATTTTAAAAACAGCCCTCCTAGTGTTTCTACCTTATCCGAGGGGGGCACAGGGGGGAAACCTCCCACCCTAGTTACATTTAGAATTGGGCCGTCCCCTAGTAATGCGGGGGCATTCCGTGCGGGCGCGTGTGCGTGTGTATGTGCGCGTGGGCATGGGTGCGTGGGTGCATGCATGTGTGCATAGGTGCGCGAGCGCGATCCCATTGGCATGCATGATCAAGCCAAAATGACAATCGAGCCAAAATGACAATTACCAAAAAATGGCAATTTTCACCATTTTTCAAACTATGTCAAAATAACACGATATCAAAACAACAAAACAAAAAAAACAAAAAACAAAAAAAATAATAAACAATAATTTAACATATATAATGCGATTAACTTGGAAGTTATAAAGCCGAAAAATGAAAAAAACATAATATAAAACATAAATGATTATATATCAATAGTTTATATATATTTAACTTATGAATTAATAGTATAATTTTATGCATATTTTAAAAAATACAATTTATAAAATCATTAAATATGTAAAATACGCCGTGCTTGCCTTGTAACGTATCAAATTTGAACATCTATGAAAAAGAGTATAATCGTATCATGTATTGACTTGATCGATGAATTTGGGCGGGTTGTGTTGATATTTGGAGATAGATAAGGTAACAAAAAAACCCGCTTGCGCGGGTTATGCTATGGAAGGGAATATATAGAAGGAAAACTATGTAGACATGACTTTTTTATTGTTCGCGGCGATCATTTTTCTTTTTGCGTTTTTTTGCCTGGTGCGGCGATCAACATCTTTCAGCAGCTTAGTTGTTGTCATGCTCGCTTTTGCCTTGTTTCGGCGTCTCGGTTTTTTCACTGTAGCGTTAATGTCGGAAAATAACGAGGACGTGAATATAAATTGCTGAATTGCTTTATACTCTTTGTCCGTTCGAAGTGATTCCAGCATGGAAGACATGGGCAGATCAACTGTTGACATAAGGACATAGCAATTGTCCGTCATGAACGTATGCAATGCGTCCCATTGTATGGACGAAAAACCCATATAGATATCATTACCGACATGACCTTTTCTTATCTCACTACGCTGCATCCTCATTATCTCTTCCCGCCGTTCTTCCGAATCTTTCCGGCTTTTTTTCTCTTCGGATGTTTCCCCTTCAGGAGATTCGATTTTTTCTTCAAATTCCGTTGATCGCATTCCTCTCATTGAGTAAAGCCACCTGCTAGCCGACTTGTGAGCGTGTTCGTATACGCTATAGATTATATATCGGGATATTGCCATGTCAATTTTCGGGAGTGACAACATGCGGATATAAAGCGGATTCAATTCGGCAATTCCAGAATGGATAATGTCTTGACTGCTGATCGTATCCTCACCTATATGAGACATGCCGTCATGCGTATATTTCTTGTTTTCTTCGATATCTAAACGCCTGCAAATAGTCCGGCCCATACGATACAAGATCTGCATTATAGGCGTTATAGCGCCATGGGTTGATGTATAGTCGATATCTGTCTGCTGATCGCCCTCTTGTGGCATGTGTGTATGTATGGGACGTTGCAAGTCGATATTACGGGCAGACGTATCAACCTGCAATGCAGACGCATTATCTATCTGTTTTGAATTGAGAGGAATTGTCACGGTTTTACGTCTAGGGGATACGCTTTGTTTCGAATCTCTTCCCGCGTATTCAGGACGATCTGGATTACTCGTATGGAAGAGATTTTCGATATAATCATGATACCGTTGCAAGCCTATGATCTGCGACGTATTGCGTCTTTTTACAATAGTAATATCAACATATCGTACGATACCGGTCATGTCTGCATTGGGCATGATCCATGATTCTTGTTTCTTCAGCATGTCCATATACATATCAGACGTTATAACGATGTTTCTTGCCAGTAAAACCATTTTTTCAATGCTTGTCATAATAACCTTCTTTCTAAAGAGGGAGAGGGAGGAGACTATTTGCCTATTGATTCCAGATATTGCAATTCGTCACGAATCTTTAAAAATGTTTCGCTTATTACCTGATCGCCACAGATGGGACATGTTCCCTGAAAATCAGGTTCTACATGATAAGCCGTTGCGTTTAAACAACTAACACATATGCCATGATCATTATTCATTATCATTACTCCATTCTATTTTTTCAGACAGATGATCAATTTGATTATAGATTTTTTCGATAATGCCGGAATGATTTTTTTGTTCGTCTGCTTCTTTTTCCGCTTCGGCGTTATAACCGAGTAATTTTAGCAGGCGTATTGTTTCGTGATTAATATCCATTTTTCTAACCTTTCAAAAAAAACAATTATCTAAAAATTACAATTATAATATACTTCATTTTTTAACAATGTCAAGTTTTTTGCATAAAAAAAGTATAGTTTATTTTATAGCAACAAACATAAATAGTAATAAAATAACATTCTTATATCTTTTTTATTGATTAATACATAGTATATTTTTTATAATTAAATAATCCATTTTTAGCATAATTTTATCACATATCTTTATATAGTATAATTTGTTGTAATTATCACACCATTGCACGTTTTATATTATGTATGGAATGCATTGAATATGTAAAATACGCCTATTTAGCTTGTAAGCATAGCAAATTTAAACGCCTGAAGAAAGGGGATGATTCGTATTACCTGCATTACACATGTGCAGATATGCCTTGTTTACGTTGATTTGAGCCTATTTATTGACATTATTTTAGTATAATTTTATATACTATATTTAAAACGTTTAAATGATGTAAAATGTAATAGTGTATATTATAGGAGATTCATGCGTATTATTTACACTATTGAAACAAGCAATAAACATGCATGATATGCTATTGTTTTTCACGTTTAAAGCGGGGAAAAATACAGAGGGGAAAAAGACACAAGTGATTTTTTGACATAGTATAATGATTTATTGACAATATGGCGAATTTAACCATGTGGGGAATAATGTGTAAATTGCTAAAATTGAAGAATTGTGTAAATTGAAAACGTGTAAAATAAAAATTGTGCAAAATGAAATTGGGAAAAGGGGGGCGGGTTTTTCGGATTGAGAATTGTAGGAAAATCGTGTAAATCGCCCGGGTGGTCATTACTAAACGGGACTCAGATTTTCAAAAGTCGATTCATACCACCATATACTCCCTGTTGTTCTTTGTCTGTTCTGAGTGTCTGTAGAAGAAAGCCTTATTCCCAATCTAAACAAACCCCAAACTCTAAAAGGCTCTTATCCCACCCTTATACCTCCTTACTTCTTTCTATACTCTGACAATAATAACATAAGCCCCTCTAAGAATAGTGCCCTGTCCTGTATGCAATGTCTGCTTCTATCTAAACGCCCCCACCCTATATCCTTCTTCCCAAGCAGCAAGACCCGCGTCGTATGAGCGCCAATCCCCACATACCCACTTCCACAGGCAGATCCAAAAAAAATCCGGACCCTCAATTTTAAAACTTGACTTTTTACCAAAAAAGCGCATAATAGAACAGAAAGGAATTTAGACATGAACTCAATAAGATTAGAACTGCTGGAAGTTAAGAAAATCTTTAAGTATGGCAAAACCATGATAGAAAGAGCCTTGGAAATTTATGACGACAACATAGAAGGTCTTGATAGAATAAAGCCAGAACATGAAGAAGGGGAGGTTTTGTGGGTAAGAGAGGATTTTGAGTACGGCATATGTCCTAATGATCCACATGGAATGATTGGCTATCGTGATTCTTCCTATGATTTTAAAATGCATTCCGAATCTCCAGACGGGAGTATTAACTATTGCAGAAATTGGAAGCATAAATATGCTGGGGAAATGGAGGAATGGGCTTCAAGATTAACTGTAGAGGTTAATAGTGTTTCTTCAGAAAAGATTGACGGCTTGTGGGCTTGGAACATAGAACTGAGTCTTAAAGAATTCACGGCTAATAACCCTAAAAACAAAACGACATAGAGAAGTAGTGCCTACGCGCTCGTATGTGCCCCCTGTTGCCCCACCAAGCTCCTAACCAACCCAAACCCCCATAATCCCTTTCCCCAGCCGTAGTGAGGTCCGCGCCGTCTGAGAGCAAGAACTCCCAATATTCACTTCAAATCCGAGATCGAAAATTTTCCCGGACCCCAATTCTCAAATGGACCATCTTTTTCTTCTATTGACAAAACCTTAAATTCTAAGTCTCTCCACCCTTTAATATGACAAAACTCAACAACTATCTTTTGGTGAATCGCGTCGCACCTTTTGCCAAAACCATCTGGGTTCCATCCACGCCATTTGAACTCTTTAAGGTCGCTATCATCCCATTTGTTAGAAAATTCCTGATCACACAATAGATCACAACATATGTCATCAACAAAATCCTCAATATATCCAACACCAGATCCATTTGGGGAATATGCTTTAAATGGATAATATATTACACATGGCATATCAAATTCCCACTCAGCATCCCAACAGCAGCCGTAGAACGTCATTGTGTCGCCAGCTTTTATTTTTGTCATTATTCCACCTCACTTAAGTTCCCAGGACATGATGCGTCGGGATCAAAGGTTCCGGGGGTAATCAGCTTAACGGTTCTCATTTCGTCGCCTTTTGGGGCAAAGACGCCAGAAAAACATTCGCCATTATCATCCCACATAAACCACTCGCCGCCAGAGAATATAAGCTGAGAGTCGTCTTTGGGATCCTCATAATAGCCATCTTCTGTTGGTAGCCCGAGTCTAAGCGTTTTGTCGCAAGTTCTTTCTCCTGGGCACGATGAGCAACTTTTGCCTATTATAGCGCAATGATCTATGCGGTAATTCATGTTCATCGCCCCAGCCTTTCTTTTCTCCTCAAAATAAAACCTAGCCTTGGAAACAGATTCCTCACAAAACCCATATCCTGAAGTTTCCGAAAAACTCGAAGGTTCTATCATTCTGTCGTGAACGGCTATGTTGATATCAAACTCACTTACGTCCAACTCACGTGCCAGTTGTGCAGTAGTCAGAACCATTCCAGTCTTCGGAACGAAACACCCGCAGTAACCTGAATTACTCTTAACCTCACCGCACCGGCGACAAGGCGGTCTCACATCATTGTCACACATATCATTCTCCCTTAGTAGTCAAGGCTCACGCCGCTTGAGGGTTTACTGTTTATACCCATAGTTGCGCCAACGTTCTCTGTAATTGCTTGAGTATTTTTCAGCATCATAAACAGCCCAGTTAACACACTGAAAGTCATTCAGGAAAATATAGGCTCTTCGCCATTCCGAAGTGTCACTATGGGGATCGTCTGTAAACTTGCACTCAATGCGACCCTGGCCCTCGGTATCAAGTCCATACTTGGCATCGCCCGAATCGCTTATGCGAAACACTATTTCTCCAGCCAGCATTTGCCTATAGGCCCAAGTCCACGAGCCTTTTAGTCCAAAAAATCGTTTAATCCAATCCATCATGCCCCACTCCTCTCTTTCTTCTCACAATGATCCCACCACCGGCAGAAATCTATAAAACCGCCAAAGCTGTCCCCAAACTCCAAGTAGCCCTGATATCTCCTTTTCGAGCGTGTCATCTTCCTGACTTCCCCCATTCCGAGATATTCAACCTTATATGTGGGGTGTGCGTTTTTAATCAGTCTGGACTTGTCTTCGTCAAAATTTATACCCAGGTAGTGCCCGTTATCCTTGGCGATGACCCCTGGCTTTCCGCAAACCACCACGCGCCTACCAATACAGGCCGGAACGCCATAATGCTCTCTTGCGTATTCACAGTCCATCATTCATCATCCTTTCCAATGTCAAGCTGTTTCGCAATATATTCAGGCACTTCCTTAGAAAATACAACCTTATCCCGGAATGGTCCCAGTTTAGCCGAGACCTCCTCAAGCCTCTTATCGTCAGCAAAAAGCGACCATCTCGACTCAGAACCTTTACACGCCCAATGAAGGACACAAGTGTAAAACTCCTGCATCGCCGTCTTGTCATCAAACTTCACTCCAAAACGAGACATATCACCTTTATTGAAAAACCCAAACGGCTTACTGTTGCATAGTATTATGTATTCTACGACCTCTTCAGACACCTCAGTCCTCCTTTTACCAACTCGGTTTTCTCAGAGTCATCCCTCTTCCATATTACGGTTACTAATTTTGAAACAAGCTCACCGAAGTCGCATACTCCAATCCAATATTCCTCACGGTCTATGGTTATGTCAAAATGAGGATAAGAATCAGAGCATCCAAAACATCCGCCGTCGTCGAATCTGCACGTGACTTGTTCCGGACTGCCTTTGAGATGGCTAATAAGTTGGTCAATGTCATAGTTCATCTTATTTCTCCTCTTCTGTATCTTCATTCCACTCAAAGCCTTCTTTTATCCAATATTTAGCTATCCATTTTCCGCAAATTTTCCCCATAGTCCATAGCGAACGCCAAGTCACGAACACCTCTTCCCAACTTGTAGTTTCAAACCAGCGGCATTCATTACCTATTGTTTTAGTCCACCATAAAAACTTTCTTTTAATTCGTCTTGCTCCCTCTTTTGGCAATATGCGCCTCATCATTCATCCTTTCTCTCTACTTTTCTTATGAGAATCTCTTTTACATCTTTTCGTGAATACTCATATTCACTAAACCCATTATAAATTGCTATGCCTTCGTCATCAATTCTTACGCCAAGCACCGGATCTATGATGTCGCCCTCTTCTCCGTCTATTATGGCCTCGTAGTAATCCTTGTTTTCCATCGCCTTGGCAAAAGTGTCACTTAGCTTTCTCATTGTTCACCACCCTTCTATAATACAGAAATCTTACAGTTAACAGGAGTCACGGTGGCATCGTCTTCTATTTGTGTGGTTTCATTCTGAGAGATGTTATATGCCACCCTTCTTGCTATTTTCCTGTGTAGCCTTGGCGAAGTCCTTGTTCCCATCGGATAGAGAAAACAATCCCCGTCTTCTATCGTAACATAGTCTTGCGTTGTTCTTTCCGTTCCGTATTCTATCTGTAAACTCATTCCCTTATTCTCCTTTCGCCTCTTTAGCCAACGTTTTTACAAATCCGAGAACATCCTCAACAGTGCCAACCTCGTCAGATGATGCGCTCTGCCCATCCTTAACGCTCATCATCCTTTTCCCAAGAATGAGGTTGTTGTTGACAATTTCAAGCCACATGGGATTGACGCCCAACATGTCATCAGGCACATCTGAGTTCGGTATGTTTATCCCGTAATGACTGTCTTCACCTGGCAAATTTGTATAATCTGCTATAATAACACCAATAAAACCGTCCACACTTTCAGGAAAATCTACAAGCCAATAGTCGCGCTCTTTCATCCATTTTGTTGCACCATCTTTAATTTTAACATAGGTTCCATAAGGTATCTTTTTCATCTCACTCACCGCCCTTTCTCTTAGTCTTCTCGTTCTCATCATCCTCACAACAGCCACCATTATATTCATGCGTGAGGGTATCAAGGTCAACTGGAGCCTGTGTGGGACTTATTGGTCCATACGTTGGAGTCTTGCCTTGTGCTTGCTCCAAATCATAGATTCGTTTGGAGTGTTTGGCCATACAATCTTCACATCTGCGGGACTCGTTGGCCTTGCTTTGCTCTAACTTGTAGACTCTCCCAATCAAAGCGGCAAAGGTTTCTTCCTTCTTCTTTTCCGCCCCATCTAATTTTTTTTCCAATTTCTCTGTATTTGTGTTATATGCATCCACCATTTCCTTTGTTTTTTTATAATCCTCCCCCATGGCCGTAATCAAACCTTTTATGGTAGCGTTTTTCTCGTCCAAAACATCATCGTATTTTCCTGCCAGCGCATCTATTTGATCACCATTACATGAAATTCTTTTAGCCTGGGAGCGCAAGCGCTTATCTAATTCGTCGGGATGGTTGCTATTGTTTTCATCGTGATTGAGTCCCTCGTCCATGGTGTTGAAAGCCTTTGTCCAATCGTCTATCGTGGGTTTGCTGACTTTCTTCACAGCTTCTTTTAAAAACGGGTGGTCGGGAGGCATAGGAGTGTTTTGTAGTTCTTGTTTGTATTCCTCTTCTTCGCGGATTGGCGTAGCGTATTTATATGCTATCCATCCGTTGTGTTTGTCTTCCTTTCTTGCCAGATAAGGATACTCAACGCCGTTCGCATAACCAACGTATTTAAGTTTTAATGGATTCTCTCCACGATCCCAAACCCAAATATCTTCTCCCGGTTCGAAATAGTGACGCTGTATGACATCGTAACCAAAAGAAACATATTCATTATCCACCTCTGAAAACTCACAATATCCCGCTTCTGCCAGGGATACCGTTAGCCATTTTAGTTTTAATATTTCCGGAGAAAGCAATAGGTGTCCTTCTTTTATGTCTGGACGTATGACGACCCTATCACCTACGCGATAATCATTCTTTTTCATCTTGTATCCTTTCTGCGTAACTATTAACTATCATCCAATATCCCCACAAAATTTCCATCATCATCAAAAACCAAGGTGTTGTTTCCAAATAAAATATTGTTCCCAGATTCGATGACATCCCCTATAGCTCGCTCAAACATCCCGATAAACTTTTCGCGCTCTGTCATTTTCTTCTTCTCCTGTAATCTAACGGCAAAAACAAAACCACGCTTTAGTGGACAATCTTTCCCACCATTAAGGCAATTAGGCTGTTCTGCACAAACGTCACACTGAAAATCGCCGTCTTTTATCTTGTCGTATATGCGAATGCCATGGGAACTGTTTATCGTTGGTATATTTTGGACTGACTGGCTCTCTTTCTCTCGAACGGGTTCTGCGTATTGATATAACGTATTAAACGAACGATATTTTTCATCCATAAAGCAATAAAAAACACTCTCTTCTTTATGTCCTTTTCTCCAACCGTCGTTCCATACCATCATCTTTTCACCAGGCTCAAAATAAAAATGACTTATCATGTCTGGCTTGATGAGGTTCTCGTCATATCCTCTTCCTATGAATATGTTGTCCTTGTCTTTTATTCCTGCTATTACAAAATATTTTAATTCCTGTGGATGTGGGTATTCAATGTAGTTCCAACCGGGTTTATTAAAAGATTCTGGTTTTAACACTATCTTGTCGTCTGTTTCGTATTTTGGAAGCATCTTATTTTTCCTTTCTGTTCTATTATACGTTTTTATATAAAAATGTCAAGCTTAAATTTAAAATAATTATTTTGCTTGACATTTTGAGGAAAAGGCGTATAATAGGATAGAAGCTATTTTATAAACTTTTTTTAGGAGATTTGTGATGAAAAACGATTTGTCAGACGTAACGGTAATATTAGACAGAAGTGGATCAATGGGATCTTGTAAAGAAGAGGCCGAAAATGGAATAAACCACTTTATCGAAGAACAAAAGAAACATGATGGGGAATGCGTATTCTCCTTGGTGCAGTTTGATACAGAATATGAATTTGTGCATAAGGGGATACCCATCAAGGACGTTCCTGAGTTTAAACTGGTGCCTCGTGGTATGACTGCGCTGTTAGATGCTGTTGGACGTGCAATCAACGAAACAGGAGAGCGTCTGGACAAAATAGACAAAGAAGATCGTCCCGGACTTGTGGTTTTCGTAATACTAACAGATGGAGATGAAAACGCTAGTAGTGAATTTACCAGAGCACAAATCAAAGAAATGATTGAACGGCAACAAAATGAATACAATTGGCAATTTACGTTTTTGGGTGCGAATCAAGATGCTTTTGCTGAAGCCAGATCAATAGGGATAGGAGTAAGAGCAACAGCAAACTACTCTGCCAAAAATACAGGTTATGCTTTTACGGCAGCATCTGCAAACTTAAATCGAATGAGAAGTTCTGCCGTGGTTGACGAAATTGTTGACTGTTCATACTTGGATAGTGAGCGTGAATCAATGGAGGACTAATGCTTTTAGAAAGGAAGGTCGTCATGATTAGGGAAAAATGCCGTAAGGAAATATGGAAGGAAATATCCGAGGACGCCGATACGACAAGCACTCTGGTCATTTTCACATACGAGAATCTCAGGGACAGACAGGACTTCGTGATAAAAAATGGTGTGCAGAAGATGTGGAGCGATTTGGATATGAAAATAGTTGACAGGAAGGACGGCAAGACACTTTTCTCCATGTTGGTTGCAGAGGGAAAAAGGGGGAAGTTTCTCCGGACAGTAGGGAATAATGGCTCGTCGGTGATGTATCACGTGGGTGACGAATGTAAAGACGTAGGTGAGGCCATTGGGTTTGCCGAGAATAACGTGGTAGAAACACTAATCTAAGATTTCTGGAAGGAGCAAGACAATGATATATTTTTTTCTCGGAGTGCTAACAGGCTATGTGATTCCAATGCTTATCAAGGCACATAAAGAACGTAAGGAGTCAGGAAGAAAGCTCACCGTAAAGGAATACAGGCTTGAAGAAATTAAAAAGAGATTGAAATGAATAAT
>Ga0307928_10003307_pt1 | contig 12299 bp, 17 predicted proteins | sample AceLakmetagen232_FD_201815 | JGI IMG/M metagenome (GOLD analysis project Ga0307928, IMG submission 201815) | Saline water microbial communities from Ace Lake, Antarctica - #232 | ecosystem: Environmental > Aquatic > Non-marine Saline and Alkaline > Saline | place: Antarctica: Ace Lake... | reverse complement strand
TCCAATACCATTTCATTTAATCACCCCTATTTAATTTTATTATCTCATCTTCATAAATATCACGTTTAACAGTTAGCCTATGAATATCTTTATTTAATTGATTTATTTGAACATTATAAAAATTGATCAATTCAGTTTTTGCCATTTGTCTTTACCTTTGATTATTAGTGAAGGCTTTACACCTTCTTGTAAATTTTTGCTTAATTATGTACTGCTTGACTCCCAGTTTTATAACTGCATTTCGCCACTCATCACGTGTACACTTGTGAGGTTTTGTATCTGGTTTTTTTACACCCAATTTCTCTAAATTAAAGATTTGTTCTGCACGATTTTTAAGTCGCCCATGTAAACTAATCTTAATTCCCAGCGAAATAGAGTATGATTTCTTTACCTTTCATTATTTGTATTTTCATAAATAAGCTTTCCTTTGACAAATCCTTGAGCATAAAAACCCATATCTTGGATATTACCATCATTACGATTTATAAAACTTTCAAGTTGTTCTTGATTTTGAAAAGGTATTGTAAATAATTCTTCGTGTTCATGACTACATTTACACACAGCTATAAAATCATATAACATAATAGCCATTTTTTTAAATTTTTCAAATTCATCCATTTTCTTTACCTTTGATTATTATTCACTAGTCATTTTAATCAATTTGTTTTAAGTAGTGTTTTGTTCCACAGTTTGGACACTTGTTTTTTTCACTATCTATGACTACTTTCATTCTCGTGTTACATTTTATACAGTTCAACATCATTTTTTTATACCTTAATCAAATTATTAATCATACTTCCAATTAGCCTCTATTTCATCAGCTTTTGCTTCAGACACATCTTTATCATCACTTAATGCAGCGTAATCAAAAACATCTTCAAAATCAGACTTATTTAATTGTTTTAATATTGATTCTTCTTTGCGTTTATTTTCGCTATCTCGAATCAATTGTTTTTCTTTGCAAAACTTAGGACAAGTAAGCATATAAGTAAATCCTTGTTTACACAACCTACAAATTCTGTAATGAACACAAACCTTCAAACAAACTTTCTCAGCCCAACGCTGTCCAATACTACTCTTCATCGAATTACCTAATATCTATTTTGACTTCCATAATATTCAGTCAATAACTCTTCATTAATCCTTCTTCTTTTAGCAACAGCATATGTTGTAGGTAAGAATAAACCTTTATTATTCTGAATTAATTGCCTACCACGTCTTATACTTTCACTATTAAATATAGTACTCATTTCAACATCATTAAGATTTACATCAACACCTTGACGTTTCCAAACTTCAAAAATAAGCAACATATCATCATCACGAGTACCAGTAACCTCGCTTAAAACCTTCTCTACAAGTTTCTTGCAAACCATATGCTCACCAACAATATCTTCAGTATAAGGACGTTCAACAACCTCTTCATCTTTGGAAACTAGAGTTATTCTGTGAACACCATCAAATTTAGTTTTAGGAATAATAAGCTCAGCATCAGGATGATCTTGCTTAAACTTCAAAGCTTTAGCAACAGCTTGAGTAAAATCTCTATGTATAATTTTTCTTTCAATCAAATTCATTCAACCTCGATAAATAATTTACTACCTACAAAATAATGTTTTAATTTCTTAGTCTTTCTCAATATAGTCAAAAAAGTAAGAATATTATTATAAGTTAAATCAAAATCCTCATAAACAATATCAATAATTTCTCTTTGAGTATAAACACCATTAGGTAAATTATTAATAGCAATCTTCAAATCTCTCAAAGACCTCTCTTTTTCACTCATATAAGGCTCAACCAACATTAATCCTCTTTTTTTGAATTATACCAATAATACAATTCTTTTTTTAAAATAGTCTTTGAGTGAATCAAAGTTGATAAAGAAACACTAACACGAGCTTTGCCAATAATTCCACGAGATACTCTTTTACCTCTAATCAAATTCAAAATCTCATCACGAGTATAAGCTAAATCAGAATTAGACTTTAAAGCACTCTTAACATAAATGTTTATTGCAGACTGAGAATCCATTAATAACTCTTCACCACTTGTTTCAACATCTTTAACATTTAAAGGCATTTTATTAATCATCTCCAATCATAATATTTTCTAAAGAAGAGGATTTTAATTCTTGAACATCAAGACCATCTACAACAGATTCTTTCTTCTTCAATCTTCTAGAATCATTCTTAGATCTGAAAGCTGCATCATAGATTTTTTCAGCATCTAAATCAATTTCAAATTCTACATCTTCTTTTTCAAACCCTTCACCGAATCCTTTAAATTCGTAATCTTCATCTGTATGTTCTGCCATAAATAAAACCTCACTTAATTACTATATTTAATTTTTTTACTATATAAAACTTTTGATTATGTATCATAATATGATACTTTATGTTTTGTTATCAGACTCATAACTATCAATCAAATCCTGAACAGTATTAGTCTTCTCAGGCTTAGAATCAACACTTTTAGATTCCTTAAACTTAGAATCCTTAGACTTAGAAGAAGAAACAACAGATTCCTTCTTAGCAACACCATTAGCAACACTAGCCCTATCCAAACGATTCAAAACATCCTGATAAGCCTCAACATCATCACTATCAACAGACTCAACAATCTTATTCTGAATACGAATCTGCTCAGACAAACTACTAGTCAAAGGCAAACTAGGAAACTCCTTATACATCATATCAATATTATGATGAGTATAATGACGAAAAAACAAATTATTCTCAATATCCTCAACACCCTTATCAATACTAATAATAAGAACATTCAAACCAGGATAATCACCCTCATCACAAAACAACTCCAACATATAAAAACGCTCACTAGTCTCCTTTTTAGGATCAGGAAAAGCCAAACAAGTCTTAAACTCCAAACGAACATCATCAGCAACAGTAACCTTACCATCAACAACCCTATGAAAAACATTAGTCTGCTCAATCCAACAACGCCAAACAGTCTCACGAGCAACCTTAATACTAACAGGAATACTAATACGCTCATCATCAAAATTATCAACAACCTTTTTACTAGAACCTTTAGAAAAAATCAAGAAAATAACAAAACCAACCAAACCAAGAGCAAGAAGAATCAAAGTCCAAAAACTAACAACCTCAAAAACCTTCTTATTAACAGAAACGTTTTTGAAAAAATCCAAAGTAAACTTCTTATCAACATCAACAGAATCACCATCAAACTCATTAACAGATCTATAAACAAGAACAACAAAAACAAACAAGAACAACAAACCAAAAATGATCAAAACCTTGTGCAAATTACTCAACATCAGAATCACCAAAAACCTTATTATAAACCAAAGGATTAATCATATAAAAAACCCCACCCCTATCAAACTTCAACTTCCAAACCAAATGAGTAACATCTTTAGTATCATCATCAAGTTTTTTATTAAAATTCGCATAAACAGTATTAACACCACCATTAGAAAGACCTGAATCATCAAAAACATCACTATGAGTACAAACACCACCATTCTCTAACAAAATCAACAAAATAGAAATATCCTTACCATTCAACTGATAAGGATTCTTAATAGTATTCTTCTCACAGATAACGCTATTAACATAATAAAAAAACTTCATACGCTTAAAATCATCAAAACTAAAAAAAGAACGCAAACAATCAATAAAACCATCCTTAGTCTTATAACGAGACAAAGCACCCAACTTCTCATTAGAAAAAGACTGATCGAAAAAATCAAAATCCCAATACTCACTCAACAAAGGCTTCAAAGACACTAATTAATCACCTTCTTAAACTTGAAAACCATATCTTTATCCATATCACTAGAAATATCTTTATTACGTTGATTAGCAGGAATACTGCAAAAAACCAAACTACCAAACTCAACCTCAGTCAAACCAAGCTTATCACAAACCTGCTTAACAGTAAAAGTTTTCCTAGTCTCTACAACAGTAACCATAATTTTTAACCAACACACAATCAACCAAAAAAAAAATAAAAAAAATAAAAAAACATTATTGAAACTTAACTAAAGATAATTTTTCCAATCAGCCTTAACAAGTTTAGCAAGTTCTAACTCTAAAGCAGCTAACTTCTCAGCATCAGAAGCATCCAAAGTCTTTCTAACCTTCTTCTTCTGAGTAGAAACATCAGCTCGTAAAGAATCCTTAGCAAACTTCCACTTAAGTCGAGCTTCTTTATTCTTAGCAACTTGTTTTTTGTGATCTTCTACTTTTTCAAGTTTCTTAACTTCAGCTTCTTTTGCTTTAACATCCCTAACTTTCTGTTTCTCTTCAGCCTTAACAACACCAGCAGCCTTACGTTTAGCTTTCTCTAAATTAGTAACTTCAACAAACTTATACTTACTAATTTCATAAGAATCACCAATTTTAGTAACAATAAGAGCACCAGTACCAATATTCTTAACACTACCTAAAACAGTTTTCTCAAAAACCCTACCATTTTTTTCAATTTTAGCCATTTTTTTTTATTAAACCTCGTTTATATTTATCACTAAAGTGATCGTTAATCATTGCTAAATACTTTTTGCCAAAAAGTTCTTTTATCTTTAATACTATAAAGAACTTTAATTCTCCAACGTAAATATTCAACCACTAAATCAGTTGCAGTAACAACAGCAACCATAATCCAAAAACCTGCCCATCCATTCATTTTAATTCTAACACTCCTTAAATTTATTAATAAACCAATCAGAAAAATCAACCTTATCAGCATCAGACAAAGCTTTAATTCTATTAGTATAACGACCATACATACTTTTTACAGTAATCTTTCTCTTCAAAAAATCCAAACTAGACTCCTCAACAACCTTTGGTTTATTAATTTGAGATACAACAGCAGTTAATTTTTCAACAGCCCTATTAACACCTTTATTTGTTTCAACACCTTGTTTAACATATTCTACGTGAGTAACAATATTCTCAGCATAATAATTTAATTGATTTTGAGTTGTTGCTTGGGTGTTAATCAAATCTTTCATTAATCCTTTTAAATCGTTAATATCTGTAATGTTTTGCACAACATCGTGAAAAGTCTTCTTAGTATCACGAGCACTATTAAGCATAGCCACACCAACTTGTTTATGATCTTTAGTCGCAGTCTCCACTTTAATAAATTCTAACTCATCACCCTTAAAACTACTATCAGCAAGACACCACAAATAACCATCAGCATCAAAAACCTTAAGTTTCTCACCCTTATACCTATAATCTCTAGCAATATCATTTTTTATCATAGCGTGATGCTTACGACTAGGCTTGAACTTATAAGCATCAAATTGATTATGCAATTTTGATTTAAGAGATTTACCAAACATTTTCTCAAGAGGTTTAATAACATCCCTTTTCCAAATACTAATAGCTTCCCAATCATTATCCTCGCTATTTTGACTAAACAAACTAACATCAGGACTCATCTGAGCACTTACGCTTTTAGGAGTAAAAGTCACTCGCCAACCATTCAACATTAATTCTTCACCAACATATTGAGTTGAAGCTTCCCACCAATTACCATCAGGACGGTTATTTCTAAAAGGACGAACTATCTTAACAAACTTATTTTTGCTTAAAGATTTTCGTCTAAACTTTTTATCATCAAGCAAAGAACAAGAATAAGGTAAAGTAAATTGATAAGCGTGACTCCTGCAAGTATCTTTAGGGAAAGAAGTATTATTAGAACTACTCACCACCACGCTACTATGAGGTTTATCAAAGAAATTAAATACCTTATCCTTGTTTAATTGCCAAACACCAAAACCCTGATCTTCAATCATAGAATACTTTTTTAAAATATTCCAATAACGCTGCATAGTATTACTAGTAAAGCTTAAATCTTTCTCAACAAGTTTTCTATTTTTAAATTTATCAAAACTACTAACTATTTTCTTCAAAGTATCTAATGTAGATTTTCTCACTTAATATCACCTACAGCAGCTTTAGAATAAGCATCTTTTAATTTTTTATCGTTTCTAGCAATTATTTCCTTATAGTTATTTACAAGAATATAATACTTTTTATCAAAACCCAAACCTTTTACAACACGATCAATTTCAACAATACCTTGAAAATAAAAATCTAAAATAATTCTGTTTGCGTGAGGACGAGTACAAGATAAAGAAAGATAAATCTCATAAGCCGTAATAGCTGTATTTTCTTTCTTGTAAGATTCCAAAAGTTTCAAAATATCGTCTTTATAACCCACTCAAACACACCAATTCACACAAATATACATAGAACATACTAGAACATCTATATAAATCTTATGTTGTAACAATAAAATAACAAAAAAAGAAGATACCCTTAGCCCTAGCATTAAAAAAAGAAAATAATCACTCAAACACGTTAACGCTTAACGCTACAGAGCAAATAAGACCACTGGACACTAGACATCCTTGCGTAAAGAATTTAAGCAAGACCAAAACTCAAGATCTTTCGCAAATAAACACTAAGCACAGGACGTATATCCTTCCAATAAAAAATCAAATGACCAATCAAAACAACCAACAAAACAGCCAAAAAAACACCATACCAACTAAACAAACCATCCTTAACAAAAGTCTCAAAACCAACCTCACGAATAATAAACAACATATTATTACCAATATGATAACCAATCCAAAAAGTCAAAGCCCAACCAAAATAATAAATAGATATATTAGAAAACATAATGAAAACAAAAGCAATCCAAAAATTAGCACCAGTATAAGTATTATTCAAAACGTGAAGACCAATAAACTCCAAACCAGTAAGGATCAATGAAAGAACTAAAACAAAATGACGTTTAGGAACACCCAACAAAGTAGTTTCAGTTTTAGAATAACCCTTGAACAAATGCCAAATAAACAAAACAATACCGATATTAACAATAATAGCAGCCCAACTAAAAACCAAAGTCTCACCAACACCAGCACTAAAACTAGTAACGAACAAACGCCAAGCCAAACTACCACTAATATTCGCAGCAGTAAAAGTCTGAACAGCAACACCAAACTTATTAGCAAACAAAGGAATACTAAAACTAGTAATGTTAAAACTAAGAACCTTACCAAGAATACTAAGAAAAAAAACACCAACCAAACCAACTAAAAACATAAAAATACTAACACCTTGATGACCAAAAAAAGGAAAACGAACAATACGAGAAAGCTCACTATTAACACCCTCCTCATCCTTAACAAAGACTTTCAAAAAAGTAACGCTAACCAAAGCAACTACAACCAACATAGTATAAGTAAAACCACCATCAATCTTATTTAAAGTCAAGAAAAGAGATCCTGCTATAAAATTAACAAACAAAAAGTACAAGAAAAAATTATACTGATTATCCCAACCTTGCTTAAAAACACTATCTGATTGAATCATTTTCTTATCCTAACCTCAACAAATATATAACGATAACACTAATAATAGGAGCAATAATAACCACTGCAAACAAAACAATAGCCACCAACAGACCATAATTCTTCTCTTTAAAATTATCACTAATAAAAGTAGCAAACAACAAAAAACTAAATATCAAACTCAAAGCAAAAACCCACAAAACATTAACGAAACCAACATAACGCTCCAAAACACTATTCTCAGAAAGAACAGGCTGCAAAACAAAATCTTTAAAACTACCACCAGCAAACAACAAATCAAAAAGACTAGTAACAGCCTCGCTATCAACAATAACAAGAATATAAACATCATTACAAACACTACTAGATAAAGTCATCACAGCCTCACCACTAAGCAACAAATCACTAGAACCCTCATAACTAACACCAAAACTACCAACCTTACCAGGAAGCAAAGAAAGCAAAGTATTACTAACCTTCAAACCACCAGGACTAGAAGTAGAAGAAACCTGAATATTACCTGAGCTAACACCAAAACCAATATCAGTACTATAAGTAAAAGTATCATCATTACGAACCTTAACCTCATAAATCTTATCAGAACGACTAATAACTAAAGTATTAGGCTGAAAAGTGATATTACAATCAATCTTATCACCAATAACAATAGTAGTAGAACCGCCACCACCAGAAGTAACAGGAACAATAGGAGTAGAAATAGTCAAAGTAGAATTACTAGATGAAAAAGCACTATTACCACTACCATCAACACAAGTAACATTAAAACCACTATAAACACCAACAGCACCAAAATTATTAGGAAAGCGATAAATATTAGTAGTAAAACTAGTCATAATAATATCTTCATAAGTAGTATTATCTTGAAACTTATAACTAATCTTTGGATATCCAGAACCAATACTAATATCATCAGTACAATTAACTGTAATAATAACATTCTCAATATTAGTACCAGTACTAGGAATAACAAAATCACTAATAACAGGAGCACTAACATCACTAGGATTAAAAATACTACTATTTTTTATAGTAGAATTTTCATATCCATCATACACTATAATACTACAAGTTACATTATCAAAATCAGAAAAATTAGCACTAGATAAAAAAACATTATCAACACCAACAACACCAACATCATTAACAGACCAATTAAAATATTCTGCTACAACAGTATCATTATCTTCATCAAAAAAATCATAAGAACAATTAAGACCACCAGTTGATGTAACAACAGTTACCGAATTAATAACAGTAGGCGTGTTTGAAATAGTTACGCTTGTACTATTAATCCAAGTAGAACCATTATCAGAACCATCAAAAACATTACAACTCAAAACAACACCATCACCCCTAACCAAATAATCACTAGACAAAACACTAGAAGTAACACCAGTACTAACACCACCAGAAAACCAATCATAAACAGAAGACAAACTATCACCATCAACATCACTACCAGTACAAGAACCAGTCAAAGAACCATTAGATAAAGAACTAGAAGGAGATATATTAGAAGTAAGAACAACAGGAAGAGAATTACTAATAACTAAAGAACTACTATTAAGCCAAGAAGAAGAACTAAAATCAGAACAAACAGCAGAACAACTAAGCAACCAAGAATCACCACTAAAAACACTAGAAGAATCAACAACACTAACATTAGAACTAACATTATACAAAGCATCGACACTATAAACATATAGATCATTATAAAAATCAACAAAAAAAACATCAGAAGTATTAGCCCAAACACGATATGATGCAGGACTAGAAGAATAATTTAAGAAATTAATATTTTCAACAAAATCAGAACCATTAAAAGAATAAACACTCAAACCTTCACGAAAATTAGCAGAATAAATATAATTACCATCACCCCAAACATTAAAAAAATAACCATCCTCGATACGTGATTTATAGCCAACATCAACAAAATCAGAACCATTAAAAGAATAAGCCCTCAAACCAGTACCTTCTGAAACATAAATATAATTGCCATCACCCCAAACATCAAGACAATCCTCGAAACTATTAAGCTGAACAATTGTAGTAAAATTAGATCCATTAAAAGAAAAAACATACACACCAGTAGAACCTCCACTACCATAAATATAATTACCATCACCCCAAATATTTAAATAATCAACAAAAACATCAGAACTACCAACCAATGTTAAATCAGAACCATTAAAAGAAAAAGCTCTCAAACCCCCAACAGAAGAACTATTATCATAACCATTATCAACATAAATATAATTACCATCACCCCAAATATCATCAACAAAATGACCTGCATAAATAGAATCAATAAATAATAAATCAGAACCATTAAAAGAATAAACACTCAAATTATCATCCATAGTATTAAAAACATAACTACTATTAACCCAAACAGAAGTACCTAAACCAAGAACAGTATCTTCTTCAGTCAAATTAATACCATCATAACTAAAAGCAGAAAGACCAGAAACACCACTTGCAAAAACAAATTTATCATCTGAAAAAACATCATAAAATTGATAACCTACCGATTCATCCTCATAAGAAAAAAAACTACTAGTAAGACTATAATCAAACAAACCACCATTCTTAAACCACTTATAATCATAAACAAAACCATCACCATCAGCAGCACTAGCATTACAAAAACCAGTCAAAGAATTATTAGTATACGCTATAAAAGGACTAATAGAAACCTCATTAATAACAGGACTAGCAGCGAAAGCTAAACTAACCATTAACAAAAACAATATAGGAATCAAAAATAACTTCTTCATCTGAACAACAACCTCAACAACAAAGTCAAAATTATAGGAACAGAAATAATCCCTACAACAACCATAACCCAATTAAGCATAGTTCTCTCTAAAACATCCTTAGTGAATAATCGCACACCGATAACAACGAAAATTAATAAGAAAACCCCAAAGACAACCCACCAACGAAAACTAGTACTTCCAATTGATTCACTACCAATATCATTACCCTCGCTAAGAACATCCCCCAAAATATTAAAGAAAGGAATCTTCTCTTCTTCATAATTAATACTAACAGGAATCCTAACAGTGAAACATTTATCACTAGAGATATTCAAAAAACCATTTTGCTGCAAATCATCATTGAATAAATTACTCAACTTTAAACTATAACTATTAGTATTACCTGAATTAACAAAATTATCACCAACAACACGCAAAGGAACATCCTCAGCAAAATCATAATCAAAAATAAAACCAATACCAAAAGCCTCGTTATTCTCAATACTAAAATCAACAAAACCATCCTGACCAAGACCAAGAAACTCAGGAACAAATAAAGCATCGCAAAGAACCTTACCATCCTCCTCAACAACCTCTATAGAGCCAGTGAAAATATCAACAACAGGAACAGGAGCAGCACCACCGCCACCACCAACAACAACAGGTGGAACAATAACAACAGTAACAGAACTACTATTACTAAAACCACTACTAGTAAACTCATCGCTAACATTAACACCGAAAACAACAACATCACCAACACTAGTAACAGAACTATCCAAAGTATCAACAAGAACAGCACCATCAACAACAGCAGTCAAATTAGAAACAAAACCAGTCTCGTTAGCAACACCATTAACATACCAAACATAACTAGCATTCATAGTAGCACTATTATTAAAATCAACAGTAACATAACCCAAAACATCCTGAACAACAGTAGGAGCTAAAGGACTAACTGTAACAGTCGAAATATTAATATTGAAATAATCAACAATCTCAATAAGGAAATCCCTAGAATCAGTCAAAGAAGGAGTCTGATTATCACTAGCCAAAATAGTGAAATTAAAAACACCACGAGGCAAACTATCATTAAAAACAAAACTACTAGTATTAGCATTAGTAGCAGTACCATTACGCAAAGTAATATTCAAACTACCATCAAGATTAAGCAAACTCAACAAAACATTAAAAGTATCACCATTAGGATCACGAACAGCACCAACAATAGTCTTATTAGTCTGAAAAACCTCGCCATCAACCAAACCAGTCATACTAATAACAGGAGGATAATTCTTATTAGGATCAATAACCCAAGACAAATTAGACTGCAAACTATTAGTAACACCACTAATAGTAGTAAAAGATAATGAATGAATCAAACTAGTAGGATCACTACCATCATTAAACCAATTAATATTAAGCTCACTCTCATAACCATCACCCAAACCAGACCAAGAAGAACCACTATCAGTACTAAACTCCCAAAGAGGAGAATAACCAACAGCAGTAGCCTTATAAGTCTTAACAGAATAATACTTCAAAGGATGAACCTCATCAGTACGCAAAACAATATCAGTAGGCAAACTACCAAGCTCAGAAAGAAAATCAGTAGTCTGAACACAACGAAACTTAGTACCATCATCCTGAAACTCACTAGGTAATTTACTACACAACTCACTACAATTAACACTAGTAGAAGGATCACCACCAACATAACTATGACAAGCCCACATCTCCAAAGGCTGAGTAGGAATCTTAACACCAGTAGTATAATTAACACGAACATCAACCTTCAAAATATCAGGCAAAACACTAAAAGGAATATCACTAACCAATTTAGACATCTTAAAATAATTATTTTGATGAATAACCTGATCAGAACCATCCTGATACTTAAAATCACTAAAGTTAAACAAAGAACCATAAGCCTTCAAAATATTAGGATTATAATGCTCATCAACAGTCAAATTCAACAACCAATTAGTACTACTCACTTTATTAAGACTAACAGTAACACCATCACCCTGAACATTATAATCACCACGACCATCAAAAGTAACAGTCTCGCTACCATTAACAAAACTAATCCAACGGTGAGAACCATTAGTATTATTAAAATTATAACAAACACCAACCTGCTTATTACCACGAGCACAAGCATC
>Ga0307928_10003306_pt1 | contig 12299 bp, 16 predicted proteins | sample AceLakmetagen232_FD_201815 | JGI IMG/M metagenome (GOLD analysis project Ga0307928, IMG submission 201815) | Saline water microbial communities from Ace Lake, Antarctica - #232 | ecosystem: Environmental > Aquatic > Non-marine Saline and Alkaline > Saline | place: Antarctica: Ace Lake... | reverse complement strand
ATCTAACTGTCCTGATTGGAATAATGCTAACCCTTGCTTATTTCCAAGTAAATCTAAAAATGGAACAGTTAAGGAAGACATTAAGCCTCCGTCCAAACACTTATCGCAGTTACGCTATTAGACGTCCAAGTTAAAGTCCTATTGTAAGTCGTCCCGCTAATAGTCATGGCTATACCTGTAAGTTCGTCTGATGTGTAGGTTAGGACGTAAGATGGATTATTTTGAGTAACATCAATAGGTGAAACTTCTTTTAATTTTGATTGTTGAGTTCCATTGGTTTGATTATCTGATGTAGCTAACTCGGAAGTATCAACAGTAACCTCTGGAGAAGTTAAAACATCAACTTGAAGATGACGATCAGCATCAACCAAAGCATCTTTCTTCTTACCATTACTATCAGAAAAGAAAGATTTAACTCTGGAAACAATACTTGAAAATGCTTCATAAAATTCATCACCATCAGTTAAGCGAACAGGTACATATTCTCCAGCTTTCTTTGATTTAAGAAATTCTAGGTTTTTGATAATAACTTCATCCGGCACAACAATATCTTTCTGTTTAGGAAAAACTATTTCTTTTGCTTTTGGATAACTTTTTGGTAATTTACCAATAGCTTTCTCTACATCTGATAATTTCTTTTCAACATTACTAAAATCTACTTCCTTCTCTTTTGGTAAATTACTTATTTTAACTGATTTTGGAAAATCTTTAGGTTCAGGAAAGTTAGTAACCTTGACAGAAAGAACTTTACCTAACGCTAATACAACTTCATGGAGTTTATTAAAAATTGACTTAAAAAATGGCTTTGTGTCTGTTTTTACTTTACCTTCAACTTTTTGGACATCAGGAAAGTCAAGAAGTACCTTTTGCTCTTTTGGTAGGTTTGAAACTTCAACCTTACCCGAAACCTTTTGATTATCAGGAAAATTATTAATGTCATACTTGTTTTTAGTTATTTTATTAACTGCACCAAGCGTAACGTTTTCCAGTACCTTTTTAGAATAGTTAAGTATTTCTATGATTGTCATATATTAAATCCAGCATTTGGTATTTGATTAGGTAGTCTTTTCATAGGATCGGCTGATTCTAACGCAGACTGTTCAATCTGTTGATCGTTTATCATTGGTAAACCACCGTTTTCTCCTGTTGGACTACCCAAACCACTAGGAAGTGCTGCTGGATTTGATAATGCTTCTGCTTGTTGTTCCATTGTGATTACCAGTTTATCGGCATCTATCCATTTAGTTAGTTCATCAACAGTTTTGGCAAACATTTTTAGTTTTTCATCATCAATAGTATCTTGATTACTTAGAACATGGACTTGTAGCATTTTTCTTATAGCCTTATGATTCATATTCCAATCAATGACTGGTTCAATTTCTCTATCTATAGCACCAATAATTTCATCTGTTTGTACTTGAGGATCAATAATAATATCTTCATCAATTTCTTCAACTTCTGGATAAGAAGCAAAAATAGCTTTCCAAATAGGTTTAGAATCAAGTTGGACTGTTTTTTCAGCATCCATAGTAGATTTAAGATTGAGAAGTGCGGCTTGTCTGACAACGGTAGAAGTCTTAGTAATAGTATCGGGATTGGCAACAACATCAAAATTGGCGGTTGTTTCTTCTGGTTTAAGTTTTATAAATTGACCACTTTTATCACCAGTAACCCGAACTTCTTGTTCTTCTGTAACATATTGAGAATTAAGCTCTAAAAAGTGATTTCCGATTTCAGTTAAAATTTGAGCACCAAATAGAGAGGTCAACATTTGCATATTAAGGTCAATATTGGCATCAATCACTTTAGCACCAGTAGCGGTTCTATTAATTTGTGAAGTAGAAGAAACCCCAGAGGAGTAGAGAGAAGAAATTGAAGATGACTTTTCAAATAATGTTGATAAGTTTTGACGGAGATTATTCATCAAGTTTGATGTATCCGTTGGATCTATTTTTCTGATCTGATTAGCATCACCAGCTACTCTAACTACTCCATCAGGGCGATTAACAAATTGCCAATCTGGAGTTTGTGAAGCGGACTGACCAGCAACCCACATAGGATTACCGGCTTTTCTAGCATTAGTTAGATATTGGTTTAATGCGGATGTAAGTGCAATTTCCAAATCTTCTAATGGTTGAACGATACCTTGAGAATAAAACTCATCATCTTCTGGAAAGGGAGTGAAAGACAAATAAGGATAATGACCATGCCAAAAAGGATTAGTCGTATCTTCATTTAAAATATCTTCTCCATTACCTTTTTCATCAAAAGTATAAAAGACTTCTCCATCTTTGGTACTCATTTTGATTAAACCAACATATTGATTTCTTAAAAACTGATCTTCTTTAGTAATTCCACGAACAGCATCAGCATCATTTAGAAGATCAAAACCGTTATCTACTTCGGTAATAAACATCTTTTTCTTAGCTATTTTACTCAACCATGCTTTCTTCCAAGTATCTTCTTTTCCAGCACCTTCTCTAGTCTTATTATCGTCTAACATATCACCATATCTAAGAACTTGATGTTCCAAAATATAGGGTTGTTCGTCAATAAAAGGTAAATTACGATTAGGAATTACAATATCATCAAAACGAATGTTTTTAGCAGTAGCTCGATTAACAATATCTCTCATTATAAATTCATCTTTACCCTTAATATCTGATTGAATCTTTATAGCTGGTTCAAATAACCAACCTGTAGAAAGATAAGAACGACCACCAATTAAGCCCCTTTGAATACAATTAAAGAAAACAAGTGTCTTTTTCATTTCCGACAATTCCCAGTTTAGGAATTTTTGATTATGTTCACGAAATTCTGTTACTTTTGAGTTTTTGGCAAACAAATCAACTCTTGCCCCATCAGGGTTCAATCTAGCCATCATTGTTCTTAAAAGTTGAAAGATAGCCGGATCAACTAAACGATAATCCCAAGGATAGGCATCATCAAAGTTAAGAATAGACCGATACATATCGGTATAGGTTGCATTTCTATCAAAAATCTCTTGATAATCACCAGTTAGCTTGCTCCATCTACTTTGAATTAGTTGAGCTATCTTTTTATCTGAATTATTTGCCATATACTAAACTTTACTACTTTTTCTTAGTTTTCGGGTAACTTTTTTAAGTTTTCTACCCCTTTTATCAAATTTTGGATATTTTGCTCTAACTTTTCTATAAACTTCCTTTTTAATTTCATCTTTTTGGTGATTTCTTGATTGAGTTCTTTGTCTATAGTAGATAAATGCACGAGATTTTTTGAAAATAGCACCTTTTGACATTATTTTGACAAAAAACGCCCAATCCTCAAACAAAGGCAATTCAGCGTCAAATCCGCCCACCTTTTTATACCATTCACGCTTAATTAGAGAAGGCATTAATACCTCATTTTTGATAAGCAATTCATGGAATTTAATATGATTTGGTGCTTCATGCCAAACATTTTTATGACCACTATCACCCCAACCCGCCCAAACAACACAACTTGGGTAAACCACATCAGCTTCGGTATAAGACATTTGCATCAGATAATTTAAAGGCATAACATCATCACCGTCAAAGAAAACAATATAATCTCCTTTAGAAATACGAAAACCTTTATCTCTAGCTTCGGAAACTCCATAATTTTTGTCAGAAAAAATAGTAGTAATGCCTTGATAGGCTTTTGAACCGGCTTTGCAACCATCGTGGATTAAAATAATCTCAAACGGTTGTAAAATTTGCTGTTTTATAGAATCAATACACTCATCAAGGTATTTTTCTAAATTAAAACAGGTAACGATTACGCTTATTTTTTTCATAGTTTTCTTGCTCCCTCACGATAAATGGTTTCAGGTCTATATGTTGATTTCTCATCACCAATATGACGGCAGTAGCCTTCAATCAACCACGCAGACTTAAAACCTAATGCAAAATAATAATCACCAATTTTCCTCTCTGTCATGCCATCGGGAACGGCAGATAAAAAGTCGATAAATTTAACAACATCCTTTTTTCTTATTAAATTAGGATTACAAGTATATCCAGAAGTTTCTTTTGATCTTAAAACAAAACGAAAAGACACTCCACCAATAAGTTGCTCTTTTCCATAATTTACGGAAGGGATAGCAAGTGATCCACGAATCCAAACTTGGGTAATTTTGGGGAAAACATCAAGAATTTTAATTGATTTTTCAATAAACCCCGATTCGTAAAACTCCCAATCATCTTCTAAATGAAAAACATAATCTGTTTCCACTTTCTCCATCATCATGTCAAGACTCTTAGCTTGACCAACCTGCTCACAAGGTAACAACTCAAAGGGAAAGGGCAGTTCTAGCCTCTCTAATAAGCATTTGGTATGTTGCCAAACATCCCCAAGTCCACAATCATCTCGGATTAGTAGTTTCTTAATCGGATAGGAGTTAAATTCCACAAAAGATTTTAAAGTTCTTTCAAGAAGGTCTAACCGATCACAGGCTGTTAAGACGATTGTTACTTCTTTCATTTTTTATCTCTTTTGGCTTGGATCTTTCCCCATTCACCATTACCAGCAGACCAAACAACTTTTAACCCATTCTTCTCCAAAAAGAGAATTAGTTTTGCCATGTTAGAAGTTCCATAGTGCCACTCCATCGTCAATTGCTCAACAATATTAAGATGTTTGAAGTTATATAAAACCTCGTATTCAGCTCCCTCAATATCCATCTTTAGCAAACCGATCTTCCTTATTTTAAAATCTCTAACAACTCTATCCAAAGTAACGGTAGTTTGCTTCTCACCTTTAGCATCAATTTTGTTTAATTCACCTCTCTTTTTATCTTTTAAGAATCCGATTTCTTTACCATTCCACAAAAGACATTTAAGAAGTTTCAACCTTTTCTTTCCAGCCGTATTTTTTTCCAAAAGTTTAAAGTTTTCTTCATCAGGTTCAATGGCAATAACATTGGCTTGATGCGATAAAGCTAGTCTAGTAAAAGAGCCAATATGAGCGCCACAATCAATTACATTAGAAAACCTTTTGATTTTAATCTCTCCCCACCTCTCATATTCGTGATCTACGATAACCTCTTTAATAACTTCTCTATCAAAATCATTTCTGATAAACATTTCTCCGACTGGAGTTTTAATTTTTTTGCTCATATTTTTCTATAAAACTATTAATATTTAAAAAATCTAATAAGTTTGCCCTAATAATTTCCTCATCCCAATTCCACCACTTAATTTTATTTAGTTTCTCTATAACTTCTCTTTCGAAACGAAATCTTTTAAGTCTGGCTGGGTTTCCTGCCATGATAGCGTAATCCGGCACATCTTTAGTAACCACACTACAAGCCCCAATTATTGCTCCATTACCAATAGTAACACCATCTATGATAAAAGCCTTTTCCCCAATCCAAACATCATTTCCAATATTTATCGGTTTTCCAGTACAGCTAGGATAATCAGCATTACCAAATTTTTCACAAAAAGGAAAAGTAGAAACGATTTCTTTGTATTCTACTGGTGGGTGTTCACACGCTTGACCTAAAAAAGTGATGTCATTGGCGATAGAACAGAACTTACCAATATGAATATTGCCATTCCAATTATTATTAACTGTACCCATATAGGAGTTTTCATCTAAAGTTATCATAACCTTTTAACCATTTTGTGTTGATATTTAGTTAGCCGATAACAACCTGAATTTGTAAAAAGAAATTTTAATCTGTCTTTAAAAGGCATTTTAACAGCTAGAATTAATCCAGAAGTTAAAACCTCTGGCTTTCCTTTACCAGTTTCTTCCCATTCTTTGGTAGTGTCTTGTATCTTTTCTCTATAAAGACTTCTTAGTTTTTGGAGGATGTTTTTTAACATAAGATTTTCTATCTCTATCTATCATTTTTTGGACTTGTTTAGTTTTATATTTATAAGAACTTCCACCATAATGATAGACAAACATGGACTTAATTTTTAATATTGCAAAAACATTATTCTTTTTAGCAGCCTTTTTAATTCTTTCCTGATAATCGCTATCACCAAACCAAATTTTAAAATGTTTCTCATCAATAATGCCAACATCCCTCAAACACTCTTTCTTTAAAAAGAAACAGAATCCGGGCATCCAATCGGTCAATTCTAAATCCTCAACTTGTTCTGGAAGTCTGGCATAAAATTGAAAATCTACTGTAACCTTATCTTTGTAATGAGTTTGAGCTGGAGTAGTTGGTACTAAACAGTAGGCTGGGGAGTTTTTTGACACCATATTAAAAACATCTACAAAATTCATAGGAATTATAAGATCGTCATTCATAATGGCAACATCAGAATCTTTACCAGCAAGATCAATCCCACGATTCCATGCTTCATAAATATTCACTCTGGCACACTCAACCTTAATCGGCACGCCAGAGTTAGCGTTAAATTTTTGACAGACCTCTAAGCCGGATTTAGTTGGCGAAGTGTCAATCACAATAATTTCTTCTGGGGGAACTAATTGTGCTTGAAGTTGAATCAAGAGAACAGCTAGATTTTGTTCAGCAGAATAATAGGTGATTATACATTTCATATAATTTTTTTTCCGAGTTTAATAAGTTCCTTTTTTGATGAAAGAGTGGGTGGCGTAGGTTTGACTGGTGGTTTTGGATCAGGAGATTTAAAAATATCAACTTGCATCTCAATAATGTCTTTAGAAGGAATCCAAGTAACGTGTTCGTGAGTATTTTCCTTTTTAAGTTTTTCTTCTTCAATTAAAAGAAGAAATTGCTTGTCATCACTAAAAGAAAATCCAGATAAACCATTTCTCTCAAACTTCTGAATCTTGGATTGATCCTTATTTTTACTTGTTAAAACTACATTTAAACTATCTATCATAATAATTCCTTACTGTTACCGTTGGCGTGAACGATACTAAATAATTCGCCTTTGGGATTAACCCAACCCCTATCTGTTTTAATTGTGTTCTTGGTAGCAACACTATTATAAAGACAAGTCATAAGAGTAGGATGAATTTCGTATTCTTGAGTTTTCAACCACCAATCAAAAATTAAAGTATCTCCAATATCAGGGGGGAACTCATTAAGATGTTCGTTATAAAAAACCAGTAATTCTTTTACCTTTTTATACGGCATTACCCAAGTACCACAATTAAACATAGCCTCACCATCTAATTCATGAAAATTCAATTCAGTAGTTCTTGCCAGCCAATAATTAGGTAATCCCCAAGTATCAAATTCTGGACAAGCATAAATCTTTTGTTCTAAATTTGGTAATGGAGTTTGGAAAATCACATCCCCACTATCGGTAAAGATAATCATGTCATCATCTTTAAAATCTGTAGGGAAGTGTAGCCACCTATCTCTATTTCCAGCATAAACATCCTGACAGACCATTTTCACAATAGCCGAATCACCTAATTTGAATAAAGTGTTTAAATAATCCCTTACTCCTGCTGTATAAGAAAATATTGATACTAAAAATGGTTTAGTCATTCCAAAGCCTCATTAAACCTCTAAAATCTTTTCCACCATTTTTATTAACTCCGATTCCGGGTATCATTTCTTCGTGATGTTTGAAAAACTTATATCCTTTCTCATATCTAATCCTACCAGAATCGTGTAGAACACAAACTCCGCCTTTATTCAAGCAATTTGAAGCTACTTCCAGACACTTAACTCTTTTTATTCCATCAACTAAAATAAAATCATACTTTTGTTCAGCACCAATCGGGAAAAGAGCATAATTTTTTCTATTAAAAAAATAAAGGTTTGTTTTAGTAGTTTTTAATTCATTAACTAATTTAAAATAAGTACCATCATGTTCTATAGCATCCCACTTTTCAATACAACTATGTTTTTTGGGAAAATAAAGAGTTGAAGCACCAGCACCCCATTCTAAACAAGTTTTTGGCTTTAATTCTTCCAATAAATTGTCCAAAAGAACTATCTCTCCATGAGCCATAAAGGGATAAGAATTAATTATTATGTGTTTCATTAAAATTCCTCCTGCTTATTGTTGGCTACCATTTTTAAAATAGCCTTATGCCTATGAATAAGTGAATGATGCATTTGTACCCAAATTTGGGACTTAATAACGTCATGTTCCAGTTTACCACTTAGAATTAAATCAATCATATTAAACATTTCCTCATCATTGTGGTAAATGTTGATTCTGTCAACCAAATCCTTAACTAAATGAAGATCTGGGACATCGTTGGTAACTAATTCAATCCCATTAGCTATGGTTTCAAAAACCCTGAAATTCAAATCATAGGAAAAAGAACTATTAAAAGAAATAACTCCCTGTCTTAAATAATCTTCCATGTTTAGATAGTCGGTAATGGCAAAGAATTTGCTTTTATATCTTTTTTGAAGGAGTTTAATTCTTCTGTTCCTTTTTATAAAATATTTATCTCCCCACCTACCAACAAAAACAATATCAAATGGTACTTTGCTCTTATTTCTCTTAATTCTATCTATAGATTGTGGATAACAAAGGGGAAGCCAGAAACACTTGGTTTTAGCCCCAACTTCTCTCATTTTACCTGCCAAAACTGGCACAAAAGAAGAAATTGCACAAAAAGCATAATCAAATAATAGTGCGTACTCAATATGCCAAGCTGATTGGACATGAGAATCTATTAACCAAATAATCCTCCGGCATTGTGGGATCATTTCACGAACATACTTAACTAGATCAGGATATTTTGACTTTCCATCATTAAACTCTCTCTCAATTAAAAAGTCTGGTTGGAATTCCAATACTTTTCTATAAAAGGCTTCACTCATCATTGTATAGTCCCCATACATGACTTCGTGCTTTTTTTCTAAATCTATTTTTCTCTCTAGTGATAAATAAAGTATTTTTGCTATAATTACCTCTTTTGTACTCCCCAATCTGGTAAACTATCCGCCCAAGCAGGTTTGGGGGTTTTTCCTGCTGAAAGATGTTGATCTATCCCTTCTGGCTTACAAGTTTGAAACATTTGATAAGCTCCGGCAATAGACATAACAGCATCATCGTGATGATGAGCCGATGCTTGTGCTTTACCATTTTTAATAATAAACGCTTTGTGTTGTTTTAAAGTTTCTTCATCAAAAACCCTAAATAATCTCTTTTCCCATGCATTTTTCCACTCTCCTAACATTTTTGGTCTAGTAGCTAGGTTTGTGTCCCATCCCAACTTATTTGTTTCTTCCGCATCAACAGTTCCCCAAGTAGGCATAATGAAAATTCTATATTTATTTTTAACATTTAAGTCAAACAACCTTTGCATTTCAGAAGAACCACCATTTTGTCTTTCCAAAGCTACAACAGGGGGAACTCCAGTAACATCGTAAATCTTTTCAAGAACTGGAAATAAATCTTGTGTCATTGTCAAAGCTACGCCTTTTGCCTGATAAACCATAGGAAAATCTAATTTAGTTTGAGAACAGAACTGACAAAAATTACTATCTTCACCGCCTTGACTACAATCCCCAAAAGCTAAAATAAACTCACCCACTTCAATTTGTCTAAATTGCCTCCACTTATTTGCCACTCTTTTTCTCCTTATTTATTACTTCTATACGATCAGGTAACATTTCTAATTTTAGTCCATCAAGATAAAGATTAAACTTCTTATTTCTAGTTACCAAGTATTTAAGAAATTCTGTCATGTCTTTGTTTTCGGAAAAAAAACTATCACTACGGTGTCCTTTTACTCTTTTTTTAAACATAGGTACTGAAAATGATAACGGAGGTCTATTACTAATGTTTGTTCCACTAAACATAGATTAAATTATCCTTCATAGCTGGCTTAACAAATTCAGCATATTGTTTAGTAATCATAACATCAAAATATTGAGAACCATCGCCAATAAAAGCCTCTGTTTCATCGGTGGGGTACTCTCTTTTAAAGAATTGTTTGTCTTTACTTAGTTGTACTTTTCTCCAATGCCAGTAACATTGAGCTGCGGTTGCCCCATACTTATTATGAATCTTTTTGTAATCTGGTGGCATGATCCAATCTAGCGGTGGTTTTTTACTATATGCCTTGTGTAGCCACCAACCTAAAAACCTACTCTTAAATTCTGACTTCCCTTCCAAACCTCTAAAATATTCTTCGGCAAAAAAATCAACATCGGTATTTCCAGTTGTTTCTCTAAAAATCTTTCCATAATTATCAGGAACTTGCTGTTCTGCCCCAACAACCAAAGTATTAGCATTCAAAATCTCTGTGTTCGGATAAAAAGCTACTTCTGAATTACTAACCACACCACAAACTGTTAAAAAAGCATGAGATTTATGGGCAACTTCTATTTCATAAGTATTCTGTGGTAATTGATTTGTTATTTCTTTAATTCTGATATAAAGATAGCCATTTTTATCACTTACTTCTCTTGGGCAAGTATAAACTTCCTTCAAAAGTCTATCTGATTTATTTTGGTATTCTCTTAATCTATAAATGTCTTTAGTTATAACTTCATATCTTTTTCTATCTGTATAGTAATCTAATCCCAGTATTTTATGATTAATGGTTGCATAAATCTGTCGCATTTGTCTAGCAATTTTTTCTCTAATGGTAGTGATTGAAACTAGATATTTTTCTGTTTTACTTCCATCTCCATCCTTCCAACCACTATAAATTCCTTTTAGAAAATCTTTAGTACCTGAGTACAAAAACTCTTTTGGTATATGTTTGTCTTTAACTCTACCAACTAGTTCGTTTAACTCTATGCCTAATTTCTTAAAGTTGTAAATAATTCTTTTTCTATTACCTTCAATTTGAATAAGTGGTTCTTTATCAATAATCTTAGAAAAGTTCTTGTAAAAATCCTCATCCCTATGACAAGTAAAAGTTACTCTATTAAGGTTTTTTGAAATATGACCTTCGGCTAAATAGTATCCAAGTAGGTAGCCAAAAGAATAATCATACTTCAAACCAGCATTGGTCTTAGGATATGCCCATAAAACATAATCCTTTATAGTTAAATCTTTAGCTTGTTTCCATTCTGGTTTTCCAAATCTATTACCATGCCTAGTAGCTACTCTAATCTTATGTTCTGGACTGGTATCAATAGTTTCATTTCCATACCAAAGCCTAATCTTTTTAATTGATTTAACTCCAGTTTCCCATTTATTAGTTACATTTGTAATTGAACCATCTTCAGTTATTACATCATCTCCAATACTGATATCTTTAATTTTAGTAGTTGAACCATCTGGTCTAATAATCTTAGTATCTTCTCCCAAGCACCAATGAATGTTTTGTTTTGTGCCACCACGCCCAGACACTTTAGCACTAGCAGTTTGAACATAAATTTGAGCACCACGCCTACCTTTTAATAGAACATTTGTATCTGTTTCCAGATAATCCTTCCTATCTATATCCCATTTATTGAAAAAACTATCTAAAAAGAAAGAAACCCTATTAAAAAGAACGATGGTGTCTTTTTGTTTATGAGAAACAATGTCGGCATCAGTAATCGGTATCTTAGCCCACTCACTATAAATAAAATCAGTAGTGAAAATGCCATCGATCAAAGAACTGAACCCCGGCTGTCTAAACTTTAAAATATTCTCTCTTACACCCTGTAACTCCTTCCCATAATCCTTGACCATCATATTGTAGTAGTAACTCTGTGTTTCGTTGAAAATGAAAGGGACAATTTCACCTAATTTATTCTTAATCAGGAAATTCTTTTGGATAAAACCACGATAGTCAATCACAATAAAACAATAACACTAATAGTTGACTGGGTAAAGTGGCAACTCTATGTTAAACTTGACCATGAATTTTAAACAGCAATATCAACCTAATTGGGATAACACCTTATAAAGAGGAGATATTGTTGCATATAAAAGCAAACCAAACTCCTCGAAAGGGGAGTTTTTTTATTGCTCTTTTACAATTCGCCTTCGTCTAACTGGTCGGACAGTAGCCTTTGAAACTACGAATGGTGGTTCAAATCCATCGGGCGGAACAAGCCGGATATAGCTCAATGGCAGAGCATATGTTTTGTAAACATACGAGGGTTCGATTCCTTATAGAAGCTAATTTATTACTACCCTTCTTTTATAAAAGTGTTTATAATGGGATATGGATAGGAAAGTGAAGAAGAAACCTTATGTAGATAAACCCCTTAGAGCCGATATCATGGTTATTCATGGAAAAACAAGACATCCTTTAAGTGAAGCTCACAAATGCCCTATCTGTCAATTTAAGTTAGAGAGTTAGACCTAATCAAGTATTGTGTATAATTAGATTGCTTAGTCGCACTAACCCTCCGAAAGGGGGGTTTTTTATGCTACTATTAAATATGACTAAGCGATCAATCTATTGTAATGATACTAAAGAAACAG
>Ga0307928_10003305_pt1 | contig 12300 bp, 9 predicted proteins | sample AceLakmetagen232_FD_201815 | JGI IMG/M metagenome (GOLD analysis project Ga0307928, IMG submission 201815) | Saline water microbial communities from Ace Lake, Antarctica - #232 | ecosystem: Environmental > Aquatic > Non-marine Saline and Alkaline > Saline | place: Antarctica: Ace Lake... | reverse complement strand
CACAACCTGGGTAAGTGTGGCAGCATTAACTGAAAACATCCCACTAAATGATACTTGTGAAACTCTACTTGTTAGTTTAAAAACATTAGATGAAGTAGTGTCCTTATCTGATGATAAAACATCTAGTTGGATTGTTAGTAAATTATATGATGAAGTTATTACATCTACCGATACCTTATTTACAACCTGGACAGCTATCACTACTTTAACAGATGATACTACAATCTATGACAGTATTGCCACAACTAAAGCACTTGTAAACCCACTATCTGAGGTAACTACTTTATATGACACCTTATTTTTAAGTATTAACAGAACGCTTGATGAAGCTATATTGTTAACAGACGAATATGCTGGTGTTCAAATCCAGGTTGCCGAACTATCAGAAGCAATATCATTATATGATAATTATGCGGCAGTTTGTACATATACAAAAGAATATACAGAAATTTCCACAATTTATGATACACTCAGCCGAGAAATATCATTTAGTAGTGAATTTAGTGAACATGTGTCGCTGGCAGACACTATAACCACCACAATTACAACAACATTTGATGAAAATATACCATTAAATGATACACTTACCCGGTCATCTGCTAAGTTAGTTTCAGATGTAACTACCATTTATGACACTATTAGTTTTACAGTTAATAAAACATTTGATGAAGCTGTATTATTAACAGATGAATATATTGGCTTACAAATTCAAGTTGCTGAACTATCAGATACAGTATCGTTATATGATAGTTATACTACAGCTTGTATATACACACAAGAGTACACAGAATACACCACAATTTATGACACACTTACCCTAACAGCATTATTTAGCAGTGAATTTAGTGAATTAGTACCAATAACAGACACTTTAACAACTAGCACGGCCAAACCACTATCAAATATAACTACATTATACGACACCGTTATACTTACAATTACCCGGGAACTTTCTGATGTTGTTACAGTAGTCGATATATGTTCTGCCACTCAGAAGCTAGTGACCACATTTTCCGAAACAATTACAATTAATGATACTAACGAAAATTTACAAGTTCAAATTATTGAATTGTCAGAATTAGTTACAATTGATGATATTAATGAAACTTTACAAGTACAATTTATAGAATTATCAGAAGCAGTTGTAATTGAGGATACATACTCCTACATCCAAGCCCTAATTCCAACATATAGTGATTACACAACACTATCTGATACCCTTACATATCATATTACAATTACAAACCTAGAAGATGTCACCTTAATTGACACAGTGTCAGTGGCTGGGGCAACTACTAAATCTGAATATGTGCCAATTACAGATACAATTTCCAAAGTATTTACTACTACCAAGCAGTTATCAGAAAATATACCGATAAATGACACATATTCTGAGCTTAATATACAAGTTGCTTCTTTTGATGAAACTATACCATTAAACGATACATGCACACAATTAAGCATCCGTTTGCTAACTCTTAATGAGACTATAACATTAGAAGATATTATATCAATAAACACAATTAAACTACTAAATGAAGTACTATCTATAAACGATATACTTTTCCTTGATATTAGCAGAACTTTTCCTGAATTAGTAACTTTATATGATACAATTGGTATTACAAATACACAAATTGAAACCTTTACAGAAGTTACTGATATTTCAGATACTTTGGCTATTACACACTCCCAAACAGAAGAATATAATGAAAATATACCATTAAACGATACATGTTCAACACTTATTATCCAAATACAACCCCTTACAGAGGTTATAACACTTACCGATACTTTAACGAAAGCAGTAAACAAATTATTGAGTAGCACAATTACATTATATGACAATACTAATTTTGATAGTACCATAACCCTTACTGATACAATTACATCAACTGCCAGTATTGGTATTAAAAATATACAAAGCAAAACCTTTACAGATGCTGTGTTATTAACAGACACATATGCAATACTAGGCAAACAAGTGGCAGCATTTGATGAAACTATACCATTGAATGATTTATGTTCAATATTAAATGTTCAGGTAGAAACATTAGACGAAAATATTCCAGTGTCTGATACATTACTTAAAGTAGTAGATAAGCTATTCTTGGATGAAGTAACCTTAACAGATACTATATCAGTTGACATTAGAAAATCTCTTAGTGAAACTGTGCAGCTTGTAGATACATATTTAGCAACCGGTGTATATGCTGAAGAATTTAATGAAGCAATTACACTAACGGATGGATTATCAACCATAACAATATGGAACAGAACCTTAGCAGAGCTAGTTACTTTAGATGACATCTATTTTGCAGGACTAACACTTTTCTGCAATGAAACATTGACAATACACGATATTAACGCATTACACATAGATATTACAAAAACAGATATTATAACACTAAGTGACGCTGTATCAAATAATATCATTTTAACAAAAACTGAAAACATCCCAATTAATGATACATTTTCCAAGATATTAGTAGCAGCAAAACAATTAACAGATGAGATAGCATTAGATGACACCTGTGCGGTATTGGGTAAACAAGCAGCAACATTTACCGAAGCTATAAATATATATGATGCATACACAAGAAAGTATATTACAACCAAACAACCGGTAGAAACCATCAACCTAACTGATGGTTTAGAAAAATATTTAAGCAGAACAGTTGACGAACTGATAACACTAACTGATTCAATCACATGGCATATTACCAAAACTTACACTGAACTAATACCTGTTACAGCTGATTATAGTGCAACTTCCACATTCCACAAAATATTTAGTGAAGATATAACAGCCACCGACTCCTTAGCCAAAGATATATCTTATGACCTGGTCGACGCATCAACATTATACGACAGCTTAAATATAGACCAGGTGCGGCTTGAATTACTGTCTGATGTTGTTACACTATATGATAGTATTGCAGTGGCCATCAGCAAAACCCTAGCAGATGCACTGACATTAACTGATGATGAACAAAATGTATGGGCTGCTACCCGTATATACACAGAAGAAACTATACTTAACGATACAGTTGATAATGTTGGAACTGGCGGCCTATTTCCTAATGAGACTATAACATTAACAGACACTATTGATGTAACACAAGCAATTATTACAGAATTTTCGGAATTAATTACACTAACTGATACAGTTACAACATTACAAGTGCAGATTGCCGAATTTGCAGAGGCTATTTCACTATTTGATTCTGCTGCCACCCTGCAAGTGCAAGTTGCGGCATATTCAGAAGTAGTCACACTGGAGGATACGGTTGATACTACACAAGTTCAGATTGCTGAGTTTACAGAGGCTGTTTTATTAAATGATGATTTATCATTATCACAAGTTCAGATACACGAGTGCTCTGAAACAACAACATTATTTGATAGCATAACAGCTTATATAGCGGCTGTTAAGACAGAATTATATACCTTATATGACACCTGTCAATTATCCATGTCTCGGGCAATCAATGAAACTATTACTATATCTGATACCTGTGAATTACAGCTATGTGTATCTAAAGAATTTGTAGAGCTAGTTACATTAAATGTCTCTGTACAGACTGCCAATGTGTCGGAGACTACGTTATCTGAGAATTTTACCTTATATGACACATGCACCCACAGTTGGGATAAAGTTGTTACATTAACAGATGCAGTTACTTTAGTTGAAACTATAGATAACCTTCAGGTAAGTATTTTAACACTTGATGAAGCGGTAACCTTAGCAGCTAATGCACAAGTAAGGTTACTTGTAGAGTTTTCAGAAAGCATTTCAGTTAATGATAGTGCAGTTATCCCAGTTGTAAATTGCACAACTGAATGGTTTGCAATAAACTTAGCATTCGAGAATATCGGCAATATCCAACTTTCAAATGACAATTTAGGAGGGATACAAGTTAGTTTTGACTAATCGTCGACCGGGTCATAAGATAGCTTCCACAACTATAATATACTACAATGGAGAAAATATGAAATATAAGGACGTGATACTATAGATAAATACGAACGTGGCGACACTATGCGAATTACAGCAATCTTTACTAATGATGCTGGAGCGTTAGTTGACCCAACAACCCCTTTATGCACTGTACTCAAGCCAGACGGCACAGTAAAACAGGAAAATGTGGCTATGGCACAAATTGGTACTGGGACATATCGTGCTGAGGTTGAAACAGAATGGACTGCCGATATCGGATATTGGAAAGTGCGAGTTTGGGGTTACTATGATGGTACACGTATTGCAGAAACTGAACGAGTTCAAGTTCTTGATGTGATTTAAAATGGCAACAGATGCAGCAATTTTGTCAGTTAGAAAAAAGGCGAAATTACACGGTTATGAATATTTTCATGATATCAGTGGTAAAAAATTAGAGTTAATTAAACAACAACCACCAATTAACGTAATTGGTATTGAAAAAAACACAACTGCTCTAACATTGACAACTGATTATGCATTTAACGATTATAGAACAATTACTTTAACTGCAGCGGCTGTTGAAGCAGATGTATATAAAATTGAATATGGTGATACTGTTTCAAATTCAGAGATAGGAGACATTGTTGATTTTTCAAAGGAGGAGGTCTATGGCGACCTTCGCAGATTTTATACAGGCACTGAGTTGGAAGGTTCAACATACGTTGCTGACTTATATGAACATCTTGCAGCAGGTTACTTAATTATGAAATATTGGGAAGGCATGGCAAGCAGTCCTGATTTCTGGAAACACGGCCGAAATTGGGTAGATACTGTACATAAAAGATGCACAGATATAGCAGATGGCAACATTCAGCTGGTAAGTAGTGATTCAGCTGTAATTACTAAATCAACGTCTCCATTCCAATATAAAGTACTTGATAACCAGACAGGGCTTGAGCCGTCTGAGATTTATTCTCAGCCTGGTGAAGATGATGTTGATGATGAGGTATACTGATGGCTGCTTTACCAATGTCAATAAGCATTAGGTTTACACCACAGTCTGAAAATCAAATGGAATTGCTTGGCGATGTGTTAACTCGTTTGCGTGGTTGGCGTAGATTTTGGCAGGAATCAAAGGCAAAAGATATCATTGCTGCGGATATACAACGAAATATGGACCAAGGTATTACGCCAGAACATTTGGAAACCTGGGAACCTTTAGCAGCTGCAACTCAGCGAGCTACTGGCCGGTCTAGAATGATGTTTGGGACGTCTTCTGCAGCACGGTTTGCATATTATATCAACCCTTCAGTTAAAACGACAGATGACCGGCTTGAATATGCTCCAAATGAAGCATGGGATAGGGCACATTATAGTTATTTAAGAGGTGGCTGGAACCATCGAAGTGGAATTTATGTACCAGGCAGAGAATGGTTTGGTATGTCAAGTGGTACAGACAGTAAATTAGCTGATAGACTGACTGAGTTTGTCTTCGAACAACTTGAGAGGATTACAAAATGACACTTGAACTGAGAGATGCTGGCGAACCATACTATACATTTATAAAGATTCATAAAGATTTTTATAATCGACTTAAGACGGATACTCGGCTTACAAGTGAATACCGTATTGATACATGGCAACAAGGCCGATTTAATATTAGTAGTTTGCCACCAACTGGTGTTCATGCACGATATGAACGGCTTGACGTAGCACCGTTTGATGAGACATCCTGCTATTACGGCTATAAGATTGGTGTAATCGTCTGGGTGCTTATCAACCATCGGGATATGGCCACACAATATGATTTGGCTGAATTATATCTTGGCCGTATTACACAGATATTTACTGAACAGCCGGATGACTGGTCACTTGATGGCACAGTTACAAATATTGAATTTATCCGTGCCGATTATGCACAAGACTGGAATGCACGGGGTGGGTCTGTGCTCTTATGTTCCGTTAGATTTGCAATTTCGGCAGATATTGAACACTTAAACACACAAAGTTGATACATAAACTTTATAAACCAGAAGGAGGAATAATTAACTATGATGAAGATTAAAAATATAAGTAAACGCAGAATCCGTATAGGGAAAGATAACTGGATACATCCATCTGAAGTTATAACTATACCAGATGATGGCGGCTACTTGTTAACAAAGCATACTGAGCTTGTGGATATTACACCTAAGCCGGTAATACAAAAGAAACCTGTTAAGATACAAGTTTTGAAAAGTAAACCTGTTGTTAAGCAGGAACCAAAAAAAGAAATTGAGGTAAATAAATATGACATCAAATAGTTTAGGAAGATATTCAGACATTGGAATTACAACTGTGCAGGCCTTTACAGATGAAGTGACTTCTATAAATGGAACGACAGTAATAATTGATGATGATTACGGCTATTTAGCCGATGATGCATCGTGGATTGACGGAACACTTGTTGTAACGTCAGGAGATGCAATAAACCGAATGGAAGATATAGCATCCCATACAGCTGCAACAAATACAATTATATTAGATGCTGAAATTACAAGTTTGGCAGCTGACGATAAAATCGTAATTATACCAAAACCGTTGGCATATTTGTGTCTTGAAACAGAAAGTTTAAAAGAAACAATAAACTGGGAAGACACAGAATGTTTACAGGCTTGGGAAGCGTCACACCACACTCCGTTAACAGTTGATACTGGTGGGGACCTTGGAGTATATGTTGGTGAGCAGTCGCAGGTACTTGATATGATGCTTGCAGCAACACTTGGACAAACATCTGCAGCTGCAGGATTGAGTGGTAACTCAATACACTACTACGAACCTGGAGATACTGTGGAATATCTAACAGTTGTTGTACAACGTGGAAATTCTGTTTCATTACAAGCATACTGTGGTATGATGGTTGATAACACAACAATTGACCAGCCATCAGGTGGTCTTGCAACAGCAAGAACATCTTTGACAGGTGGATTTGGTGTCTTAGAAATCGGTGGTTCAACAGTAGCAGGAGAAGGCGAATTCTTTTCATCAGGGGCAGCGAATTTTTGGAATCCTCCAACAACAACACCTGACCCAAAGAGAATGCATTTCAGACATTTGGTGGTATCAAAAGATACTGTGCCAAAGAAATATGTGGAATCTGGAAGTATAACGTTTAGTCGAAACCCAGCCGTTGACCGTAGATTAGGTGATTATTATGTTCATGAGCCGTCAAGTCAGAAGTTTGAAACAACTGGACAAGTTGTACAATGGTTTGAAACAGATGATGAACTTGCAGAATGGCGTGGCGGCAACGTTTTAGTTGATACACGGTCTTCATTTAACGATATACAATATAAGTGGACTGGTACAGCTGTACCTGGTACCTATTTGCAGGTTGATGCATACGAAATTGCATGGCAAGATTCTTCAGAGCCAATTGGAGCCGGTAGAATCAAAGAAACATTAACTTGGAAAGCTCGGTATGATACTGGCGAAACCCGTCAAGTATATGTTACATATGAGAACAATACTATATCTGCTTAATTAGCTTAACGGATGTGATTCCATAAAATTTCACGCAAAATGGTTCCTAGACGGAAAAGAAGTTGAGTTGCCTGAGATGAAAATCGAAGGTAGCCTAGCAGTAGCTGACCTAACAAACGAACATGTCGATGAGTTTATTCCTTTTGTAACTACAATTCAAGAGGAACAGGCACTTAGAATGCGTTTAAATGTGTTGCTCCAGCTTAAAATTGCTGGAAAGGATGCTACTGAAGAGCAGAAAACAACAGGAAAAGCGGTATTACAGCTGCATAAGGAGACAGCATCTGATGATGTAGATGTCTTAATAAAGCAATGTAATAAGTTGGCCGAAAAACTAACGGTTGAGCTTCTCACTTATGTAGAGAAGACGGCACGTGTGACAATTCAAACAACACCCTTTTTCTTAAAACGAAGTATCATTGAGGCATATTACATGATGAAAGCCTATATTTGGGATAGTGCACAACAAACAGGTGCAAAACCAATCATGCCTTTTACCATTGATGAGCTTAAAATGTTAATCAATGATGAAGAAATATCACTGTTTTCTAAACATTCAATGGATAAGGTTAAACAGCAAACAATCGAAGAGCCGGAAACATCAGAAGAGCTTAAAAAAAAATCGGTACCTTAGTTGGGCATATAAAAACTGCACTACATGGTGTTGCCTATAGTTATTCATGGCGGCTTGATTACATTTTAGCAAACTTCACACAATCTGATGTAATGGCCTTGCTAGACGACGCGCTTCTTTTTAATCCATGGATAAGTAAAAAGAAGGATACCTCTGAAGATATACCAGAGGATGCACGTGAAAATATGAGGAAACGTCGTGAGGAATGGATAAATGGCAGGGCAAGTAAACACAACACTACTGATAACCGGTAAAACTGTAGGGTTAGTTCGCGCTCGGGCTGAAATTCAATCTGTTTATAGGTCTAGTCAGCGGGAAATTACACAACTTACATCTAATGTTCAGCAATTTGGGCACCATACATTAAATGCTTTTGGAATTTTTAAAGGATTAGCAATTTATCGTGGATTCGGAATGCTAACTCAGCAGTTGGGACAGGGTTTACAGGCTGCTATCGAATTTGAGAAAGCAATGGCTAATGTTAATTCGTTGCTTTTGGTTGGAAGTGAAGACCTTAAAAAATATTCTGATTTTGCAGCTGAACTTGGACAAACACTACCATTAACCATGCAAATGATTGCAGAAGGTATGTACGATGTAGTTTCTGCAGGTATTAAAGGCGAAGAACAAATTAAAAAAGTTGTCAGACTTGCAGGTACAGCTGCTGTTGCAGGAGTAACTGACTTACGTAGTGCTGTACAAGCTGGTATAGGTACAATGAACGCTTTTGGTAAAAGTGTTGATGACCTTAGCCATATTTATGATGTTCAATTTATGACGGTTAAGATGGGTATTTTGCAATATGAACAACTTAACCAGGTTTTAGGACGTGTTACTGCCACTGCAGCTTTAGCAGGGCAACAAATGGAAACTGCATTTGGTGCATTGGTTGCTATATCACGTGGAGGTTTTGGTGGAGTAGCGTTTGCTGAAGGTTCAACAAGAGTTACTAGATTCTTCCAGGAATTATCTGACCCAAGTGCACAAGCAAAACTTAGAGAGTTAGGTATTGCTGTGTTTGATTCTTTTGGGCAAATGCGAAATGCAATTGATATTGTTGCTGATGTAAATGCAAAACTTGCAACATTAACAGAAGAGGCAAGACAGGCGCAGGTTAGACAAATTTTCACAAATATTCGTTCTGCACAAGGTTTCCAAGTTTTGTCTACACAAATAGACATATGGCGAGAGGCACAATTAAAAGGTATTTTTTCAGCTGGGGCAATGCCGTCAGCTGCAGAAAAGCAGTTAGAAACTGTAAGTGCAATTTTGGTTACTTTACAAAATCAATTTACATCAGCAATGCGAGTAATTGTTGAAAATTTAAAGCCGGCTCTTGAGGCAGTTGGTACTTTATTTACAACAATAGGTAATAACATAGTACCGGTTATAATGATGTTTGGTACATTGGCAGCTAGATTTGTAGTTGCTGGAATAGCAACTAAGATGCTTTCAATAAATATGCAGAAGCAGGTATTTTTATTTGAACAAGAAAGGTTGGCAGCTGACTTAGATACACTTTCTTTAGAACGTAATTCATTAGAAATCAAAATGAACACCTTCGCCAAAGCAGCTGCTACATCCGCATCAATTAAATCAGCTCAAACAAACATGACACGTATAGCGGCAATTGATGGTGAGACTGCAGCAATTAATCGACAAATGATAACAAATAATATGCATATCGGTCAAATGCAAATGCAACGTCTTCTTATGGTTGGTAATATTGCATCTATGTTGACTATGGCTGGTGCAATGTACGCAATGTCAGCTGGTAATGAAACAGCAGCCAAAGTGTTGATAGGTTTAACCATGGGGCTTAGCACCTTCTCTGCAATAATGCCAATAGTTATCGGATTAACTACTGCACACACATCTTCTTTAACAGCACAAGGAGGTGCAGGCTTTTTTGCAGCTGCAGGGTTGACTGCTGCAACAGGTGGATTGGCTGCGATAGGTATTGCCGCTGGAGTAGCTGTTGTTGTGGGGGTAGCAGCAGCAGCAATGATTAGTTTGTCAATGGCAACAGATGAAGCGACTGCTTCTACTGATAGTTATCTAGATACGATAGGCAGAATGGATGACGCACAGAAGAATCTTGAGCAAAATGTTAAGAGTTTAGTTGATACGTTAGTTGAAGAAGGGCATACTTTAGGATATATTACAGATGAAGTAGAACGTTATGTTGAAGCACAACGTGGACTTAGTGATGTTGGCATGGCAGATTTAGCAGGCCTAGCATCACAGGGTCTTATGGTTCATGAAGAAACAGCAATTGTTGCACCTAGATTTGCAGAAGGTAAAACAGCAGAAAGTGAAGCAACAAAAGCTGCTAAAGCAACTGCTGAACTGCTACACCTCGATTATGAGCAGGGATTAGCTGGTGATATTTCAACAATTGATGCTGCACAAACACAACTTAGAGGGATGGTAACTAGTACCAACGATGCAATTAGATGGATGGGAGAACAATACACAACTGAGTTGTTCGGTAAAGATTTCGGCGGTGCCTTACTTACCATGTGGAAAGACTACGGCATTGGGTTACGAGCAGTATCCAAAGACCAGAAAAAGGTTTTCGATAATGTTACAACAATGGCAAAAGCCGAAGCCGCAACCATACTAGAAGAGGCAAAAGCATCTATTGCACCTGTTGGGGAGCATATAGGCGATAAATTTACTCCGTCCCCATGGACTGGTTCAATCTTTCATGCTTTAAAACTTGGATTTGCAAAAGATATAATAACTCCTGTATATCAGACACAGGAACAGTATGACACTGAACTTGAAGTAGAATTAGCTGAAAAAGGTTATCAAGCAATTCTTAATGTTACTGACCACTACATGACCATTGGTGATAAAATGGCCAATGTAGTTGGTAAAACAATGGCTGAAATAAATGAAGAGATAAAATCTGGTGTTGCTGGCTGGTTCGACTCAACCAAAGGTATGATGGAGATTGAAGACTTTGTTGATAGATTAATAAATGCCAGTGATGCTTTGGAAGCCGCTGGCTATGATTTTAGTGGAACAGCTGTTACGTGGGATAACCTTGGTGAAAAGTGGGCTCGGATTCAAAAGATGTGGATGGGACTGCAAATGATGCAAACCATATCTGGTGTACTTGATAGTATGCAAGATATTCCTGACATGATAACAGGGCAGCGAGCAATATACGACACACAACCTACAAACGCAGCAACAAATGCCCTGTCGATAATTGAAGGGGAAGCAGGTCAGCAAATCCGTGACCAGATTGCCAAATTCTCAGCCATGCAAAGTGATGTGGGACGACATGCAGCCAGAGCATTACAAATGCAATATGACCAGATAGTTCGCATCTCAAAACAAACTGAGCAGGTAGTGACAGGTTATGAAGATGTTACACAGTCATTCTGGACTGGTGGGCAGGAAGAGTCTATACAAGGTATGCAAGACCAGCTTTACGCAACAATGTTGCCTATTTTACAAAGTATGTATGGTGATACATCAAGCGGGATATTAGAAATACTTCAAGGTATGTTCGGCAATATGGGAGACCCAGGATACTGGGATACTATGTTTGCGTCAGAGGAAATTGCACAAACTATTGCCGAAATGGCCCAGGAATTTATAGATATAGTGTCTGGCGCTAATGGTATTAGTGGGGCAATGGAAGCATTTGTTGAACATAGCAAGTCACTTGAGGATGCTGGCTTCTATTTCAAAAATGTAGCTGGTGGATGGGAAATGCTTGGTGAAGAATGGGCAAGAATCCAATCCTACTTTAAAGTTACAGAAATGATTAATTCATTTGTTCAATCTGCAAAGATGATGCAAGAATATGGTGTTGAGTTGCCAGCTGCATTCGAAACAAATATGTATATGCTGATGCAGACAATGGCAACCTCTGTGATGCCTGACTTCCAAGGTGTTATTGAAGGTATAGTCGACAATATTGGCAGTGCCAACTTCTGGGAAGCACTTGCTGATGGGATGTCTAATGCTGATATCAGTCAAAGTAATAGTATTACGTTGGCGCCTTATATAGTTATAAGTGAACGGGCAGATGCTGAAGAAGTTGTACAAATAGTACATGATTCGTTAGTTGAAGAAGCAAAACGTGCTGGATTTACCTGGGCTGGAGGGTAGTTAATGGCAAGTATTACAACCACTTTTTATTTTGATACAACTTCCGCTACAGTCCGTTGGACATCAGACTACA
>Ga0307928_10003304_pt1 | contig 12308 bp, 26 predicted proteins | sample AceLakmetagen232_FD_201815 | JGI IMG/M metagenome (GOLD analysis project Ga0307928, IMG submission 201815) | Saline water microbial communities from Ace Lake, Antarctica - #232 | ecosystem: Environmental > Aquatic > Non-marine Saline and Alkaline > Saline | place: Antarctica: Ace Lake... | reverse complement strand
CTCCTTTATAATGATTCCATGTATTTACGTTGTTTATAAATCTCATCATCAACCGCGTCACGTTTTCTTTTTAGCCGCGCCAATTCACGTTTAGCGGAATTATACTCAATTTGTGCATCACTAATTCCTTGTTCAGATGTATTCCATACGTGAGACATTGGTTCCATTATCTCACCCGCCTTACAGTTAATGCCCCAGCGTACCATTTAAGCCGTTTCCGACTCCGTAGAAGCACATTCTTCAATTTTGTGACTCTGAACCCGTCCAGTATAAAAGCCTGCAATGGCGTGTGCGTATGCCTTAATTTATTTTTCATTTTATCTCCTTGTTAAAATTAATACGTATTAACCCTTCAGTATATAATGCCAATAAATAGCTAAAAATAAAGGGTGTTAACCCTCTATTTTATATAGCTGTATAAGCTTATCTGAGGGGAAGCATACCCCACAATTATACAGCAGTTGTTTAACTCTATTCCACTGCATTCTCTGTTTTTCTTTATACATAAGTTGCATTGCCTTAATAACTGTAACCAATAGTTCATCCATGTAGTTTACATATTCAGTATAATACTTATCTACAAAAAGCCTTTCTCTTATACCTTCATAGAATAATAAGCATTCTTCTTTATGGTAAGGCACTATCTTACAAAGCAGCACATCTGAAAGGGATTTATACTTACATACTGTTGAAAAACAGTTTAGAGCCTTACTAGCTGTATTTCTTTTTAATAGTCTGGATAGTTTTTTAAAGCAACTATTTGTGCCATCTATAGAGAATGCAATATTCTGCAAAGCCTGCTGTTGATAACAACCTAATACTAAATTATTCATACTTCCTCCTGTCGATTGCTTTCCAAAAGTTATCAGCTTTTTCCATTATTTCCTCTGTTGTCAGCCTATCAATAGGTCGGCCTACCTTAGCATGTAAACTGTACGCACCGTTATCACTATTGAAGGACACGCAGGTTACACGACCTTTATATACAGACCACGTTCCATTCTTAGCTACGGGCCATTCTTTGTCTAAATACATTTTAGTACCGGTAAAGGTAAGAAGAGCGTCGCCTACAAAACCCTTTGGTCTTAGCAATCCCAGCGTATAAACTTTTTTAGTAGCAGCTTCTGCTTGATAGATGATACAGTCTACATATATGTTCCGTACTATCACTTTCTCTTTAGTGATATTTAAGCAGCAGTCTATAAATTTTCGATACTTATAATACCAGTTCATAGTAAAACGCTGCTCAAAGTCTTTGAGAAGTATCCTTTCAATTGTGAAGTCTCCATAACTTCTTCTCATATTCTTCTCCTTTTTAGGGTATACTATGTATACCCTTTAAAAATTATGCATTACAATGCTCTGACCACCAGCTTATAGCTTCCTCTGCTATATACCTGTTGGGAAGATCAGACAGTTCTTTAGCAGCTGATCTGATTGTGTAAAATAGATTCAGCCCTTCCAGATAATCCCACATAGTATTATACATTACTTTGTCTGCGGGCACATTTGTCTTCATGTATTCTTCAGATCTACACTCCATGTGACTATTCATGTCCTCTATATTATCCATTAATTCAGACATAAATGCATTATGTAAAATTTCTTCAGTTGTCATTTTTTCCTCCAAGTCTATAAGGTTGTTGTTCGTTAAGAAATATACCATCTGTACGCATATTATGAGGCCTCCAGAGCTGTCCGCCCCAGTACATCTCAACAGATACAGGATCCTTTTTGTAAGCTTTCTTTATACTCTGTTGTTCCTTTAAAGGAAGGAGACCCAGAGGTATAATATTTGTGCATTTATCTTTAGTTAATTCCAGTCCAGAAGACCAGTAGGCCAGATAGTCTAAAAAGTAATGGGTATTCCACCAATATATAGGAACACTTTCTTTATCCTTCCAGCTGTCTATAGAAATCCATTCCCTGTCTCTACCGTCGTACCGCAGCATGTGTCCTGCTTCTATCATCTCAGTATGTTCTTCGTCTGTCATATTTCCCCAGACGACTCCTTTTCTATTTTTATTCATGTTTCTCCTTGTTAGGTATACCCCTCTACTATATTATGCCATAATATAGCTAAAAATAAAGGGTATACGTAGTATACCCTTTATCTCCCTACCTCGGATACATCCGGATAGTTTCCGGGTTCTCCAAAGTATTCTTTCATGGATGCGTGTATAACATCTATCTCTTCTATGATCTGATGCTTTCTTGTCCGGCTTACCGCGCTACCAAGAATGTGTGCTTTCTGAAGTATATCCTCGGTTGCTTCGTCCCAGGGCATATCCCTTCTATATACAATCTGTTCCTCTGCGTATTTAGGTACATTATCAATATCAGGTTTAGGACAATTCCATAACCATCCACGACCGATTTGGTCTCCTACAGCACTCCAATGAGGCTTTGCATCCCAGTATGAACCGAATATAGGATTATCTTCAATGTGGTTTATCATTAGGTTGGCTTCATCAGTCGCATTCATAAATACTTTTTTACGTATGATCTTCTTGCAGAACAAATATATCCACTTACTTGCTGTGTCCACGTCTGTTTCACCATTAAAGTAAATAATGATGAAGGCCGGGAGTTTCCCCCCGAACAATCTATTGTCACCTTTTATCATATATTCCCTTTTTCTACCATGTTAGACTATCCATCAGGTACATCATAATCTTCTTCCCCCTCTTCATACTCATCGTCCACATCGTCGTCCTCATCTTCGTCGTCTAAGAACCCGTCAGACTTGACTTCTTCCGTTACATCATCCATTTCCAATCTATTCCTGGAATACGTCTGGTTGTACTGAAGTATAGCATTGAGTATATGATCAAATTTATTTTTTATATTCACTATACAAAAATCTATGTCGTAACGAGTTCCCCGTACATACAATTTAGTTCTTGCTGAATTATGGGCATAATCAGGTCCTCCATCAGAGTATAAGCTGATTTTATCCCCTGTTGCACATGTATATATGAATTCGGGCCCTTTATCCGTAAAAGTACTATTTAGGTGAGACTGAGAGACAATCTGCAGCTTTCCCTTCGTTGCACCTGTCCGCATGTACTTTACATGCAGATGCCTGTTCATGAGTTAATAAATAGTTGGACGATGCTGTGCTCGGGCAGCTTACTCAATAGATTATTGAACTCCATCAATACTTTAGTTGCTGTTTCCCCCGGAATATCTGCTGCATCCCACGTATGTCCTGCGTCTTTGTACACAGTCAAGGAGTCTTCCATATCTTCTATTGCTTCAGCAGTTACTTCCATCAGATCTTCTCTGTCCCAGTATGATTCTATCATAGGCTCTTCTACTGTTGCGTCAATAATAGCTGATTCAAGTTCATTCAGCTCTATTAGGAATGCGTCTTTCCTTCTTTCTATCATCGTATATCCTTTTTTTAAGTAGTCCTCGTCTATTTAACGTGAGAAACTCTTTTTGTGTTAATTCATTTGGATTACCGTATTCTTTGCACCATGCACTATACAATAGTTCTTGATCAGAACGTACCCCTACTATCACCATTGTCAGTGCGATAAGCGCGATTACTATTACAATCCAGTATGTTTTAATTAGCTTGAACATTATACTCCCTTACTGCTGTTTTCAGTTTTTCTTTAGTATCATACTCATGTATGTACAGATCATCTTCGAGCTCTGAGTTGTTGGAGTACATAGTATTGTATTGCATTACTGCTACTTTCAGCCACTGGAATTTCTTTTCTCCCAGCGACATGAGGTCACCCTGTTGTCTACCGAGGTACAACTTTAATCCATCCACTACATATAGGTGATGTCTTTCTGTTGAACCCGGTTTTATGATCTTCACCCCTTCATTGTCTGTTACTTTGCGACTGAACGTGTTCCTGTTTTCCCCTCTTGAATGCTTAGGATGTAGTCTTTCATTATATGGTACACTGGGGCACATAATATGGAAGTACCGCCTATTATTGGTGGGATGTATATAATATCCCATTGTGATCTTTCTCATAAATCTCCTTTAGTTATACATGCGGCTATGTCTTCTACTTCTACAGTGTTCTTACTGTATTCATTATTGTACGCTGCTACTGCTTCCAGAAACTTGTAGAAGTATCGCTCATGCATTAACATCGGACGATCGTCCCTACTAACAGAAGTTCCCTGCAGAAATACCTCTACTGTACAATTGCTCGTCGTAGATACCTGAGGGTGTGCTCTAGACCACAACTTAACAGTTTTGTATACGAATCCGTTACCGGAAAACTCCGAGTCAATAGGAGCAAAATCACTGTTACGGTGTGACTGATATGCTATCCGGAATTGTACATTGCCCTTATCTGGAGGCGTGTATCTTATCAACAACCTACGCTTGTTCATACGTCTCCTTTTATTGCTACATCTTCTATCTCCAGCTTATTCCGTGTGTATTGCTGGTTGTATGCTACAACCGCTCTTGTTATAGCAGCAAATATTGTGTTACGCGCACGCAATACCTCGTTATCTCTATCCCGATGAGATCCGCGTACATATAAGAGTATGTCAGCGGGGTTACTGTTGGATATCGCTGGCTGACCTGCGGAAGATAATGTATATGTACCCTGGTCATCTTTGTGCCTGAATGTATTTTTATCTCCCCTCGATTCCGGGCAGAAAGAGAATAGTCTGTGCGATTGTTCCAATATTTTAAAGAAGAACAGTTTTTCTATGTCATCCCATCTATACTCAAGTATCAGACTTCTTCTAGTTTTGGGCATAATATTCTTCTCTCAGTTTAGAATTAGTTATAAATACATCTTCCTGATCCAGCTTATTGCGTGAATGAATAAAGTTGTATGCGAATATTACTTTTATCATAGCATCCCCATTCTCACTACCAGCTATCATTATTTTATCGCTCAATTCACCTCCGGGTATGTACAAGCTGCTTCCTATGCAGTCTATTCTAGTGCAGTTATCCTTAAATCTCATTGCAGTGAACCTATCGTTGTTATACACCCTCATATACCTCTGATCATTAGATGATGTATACTTATGTCCATTCACATTATATTCTCCAAAGCGTTCCATCAACGTATATCCTTCCAGGAAGTGACAATTCTTATATGTACTCTCCAGTATCCTGAAGTAATGCCGTATAGGATCTTCCTTGAACATATACTCCATTATCAGTCTTCTACGTATATCACTTTGATTCATAAGCACATCTCCGTTTCTGTTACAGTCTCACCTACTTCATATACTCTGCGTCCACACTTAGTACATATAGCAAAGTCAAACTCCTTTACTTTTATACTACTCCAGAACCATCCTGTCGTAGTTATATATCTGTAGCAGGGATAGTAATTATGATCACACGGTTCAGAGTCTATCATATTTACTTTCTTTACAGGTATATTAAGCTCTATTCTGGCTCTGTTTACATGCTCGCATATACAAGTGCTTTCTGCTATTTCTTCAATGCATATTCTATAACTGTTATGGTCTCGTATTAACTTAAGTAATTCTTCTTTCGTTGTACTCATTATTTTAGGAACCTCCTACTCTTTTTGTATCGCACCTGATTTACATATATCAAGGTTAAATTTTCTTCACTTTAACGTCAAAAAATGCAGTTGAGCGTAGCTTTCAAAAACAAAAGAAGGTATTTACCTCCTTTACTGCACTACCAACTACTGTCCCCTTCCAACTTTATTTGACATTCTTTACCAAGTACTTCTTCATGTTTGTTTAAAAACTTAATTGCTTCTGTTCTCAACCGTTGTCCAGCCTTTTTATTCCTTTCGTATTTCTCCGGATGTTCCTTTACATGCCGCAGATGTATTACAAGGTCCTCACTATTTAGAGCATGCCAGTTGCATGTCTCAAACAGATATACATTCATCACCAGCATAAATTGCGTCCTGCTGGATACATAGGGTGCATATATCGGGTCACCGGTTCCATAAAAGTCAGAGGTTGAACTTGTTGAATAGGTTACGCTTGTAGTGTTTCCATAATAATCGTTGATTCCCATGTTACAACTCTCCGTGTCTTATGTGCTGTCTTCTTTCAGCATTATATCTTTCTCTTTCTTCAGCTCTATCGATATTTATTCTATCATACATTTGTGACACACTCACTAGGTTCTCCTCTGTTGCGTAATCTACTCCCATTGTTACAATATCAGGATCAGTTCTTGCGCCTGTCCAGGGATTAACATATCCTGTACCAATCTCATCTCTTCCATACTGTCTAATTCCATACCTTCCCAACTGTCTGGTTCCCTGCGATTGATTGCTGACAACCTCTCCATTCAGTAGCCGGACGGTAATGCAGTACTCACATCTAATTTTATTAATTACCGCGTGATCACCCAGAGTACTCTCCAACCTGTTACACAGTTTAATAATCTCTGTTCTCATTTCCTCTATTGTAAAGCATTCGGGTTCAGACCTGCCTTCTACATAGCACATAGGACATGGATTCTGTCTCATCATATCCATTAGACGCATAACTACTTCTGAATCAAGGGTATAACAATTATTTTTGAATAGCTCGGGTCCGACTTTCTCCCGCAGTATATGGAACATCAGTAATGTCTGACGTAAGTTTAGAAATATCCTATTATGTGCGCGCATGCATATATCACTGGAGTCAATGTCTATTGGTGCATACATTACTTGTTCCTTTCTTTGTGCTTCTTCTGTTTCCATACGAGCTTTGTATTCTGCATACTTTGAGGGGTTTCCCGGCATCATATAGGAAGGAATAGCCATACCCCTTTGTGCTTCTTCTTTAAGCTGTTCTAGAAATTCATTTATCCCTGTACCGGGATCTATTGTACTGGGATTTATTGTACCGGCCATAACTAACTCCTTAACTAAAAAACCGGGTACAGCTTAGCCATACCCCCGGTATATAACATATTATCGATTACTTTTTCTTAGCTACTGCAGTTGATTTCAGGTTATCCATAGAGATCAACGGCATTACAGGACTCTTACCATCTGTTATGATTAGAGTACTCTTGCCTACGTTCTGATACAGTATCTTTTCATTCTCAATCTTCTTCATTGCCAGATACCGGGCGGTGAAGGATTCAGCCATGATCCGTATGTATGCTGTTTCAGCTTCAGCTTCAGCAGCACGCACAATTTTCATCTTCTGTGCAATCTTCATTCTATTATCAGCTTCAAGCAATGCTATTGCCTGTTCAGCTTCTTTAGTCTGAATCTCGATCTCACGTTCACGTCTTTTCTCAACAGCCTTAGTTATTACTTCAGGATAGTCGAAGTTAGATGTTACAACGAGATCTACTTGCATAGGTGTACCTTTTATACCTTTAACGAGTTTGTCCTGTATTTCCTTTTGGATTTTCTCTCTGTTCTCACGAACTGCGGTTGTATCATATTTGGATACAATAGTTCTTGCAACAGAACGGGCAACAGGCTGAATGTATGTATTATATAAAATACTGTACCGCAGGGTACCGATAGATCCAGTATACTTGATCTTGGCTCCCTGTTTGTTTAATACATCTTTAATACCTTGGTCATCAGCTGTTTTAAGCCTGGATCTGATCTGCAGATCGAAACCAAAGTTTAAGTCATCAGCACAAAGTACTTTCAACTTTTCTGTTATGGTTTCTTCGTTCATAGGAATAACAACCATGCGGTCTCTGCCCCAGCATGTATGCAGTCCAGGTTTGAGTGTATTACCTTGAAATCCGGCAGGTGTTAATACCTTACCGATAAAACCAGGCTCCACTCTTTCCGAACAACCCACCAAGGTGAGTACCATCATCGCCATTACCATCATCCACAAGTTACTTCTCTTCATCTTTGCTCCTTTTTAGGGCTTTGTTGATGTAGTCATCTGCTTCTTCAGTCATTTTGGGCAGAGACTTTTCACTTTCTACTTCCTTCAAAAATTTGTTCTTCTTCTGTTCAGCTTTTTCCTCTATCACTTCCGGAGTATCCGGAGATGACACTTCCTGATTCATCTGAAACGATCCAGTGTTTTCAGGAGAAGGAATATTCACGGGTTCGCCAGGCCCAAATGCCACGGTCAATGCTGCTATACTTACAAAGAGCACAATGGCTTTTATAAGAATAATAAAACTAACCCTTTTCCAGTCATCCTCGTCAGCACTATCATCTCTGGCAGTGTCGACAATGTCCTTTACTATCCAGAGACCTATAGGTACTATTATAAATAGTACTACAGCCCACCAGAGCCAAAAACTTAGATTTAAACCATAGTTCATAATCCCAGTCCTCTTGCCAGTGCTTCCATAGCTTCTCTTTCACCGCGTACTGCTTCTTGTTTGTCTGCTCCTTTCTGTATCTTTTTATGATGCCTTATCACTTTGACGATACGTTTCCATACCTTCTTAGCAAAAAATCCTCCAAAGTACGTATCAACAGCAGGTATAAATCCTTCTTTAGATTTCTGTATCTTCATCGTGTACGTTCTACAGAGGGGTATCCCCCCTCTGCTTACAGTCAACATCAATCCGCTCTCATGTGCTGCCATAACCAAAGACTTAGGTTGAAAAAACCCATGCTTTATGTCAGTACCATATGCCCATTGATCTCTATTCTTCAAACTCTTCAAAATATCTTTTTGAAGAGCTTTCTTGATGTTTGCCATATTACCTCCTAGTAATTTTGTAGCAAGTTGTAAATTTCCTGTATTCTATCCCTCTGCAAGGATATTTCATCCTTCCTGAATTCATCCAGAATATCCGCCAACAACATCTTCGCTCTTTGTGATGGGTTAGTATCGTGGTGATCAAAGTTAGTCAGCGTATCAGCCTTGGCTTCAAACTGCTTCTTTAAATCGGGCCAGGATACAGGTGTGAAGTTCTGTACATCCACTCCTACATTAATACCCAGGAAAGGATGCTTAAACGGACTGTTGTGTACATGTCCGAATGCATGCCAGCTACCGTGACAACTGTTACGCCAGCTGAACATAGGATAATGACATAATACTACTATCTTCTTGTCTATTTTCAGATCCTTCAAAGGAAGAACCTCCGTAAATTGTTCATAAGATACTTGAGGCATCTTATCATGATTGCCTTTGATAAGTACTTTCTTTCCTTTCAATGCCTGAATAAACTTACGATGATCTTTCCATGCAAAATCACCTAGTATATATACTAGGTCTTTTCTGTTTACTAATTTGTTCCAGTTCTCTATGAGTCCTTCGTTCATTTCTTCAACAGTGTCCCAGGGTCTTTGACAATGTCTGAGTACTGATTCGTGATCGAAATGAGTGTCAGCTACAAAATACGTTTCCATTGATTCTCCTTCTAGAATACATCAAAGCTTAAGATATTATAAAATAATTCCCATACCCCGTTCCAAGGTTGCTCGTTTCTCTTATATGTCTCACACCATTCTTTTTTTAGTTTATTCTTAGTAAGGAAATCCTCTTCTAGAATACGATTGTGTGTATGCAGATCATTATACAATTTCACAAGTGAAACTATATCTTTGAACTGTTTCCTGTTTGTACATATGATTTCTCCATCATCAGCTAGATAAACACAGTATGCCCCAGGATCACGTGAAGAGTTTGTCAAATATAGACGCTCTATATGCTTTTGACTTTTAATCATAAGTACTTTATCCACGTACCTTATGTTATACCCGTGCAAGTTCTTTCGTTGTGCAATGCTATCCTTATGTCCACCGTATTGACGGAATTCGTCGAAAGGATGACCGTATGATAAATGTTCTACCTTTAGTAGATATTTACTTCCACATCTTTGGTATAAAAGTCTGAGACTTTTTTTTAGCATATTTCACCTTGTTTATAATACTATAATGAACGTTCTTTTTATGCTGATGAAAATCAACACCGAGTGATCCCCGTCTATGTACGGTAAATCTGTATATATCCTGTTTATCAACTTGGATAAAGAAGTTTTGCTGCATAGCATTCTGAAGACTAGCGTTGTCTTCATTCGTTATAACCTGCTGGACCTTTCCATCACTCGTTACCTGCGCTATCTCCAGTTTCTTTATTGTGTACCAGGAGTATTCTCTGCGCGATGCATGCGCCATCCAGTTCCACAAGAGCAGTCCTATGAATAACCAGAAGCAGCTGTGTATATAATACTTGTATTGTGATCTACAATTGACAATCATCATAATTATACCTATTGTTGTACTAAATGTACCCAATACTATTATTAATTTAAATGGCATGTGAGTCCCTCCATCCATGTCCTATAGATTCTATTATACCGGGAGTTTCCTCTACACAGTCATCGAAGTCAAGAGTATTCTTACTGAAATAATCGTTATACTCCACCACAATCTGGGATACCTTATCAAAGGATTTCTTACTTAACCACATACTGTGGTCGGAAGGAGTCAACCGTTCTTCTGGCTCGCCCGGTACTATCAACCAGGGTCTAGCTTTATCCTTATAATCTATATGAGCTCTCTTACTCGGTTGAGATATAATACCGCTCAAGGGTCCCTTGGACTTGAAGATAACTCCACCGCTACCTCCGAAATCTATATTCCTATGCGTCAGTACTCTTATATGTACAAAATATTCACCATCTTTTTTTTCAAAATCAAACAACAATTTCCTCTGCATTATACCTCCAATATATGGTATTCGAATTGGTGGGAGTCGTTTCCTATATTAATACATTTAACTCCGGCAATCTCCTTGCCCATAACTCTTTTGTGGGTATGACCGCTGATAGAATAGTCTACCTGCATGTCATACTCACTCAGATACTCTAGATAGTCCGCTACTCCGCTGTATGCGTTGTAAGGACTGTCTACCTTAAACATATGCCCGTTAAGATCACTGTGCGGTACACAGTGTGTAACCATTATCTTAGTCATACCCTCAGGAGTAGACTTAATAGATTCTTCTATCTGCTTACAGCATTTACGGCACTCAACAAAGTAATCGAAGTGTTTATTGACTCCTATAGTCCTGTCCATCCATGCCCCCCAATCGTATAGATTCTGTACTGGAAGAGTAGACATAGATCCATCATACCACAGCACGTTGCCTAAAAATCTAACATGTTTTATGTCATAATGACCCAAAAGATCTAAACAGTGTACATCATACTTCTCCGGCCTATAAAAACTATTATGCTCTTTATGGACCTGTTCGATGTCTCTATAAAAGAATTCATGGTTACCTAGGGTGAAGATCGTCTTTACCCCCAAACACACTCGAGAGAGGTGTTTAAATGGATTTATGAGCATCTTCTTACTAGTCTCATGTATGTCTCCGGATATAACTACTATATCAGGACTGTTCTCTTCTATTAACTCTTTGATAATATTATCCAGATAATGATCCTTAGTACCTAATAGGTGCAGGTCACTTAACAATAATAACTTCATGTATATCCTTATAGTAAAAAAAGACTGGAGTTATTACACTCCAGTCTATTATGCCAAAAATACAGATTAATTAAAGACCGAGTACATCATGCAAACAGGCTTTAAACTCTTCGAGTTTACCCATAAGCGCAACAACTTCCAGTCCTGATTTATCCATGTCTTTAGCGTCCTTCATAGCATCCAGACCTGTTTTCTTAGTGAAAACTTTGTGGAGTTTACGCCACGTGCTCTGATATACTTCATCCTGTGGTTTGCCGTGAAGCTCTGCCATAGCAGATACATACTTACCAACAATACTTTTTATTTCACTCTTCAACGGAATAATTGAAACGCGTTCTTCTTTCATACGTTGGATAGTAAGCTCAAGAGCTTCAATCTGATTACCCATATTATGAACATGAGTTACAATTTGCGCCAATGTCATATTCTTCAATACATCTTCTAGTATTGGCGCAGGGGCTGGTGTAGCTGCTGCAGATGCTTCAAGTAGATCAGGCTGGATCATATCTATCTTTTCTGTGACCCAGTCATACATCTTACGTACATCAGGACTCTTACGTAGAGTAGGACTGAAGCTTCTCACAATTTTTATAGTTGTGGGTATTGCAAAACAATCCTGCTTTTTTCGTGGATCTCCGTTAATATCTATGTAACGCATGCGCATTACCACCATGTCAGGTACTTTGGTACGTTGACGTTTGACGTTGAATAACCCTACTTTACCCGCTAAGGCATCCAGGACTGAACTTGGAACGTATCTCTCATTCCCCACTTCTAACACCGGGACTCTCTTGTGACCCAGGCACTGACGATTCTTTGCTTTTAGCATAAGATCTCCTTTTTTGTTGTTTATTTATTCCACTTCTGATGAAGTAGACGATACGACTTCTTGGACTAATTCTGGCGAGAGTCCAAATTTATTCTTTAAAAAGCATTCGTCACATTGCA
>Ga0307928_10003303_pt1 | contig 12309 bp, 30 predicted proteins | sample AceLakmetagen232_FD_201815 | JGI IMG/M metagenome (GOLD analysis project Ga0307928, IMG submission 201815) | Saline water microbial communities from Ace Lake, Antarctica - #232 | ecosystem: Environmental > Aquatic > Non-marine Saline and Alkaline > Saline | place: Antarctica: Ace Lake... | reverse complement strand
GAACGTGCTTGATGTTGGGTTGTAAGAAGAACAGTAAGATCAAAAGTTTCGGGGACGCACAGAAGATGTGTCCTCTCAAGGAGAAGTGACATGGCTAAAAGAGGCAGTAAGCCTAATCTGATGCGTCCAGACCTGATGACACCGGCCGACAGTAGCGTACCAATGGGTAAGTACATCGGGAACTGCCCTACTTGTGGGCTCATGGCTGGTGAGAAGGACGTGAAGAAGGGCAAGGTCAAATGTGTACGGTGTCTGCATATAGCTGACAAGAAGCGTTTCATATCGCATAAGCTCCACACCATGGAAATGGCATCCGCGACGTAGAATCTGTTCCCGGTATGCTTCGGTGTACCGGGAACCATTTAACACGATAAAAAGGAGAGGTATAATGCCACAGTGTGACACCGCGACAGCGGATAAAAGGACCACAGCTGCGGACAAGAAGTTCCGGCGTATATACGGAGCTCCACCTGGCTTAATCAGCCCCACGCAGCGCGACGCGTGGTTCATTAACAGGGAGCACTTTGTCGCTGGATGGCTTGAAGCATTAGCCGCAGAGCCAGGGGATTCTGATGAGCCAGATTCCTGACGGCGTAACGGCTTACAAGCACGGTAAACGTGACGGTAAGTTGAACGCGGAGGCAGGATGGGGTCATTACTGGCCTGAAAACTATAGTGCCTGGCGCTGCTATGAGCGCGGCTGGGCTGACGGCAAGGCGGTATTAGGTGAGCAAGACAATGGATCAACTGCGGGAGCTACGGGTTGCGCACACAGATCCGACGGCCTTTGCGAAGGATGCAGCGAAGCAGGGGCTAGTGGTTTCATTGGGAGAGGGACGTCGAGTCTTTCACGGGATCAAGAAGGACTGGACAGACGTAGCCAGGATCCTGATCACACAGGCTGAGGCCAAAAGTAGCGAAGCAGTGGATAATAGGGACGGCTACATGATGTCCAAGTGGCGGGGATACGTAGACGGATTGAAAGAGTTACTCCAAGCTGTTGGGCCGTCCACGATTGAAGCCAGGGAACGTAAGTGTTACACATGTAAGCATTATGTGTGTGATGTTGACGCGTTCATTAGTATAGAAAACGACGACACGTGCAAGATTGGCGCATGGGCAGTTGCAAAACCGAAGGAGGGATGCGAGACATGGGAACCGAAGAATTGACGACGATGACGAACGAAGAACGAAAGACTAAATATGCGCCATTGGTTACGGATCCGTGGGTACTCCATGGCGTGATCGATATCAACCACAGGCCCCATCCATACACGGTGGGATCAAGGCATGTACAGCATGCCGCAGAGCACTGTGGCGGGATGTTAGGTGACGCTACAATGCAGGCTATCGGTTGTGCACATCCCCGTTGCGGACTGTCGGTTGATGAACACGTATCCGATAAGGTTATTGCGTTGAAACTCAGCCGTAACTGCACTAATGATGAAGCCAGCGCAGTTTTGAAGCCGTTGGCGTCGCAATGGGAATCAGACGGCATTGACGGTATGATTATAGTGGACACCCCTGAGAAGTTCAGGGTAACAGCACCAGAAGGAGTAGATGAAGATGATGACAGCTGACAAATGGAATGCGATGTTTCCGGTGGGTACGTCAGTGGCGTATGCCTCGATCAGGGGCGGCAAGGGTGTGCCTACCAAAACACGCAGCGAAGCCTGGGAACTAGGACACGGTGAACCCGTTGTCAAGGTCGAAGGGGTATCGGGCGGGGTATGTTTATCCCACCTGTCACCGCTGGCGGTAGAGGCTTACGACAGTCGTGAGGATACGCTGACACATATCGCTGCCGTTAGGACTAATCTCAGCATGTTTGCGTCACTGCTCGACGCTAGGGCTATACGCCACGATGCGTCCAAGCTCGGTGAGGTAGAGAAGCCCATCTTTGATGTGGTGACTCAGACGCTCAAGGGCTTGACTTACGGTAGTGACGAGTACAAGGCGTCGCTAGATGGTATGAAGCCGGCGCTGGATCACCACTACGGCAACAACAGGCATCATCCTGAACATTTCGATAACGGGATGGACGGAATGACGCTTGTCGATATAACAGAGGCCTTCTCTGATTGGCTGGCCGCTGGCAAACGCCACGCAGACGGCAGTTTTGAGGGCAGCCTTGCAGTTAATGGTCCGCGTTTCAGCATGAGTCCTCAGCTGGTATCTATCTTCCGTAACACGTACGAAGCTTATTTCAAAGAGTAGATTGACACATACACAATTAAGGAGCCAAGTGGCGAAGCCAGTCAAGAAACCGGTTAAGAAACCGACGGGGTGTGAGCACCTCAAATTCGAGCAGATCAGTAGCTCGTATATAATGGGAGTCTTGCGGCTCAAGTGGCGGTGCCAGGATTGCAAACACGAATGGGAGACGAAGATATGAAATTACAATGCCCGCATTGTGATACCGAGCTAAACGTTGAAGTGACTGGGTTGGTCAGTCGTAGGACGATTAAGGACGCCATCCTGGATGCGTGTAGCGCATTCAGTAAGAAGCACGGGGAGAGCCCAGTGGGGCTGTTACTGGGCTCCGCTATCGCCATGGATCTGTGTAAGTTGAACCTAGGAGATCTGGGCGGTGACGAAGATATGTTCAGCGGTCTAATACGTAACGGCCCACACGCTATGCATAAGCATGTGTTTATGGGCTTGAAGGTAGTCATACTGGAACATGATCCAGACACCGCTGATTCACTATTGGTAGCGAACGAAGAAGCGTTCAACCGCTACCTATAGGTTTGAGGGGAGGACGATAATGGGTACTGTATATCATTACGACAGCCGCGGCGACTATACGGGTAAGACACGCAACGAGGGGTCTGGTTTCTGGCTCATCGTAGTCATAATTGTGATCCTATTTGTAGTAGCGAACTGTTAATAACAAAGGACGAATGGATGAAATGTTTCTATCACGGAGATCTTGACGGTAAGGCATCAGCCTTCTGTGTGCATGCCTGGGTGGGTATACACGAAGGGAATACACCTATTCCCGACAACGAGTTCATCAGCATTGACTACGATATGCTATTCCCGTTCGACAGCATCGACAAGGACGAGCAGATATGGATAGTGGACTTCTCACTGTGCCCGGCAGACATGCTCACGTTGTTGGACATCACGGAGGACGTAACCTGGATCGACCACCATAAGACAGCGATCGAGAAGATCAACGAGTGGCATGATCCCGACCAACGGCAAAGATTACTGGATGTTGCCGGTGTACGCAAGGTAGGCGAGGCTGCCTGTACGCTGACGTTCAAGTACATCCATTGGTGGTCTGGTAGGGGTGATGCCCCGTTTAAGCCGTTCATAGACCACGGGTATGGGCCCGATACCGAGATAGGTGTACCGCGTTGCCTACAACTGGTCGCTGACAGGGATGTATGGACATGGGAGTTTGGGGACGAGACCCGTAACTTCTACGCGGCATCACAGGCATACGATACGGCTCCGGATTCGTGCTTCTGGTGGCACTGCATGGATCATGAACTTGCCGCCGGTGCTTGTCCGGGTAACGTAGCGGGTAAGAAGCAAGGACAGGTGTTCTGGAAGTTACTCATGAGTCAAGGGAGTGCTATCAACGACTACCGGATGCAGTTCTATGGAGAGCTGGCTACCCATATTGGGTTCAGCACAAGTTTGCCAGACTACGGTGGACATCATCCCTTACCTAGAGGTCCGTTCCGTAGTGAGGACGCCGTGGGTTACTTGTCGGTGTTCGCAGTTAATGCGGCACATGTGAGCAGTGACCTGTTCCCAGATCAGGTAGAGGAGTACGATATTCTGTCGTCGTTCTACCACAATGGCAAACAGTGGACAATCAGCCTGTATTCTAGGGAGGACGGGCCTGATGTAAGTGTTATCGCCAAGCGTCTCGGGGGTGGGGGTCATGCCCACGCTGCTGGCTTCCAGTGCGATGAACTACCATACGGCTGTGTGTACGTAAAGCCAGGGGTGGAATTGATTGAAACCCCAATAGCACATGAGGTGTCAAGTGATTGAGCTAACACCAGATTTCTGGTGGTTTATAGGCGGTTGCGCTTTGTCGACGGCGACGGGATTGTCCTTAGGGTTAAGTATTGCTAAAGCCATGTACGTGAAGCGGATGAGGCGGTGGGGTGATAGGGAGCAGAAGACTGCAGACTCTATTATAGAGTTTATCGCGGAGATTGACGCCGCCGACATCGAGACCAGAGTGAATACGGTGGGTAGGCGCAAGTCATACGAGGATAAGCGGATTATGGCGCTGAATAAGCTGGCGTTTATACAGCGCCTCATATTTGGCGTATTCAAGACGCAATGATCACGTTCTACACAGAGTTTGACCGCAAGTTCAGACTCGGTATATCCCGAGAGGGGTCAACCAAGGAACTACGCCTTGGTTGGCTCACTATCGGTGTAGGGCGTATTGATGCCAGAGCAACGGCTCTGCTATACGAGGAGGAGCAATTATGAGTTGGATGGAAAAACCAAAACCGCGGCCGTGGTATAAGCAGCTATGGCGCAAGATCAGGCCGTATCGGGTACAGTTCACCACGGTGACCACGCCCAAGTTTGCACAGAACACGAATGAGGGGGCAGGCGGCACATACAGACATCAGGGAGATCCTGGCCAACAACGCTGTTAAGGATGAGGCGATGGATACGTGTTTCATGTTTAAGGTAATGCGCGCCGTTCACTGCGTGGACTGGAATCACCACAAGAAGAAGCGCCGACAGTTGGCAACACGTCTAGCCGCGAACATGGATGTTACCGAGGATGGCGTGATAACGCTGGGCGGCAGTAGACGCTGGGCAGCTTTAGAGGTTGTGAGCGCCGCTACCAGGCAGTATAACACGTAAGATCTTTCTGAGACCTAAATGGTTTTGGGACGAGACCGGTTGGACAAACGAAAAACGAGTATAACGGAGGAGAAGTACGGTGAACATAGCCTGGGGCTTGTTGTCCTTGGCTGTCCTGCTTGTGGCTGCGATCGTAGTATTGATACGGGCGTGCAGCTTTTCACAAAGGATCAGTGACACGAAAAACGAAACCGAAGATAGGGGAGAATAGTATGGGGTTAAGCAAATCTAAGGGTAATATGTACAAGTTCGTGACACATTGCTCCACGCACATTGAGGGGCGATGCGCTCACGACTGCAAGTACTGCTACGTATCTGGGACGGCACATGCGCGGCCACCTAAATACGACGGCCTGATACGGCTGAATGAGGCTGAGTTTAATACTCAATACGGAGAGGGTAAAACCATCTTCGTAGAGCACTGTAACGACATCTTTGGACCAGGTGTGAAGGACGCATGGGTTCGTAGGATCATGGCGCATTGCTGCACATGGCCGAATAACACATATGTGTTTCAGAGCAAGAACCCGAAGTTCAGGCGGTTCCGTAATTTTCTACCGCCCCAGTCACTACTCGGTGTCACCATCGAGACCAACAGAGACATGACCGGTATCACCAAAGCTCCGGCACCCGCTGAGCGTGTAATGCGTATGCAGGCTATAGCTGGTATGGGACATCACGCGTTTGTGACCATTGAGCCCATCCTGCGGTTTGACCTGGATGAGTTAGTGCAGATGGTCAAGTCAATTGATCCCGTGTTCGTGAACATCGGGGCCGACAGCAAGAACCATGGCCTGGAAGAACCCACGATCGAAGAGGTCGAGGTGCTGGCATCTCGGATAGCCGAGCTGGGTATCGAGGTTAAAGAGAAGCAAAACATGGAACGTCTGCGACGTGACGGTTAAAGGCTTTATGTGTGGCCCTCGTATTTACGAGTACGGGGGCTGGCTCTTTGAATACGGGTACTCAGGTCCGTGGCCTCTCAAGAAGAATGGGTGGGAGCTACGTAAGCGAGCAGGACGTAAGTTCTACAAAGACATTCAGCCGTTCCTAAACATGACGGAAGAAGACCAGAAGACGTATAGAATTGGCGGAGGATGTATACCGATATGAGTGAACACACAGAAATACCAGGGGTCGTATCAGACACTGTAATCCGTGCGGGCCAGGTCGCGATGATAGCTGTGATGCTGTGGCTGTACAACACAGACAATGACGTCAAGTTCAATGCTGTGTATGACACGGATTACGACCGGAACAACCCGTACTGTAGGGAGAAGCTAGAGGTGATGCGCGACGGCCTCAAGTGGTTCTCGGATCTAGACCGGAAGCATCAGCGCAGGCTGATACGTGCTGCCCTGACGAAGTACGGCGAGGAAGCGTCGGTAAGGGTGAGCCGTGGGTAAGCTGGTAGAGCGGCTGCTAGATGAAAAAACGGCGTTGTGTATCGAGGTCCAGGAACTGAAGGCGGAAGTGAAACGCCAACAGAAACGCCTGGACCTTTATGCTGCCGTGTTTGCGCAATTCAAGGTTTTGATGGAGGACGCTAATGTCAGCATGTGACACAGAAATGAAGGAAATAGTGGGTGCACTCTGTTGTATCCGGGATGCTTTGTTCTATATGGGCGCGCAGGATATGGCGCCCGTTGCTATGGAGCAGCTGCAGGTACATCTGGGAAACCTGGAGCCGAAGACTGTGGCAACAGAGCAGACAAAGCAGATGGCTGATCGCGTAGCGACTACAGCATCCGAGCTGGTAAGAGACGTATGCGGGAGCGCTTCTAATGAGGCGTAGACGTACCACTAAAATACACCGCGTAGCCAAGTACTACACGGCGGGTGCGTGTAACGAAACCTTTTGCGGTGTGCTTGCCGGGGGTCCGGTACAGACTACCGACCTCAACGCAAAGGTCACGTGTGGCACGTGTGAACGTATCATCGAATCCCGTAAGGGTAAGTATTACGGTGTACGTAAGTTGGATGACTGCAGGCTGTGGCACGCGCTGTGGCTTACACGCAACGGTGCGCAGCGATTCGACACGGTAACAAGGGACGAAGCCATGACTATTGAGGAGGTATTATGAGTGAGATAGATAATGCGGCAGCTCTTGAAGCGCTGGCCAAATTCAAGGCAGATCTGGTAGACATAGGGTTCGACGCCGATGATCCCATATCGGGTACTGATTTGGTGAGTCTGATATGTGAGCACTGGGATGCCTTCAAAGGAGCCGTGGATGTCCTGACGCCCCCGGAAGGCACGACCAGGTTCGTTATGGATCTGGAACCACACGAGCCCAGCGGACCCGGTAGCATGCTTGCTGGTTGTGAGTGCGTGTTGTCTTCCGGACCCATGTGTATGGACCGCAGTTACTGTAAGAAGCCAGAGACGGGTATGACGTGGCGGAAGCATTTACCTGCGGAGGATCCGGATGGAGGTTAAGAAATCTCAATCGACTACATTACGCATAACTGATGTGCCGGCGCTGGATCCTATTACAGTCATCCTCGCCGATATTGGGCCTGGCTGCGGTAAGATCATTATAGAGTGCTATGGTGAGGCATGGGCTAACTACTGGGGCAGTATGGGGGAGCGCACTGTAGCTGAGTTCTTCGCCAGGTGTGACAACTCGTATTTGCTGTCCAAGTTCGGACAAGCGCTGCATGCCATACCTATCCACAACGAAGAAGACCAGGAGCTGGTGAAAGGCAAAAAGAGTTATCTTGTCAGGATCCTGGAAGCAGTGCGTCACGCGTTGCTAAATCATTACGAAGAGGCAGACGATGGTACAGACGAAGACCAAGACTGAATATCTGCACTTCACGCTCCATGGAGCTGACTTCACGCGTTTAGTGCGGGGTATAATGACAGACGGCACGTGGCAGAAAGCGTTTCGTATGGTCATGGATGGCCTTATAGGTATCAACTACGAGCAGACCATAGCAATACTCATGGGTACGCACAAGCAGACCAGGCCGGATGGGTCAGGTTAGTTACGAGTCTGGGAGCTGATAAGCCCAGATGTATGTTCATGAAGCCACCTACGGCTAAGCAGCAGACTGCACTCAAGAAGTGGTGCGTAGTTCACGGGGTCGAGTACCCCACAGATGAAGAAATAAAGAGAGGCGGGAAATACTGATGCAGGTAACATTGACATTCAAGACACCTGACGTCGTTGACGACGCGGTAAATGAGATCGAGGACGAGGCTGAGCGCGAAAAAGCTCGTGAGGTCTGCGCTAAGTTTGTGAGGTATGGCGAGTACATAACGGTAACGGTTGACACCGATACCGGTATCGCAGAAGTGAACGAGGTCTAGCATGCCCGTATTCAAGGTGACGGTAGAGCGCACTGAACGCAAGGAGAATGTGTTCACGGTGGAAGCTGATGGCGCGGACGCCGCACATGACATAGCTCTGGACGAGGCTAGCAACCACGACTTCGGCCAGAACACGGTGGCCAGTGCAGATGAAATGGTGATCAGCGTAGTTAACGTTACACCAGCAGTCGAGCGCCAGTAATGGATCCTGACAAGGTCAGGACGATAGACGGGATACTCACGGATACGTACGAGTACACCCTGGCCCAGCGTGCGGCCATTGAGTTGCATAAGGCCGGAATTACTGCCAAGCAGCTTCATGAGTTTACAACCAGGACCGAGGTAGGCAAGACAATACCATCCCCACAGACTAACAACACATATAATGAGTTGCTGGATATCGAAAGGAGATTGGCTGATGCCAGAGAAACATAAGGTTGAGATCACGGTACAAGTAGATACGGAGTACACGCGTGATCAGGTACTTGAGATCATAACGCATATGCTTACCCAAGACAGTACTGCGAAGATCAGGATTGAGAAGGGCGGCTTTGGCAACACCATACTGGCATCGCCCATTAAGAAAGAGGATCTCATATCTATCGAGGCGCGTAACTTCGATTACCAGGAGCATCACGGCATACAAGTGGAACGTGAGGGTAATTCGATCGGTAAGACGTTTCAGGAACGACCTGAACCGACACCGTGACCACGCTACGTGGTCCACTCAATGAGACCATAAACGGCAAGCATTACTGTATGTGCTGCGGTCGACGATTCAAGACTGATCGTGGCGTCGGTAAGCATCTGGACACCTGTGTGTGGCTCAGACACGGAAAACGGCATGGTCGTGTCAAAAGGCTTTACAAGCTAAGGGAGGCGGAGAGGGCATGTGCAAGCTAACTATTGATCAGGAGATATTACTGATATTCGCGGTGGCGCTAGGGGCGATTGGCCTGTTGGGTGGCCTGGTAATAGCGGTGCTCCGTATGATGGGGGGCCAGTGGTGGTACATGGTTACCTATCTGGCAATAGTGATACCCACGGTGTGGGTAGTAGTGAAAGGGCTGAGGCTAATATGGGGTAAGTGACGGGTTAATGAACGAAATAATAACACGAAGGGGACAGGATATGAGCACAGAAGAAAGCGCAACGAAGCCGGCGGACGACGTACCGGTAGGGGCGTTTGTTGCGTCACTGAAACGTAACAACAAGCAAATCAAGTCGGATCGCGCCGATGCCATCTCCGAAGATGCACAGTTGATCTTCAGGCGGAAGGTTGAGGATCTCGATGTTGACGTTAAGCGTCTGCGACGCGATCGTGAAAACATGCTGGACCTGTCTTCGGACAGCGCCATAAGTCTGAAGCTCGCTGAGAACTTCGACTCTCGTAAGTTCGTGGATGAAGACATCAGACTCGGTGTCGATATCCGGAATACAGAAATCAAACTGGAGATTGCGCGGGCTCGTTACGAGCATCTGTTTGGGGTAACGGTATAATGGGCGGTGGATTATATAGTTCAAGCATGCGAGCAACACGGTCGTTGACCAAGGGTTACGCCACGAAGTCAACCCGGGAGATATTCTCGGAGCGCAGTATCAACAACGCGATGGACCCCAATGGGGTAGGCATCCGTGAAAGCCGGGACAGCGAAGAACACCCGAACAGCGTACCCATTGTGCTTGCCCTGGACGTTACCGGTTCAATGCATCACATCCCGCACCAGTTGGTGAAGGATGGGCTACCAGCGGTCATGGACGCCATCATATCAGGTGGTATCCCAGATCCCCAGGTACTGTTCTTGGGTATCGGTGATCACGAGTGCGATCGGGCCCCGCTACAGGTGGGACAATTCGAATCCAGCGATGAGCTGTTAGATCACTGGTTGACCACTATCTTCCTCGAAGGTGGTGGTGGTGGTAACAGAGGCGAGAGCTACATGCTGGCATGGCACTTCGCGGCCAACAACACGGCGCTAGATTCCTTAGAGAAGCGGAACCAGAAAGGGTTTCTCTTCACGATAGGCGACGAGCCCGTGTTACCGGAGTTGCCCAAGCACGCAGTAGCAAAGATCATGGGCCCGGGGCAGCACGAAACCCTGAGCAGCATGGAGTTGTTCAGCAAGGCTTCGGAGAAGTACAACGTGTACCATCTGCACATGAAGCAGGGCAGCAATGGCCAGAATCAGGACGTAATGGATGGCTGGAAGCAGATGCTAGGTGACAAGCTCATCCTGGTAGACGACGCCAAGGCCGTGCCTCAGATCATAGCTGACATCGTTAACCTGGTCACAGAGTTTGTGGCTGAGCCAGCTAAGCCTGATGCCCCTGTTGACGCAGTGGTTACGGAGACAGCTGAGCCTATCGAGGAAATGCTGTAATAAGTTAAGTATAGGATTCAGCGGCAGCTCTCAGGTATTGGGGGTTGCCGCTGAATATTTACTGTTAGGAGGATTATGAACAAACAGAACAGCTACATCGCCACAGGTTTGGGCTGGGGCGATGAGGGCAAGGGTTCAGTAATTGATGCCCTGTGTCGTTATAGCGACATAGATTATGTCGTACGCTATAATGGCGGAAGTCAGGCCGCCCATAACGTCTGTTTGCCAGATGGACGACATCACACTTTCGCACAATTCGGAAGCGGAAGCTTTGTACCAGGTGTGGCTACAATACTTTCCCACCACATGATGGTTAATCCCTTGTCGTTCATGGTAGAACGTGAGGTATTACACAGTAAAGGCATCGCTATGTCGACGCCAGCTCCCGATCCCCGCGTGTATGTAGACAGGCGTGCGCTTGTCACCACTCCCTATCACATGCAGCTGAACAGAGCACGGGAAGCCGCTAGAGGCGTAGCGCGTCACGGTACTACTGGGATGGGCATTAGCGAGACAGTGCTGGATAGTCTGGCACGTCCCAACGATGTGCTGTGCTGCGGTGACCTGAACGATGACTTCCGGGCAAAGCTAGAAGCTACGCGGGACTACCTATACGGGGATATGGAGCGGCTAGGGGCTACTGATCAGTTCCAACGTATAGACATTGATTACGTCATAGATCAGTACAAGCACTTCAGGCACATGGTAAGTATTGTCACCACTGACGATATCAAGGTGTTGCTGCAGACAGCAAAGGGCGTGGCCTTCGAAGGTGCGCAGGGCATACTGTTGGATCAGGACTACGGGTTTCATCCCCATACCACGTGGTCCACGACAACGGCCCACAACGCGCATGGGCTGGTACACGACTATGAGCTGGAGGAACCCTGTAAATTAGGAATCACCAGGACATACCATACGCGTCACGGCGAGGGCCCGTTCCCTACGGAGAACTTCTTGTGTGATATGCCCGAGCCCCACAATGGTGATGACAGCTTCCCTGGACAGTTCCGTACAGGGTATCTGGATATGTCGCTGTTGAGGTATGCCATCGATTGTAATCAAGGTATTGATGGACTGGTTGTGAACCACGCGGATTATCCCCAGACCCAATACTGTGTCGATAACGGCATACGTATGTACCATACGCCCCGCAACCTACGGGAGCAGGAAGGTATGACACGCCAGGCATGGCATTCGGCGCCAGCCAGTGGGTACTACGGTACTCCAGATAACTGGCCAGAGGCTATTGCCGAGATGCTAGAAGTCAAATTGTTCATGGTCGGACATGGCCCCACACACGAAGACAAGGGGTTGAAATGAGTGAACTCAGTTGGAAGAAAGAATTCGTCAGTAAGATGTCCGGGCATAGAACCACGGATCTGGTGGCGCTCAAGCAAGCACTGAAAAAGTATCGGGGCTTGGCGCCCCGGAACCTGGCGCGACACAAAGTAACATATGAAGCTATGTTCGACACATACTGCACCTCTACGGGCTGTAGTTTGTGCGCTCGTTATTGCAGGAACGAGGGTTTCTACTGCCAGAACACTAACGATAATACCCTCTTCTATCGGTGCCCGTTAATGGTGGACTTCGGTAGGGATACTTTCATGGGCTGCAGTTCTGCAGATCATCCATGGACCATAGCGGAGTATGACGATAATCCTGCTCCAATGATTGTGCTACTACGTCGTTGCATTGCAAAGGCGCGTAAAGCCAAGAAATGACCTATAAGATCGTAAGGTTCTATGCTCCGCA
>Ga0307928_10003302_pt1 | contig 12309 bp, 33 predicted proteins | sample AceLakmetagen232_FD_201815 | JGI IMG/M metagenome (GOLD analysis project Ga0307928, IMG submission 201815) | Saline water microbial communities from Ace Lake, Antarctica - #232 | ecosystem: Environmental > Aquatic > Non-marine Saline and Alkaline > Saline | place: Antarctica: Ace Lake... | reverse complement strand
CTGCTATAGAATTGAGCAATGAAGAGGGTGTTTTTACCAGTCGAAGGAAACCGGCCCCAGTAGTTTTTGAAAAAGAGGTTCAGGCTGATGAATCTGATAAGCCGGATGGCGACGATGATGAGGTGTTCACCAGTTACCTTAAGCTGGCGACTGCGCCTCCGACACAGAAGAAGGGGGGCTGCAAGAAGTGACAATTGATTACTTATCGTTTTTTGTTGGGTGCGTAGTCGGATTCTATATTTTCCCCGCCTTGTCCGCGGCCCTGCTATCGATTGGGCGGCGAACAGAATCGGGAGAAGTGTCTACTGCCACAACGGGACTATTCATCATGATCCCGTTTGCGGCGTTGTTTGCGTATCTACTCATCAAGACGTTTTCATGAACGCGGGGAGTGTGGTCACAGAGCTGCGGTCGCTATCTGGTAGGATGGCATACATGCGCGACAAGGGCTTGTGCATGTATTGTTGGCACAATAATAACAAGACAGTACGCGGTAGTGAGACACACCACGTATTTGGGCGAGCAAAGGGCAAGTCGTTATTCCTGGAGCATTGGGACTTACGGCTTACCCTTTGCAGGGAATGTCACTACAAGATACACCACGGGACAGGGCTACCGAAGGCTTTGGTTATAAGCGCCCTGGCCGCTGCTGTGGTATCAAGTTTTGCAAACGAGCTTGAGGATATGATGCTCATGCAGGCGCGCAAGAATCTCATACGCACAACATACAAGTCCCTAGAGGATGTTGATCTAGACGATCTCACCAAGATTGCGACACGCTTTCTTGGGAAAGAGCTCCGGAGAATCCAATGGCAAGGAACGAGTTTGAATCCGAAATAGGAAAATTCCTGTCGGATTTATTTCCGATAGCAGAGCGTGTTGATGATGTTGCCTTTAATCGCTATGGTGGGCATCAGGTAAAACAGAAGCCGTATGATTATTATGGCTGTACGGACTTGGGCGCTATTTGGGTTGCCGAGATAAAGAGGGTCAAATCCAGTCGGTTCCCAATCGATAATCTAAAAGAGCACCAAATTGCGGGGCTTTCGGGGGTTGCGGGCGTTCGCGGGAATGCGTGGCTTTTCATTAACTGGCGGACTGGTGGAAGTCGCGGGACGGGGCAAGCTGCGTGGTTAACCTACGACTACTATATGGGTATAGTGGGCAAGTTGGGCGAACGAAAAAGTATTAAGCCGAATGATATTGAGGCGGGTTGGATGTTAGATAGAATTCCTGGGGGCTGGTCCTGTGCCCCTGCACATAAAGGACTTAGGGGGATTTAACGATGGCCGAAAAACTTGCACCAGAGATAATATACGATTTTAATAGCGCTGGGTCTGACACCCCAATTCGGCAGGTGGTGTATGGCGATGATGTCATTCGCAATGACAAAAAGGGGGATGGCCCATGGGAAAGCAAGTATTACGCCAATGAGCTTGAGCAGTTGTTCGTAGACGAATCGCATGCGATTCCGGTCAGTAAGGTTCACCCCAATGCCATAAAGTTACTGAACGAGCTGCGATCCACGTTTTGCTCTGACAAACACGTTTTCGTAACGTATCAGCAAGTGATGGCATATGGGCGCGGGCATGGGTGGGTGCGCCCTGAATACAAGTACAAAGCAAGTCCGCGAATAACAGTCTACATGAACAAGCTGTGGAAAGCTGGCATAATAAAGAAATATAGGCGTGGGATATGGCAAAATGCCGACCTGGGCAATATCAAGGGAATGAACCATGGGGTTACATATTGGCTATATGTTACCTAGCCTCAGAAAGGGCATAATGGAAGTAGACGAGAAAAGCGAGCTTATCTTTAGGGCTACGATAAATTACAAATCCGACAATTTAGGGCAAAGCCCAACGTTGGCGGAATTGGCGCACATATGTGAATTACCGCGCACAACCGTTCACTGGCACGTAAACAGGTTGGTGGCAGACGGACGCCTAAAGCGCCTATTCCACAGGAACCGGCTGTTCTATCGGGACGACGACGGAAATTGGGTGTAACGGGTTTTTATTTTGCCCCCAAAAGCTATTGACAAGAAGTCCAATACGTGCTATAATAGATACAACGATAAATAAACAGGGAGGCGGCTATGGAAAAGTATTATACTATTGATATTACGTTCATAACCCCTGTCTTGGGTGGGCAACCGTCCGAGACAATCACTACTGACTACGTTGTCGGTAAGTCTGGCCTGGAGGTGCCGGATGACGAGCTTGAAACGATTCCAGATACATTAGACAAAAGGACAACCGGATTTCACAGAGATGACAATGACAATGTTTTGTTGTATAATTATGTTCTGAAGGGATTCATGAAAGCAGCGGCGTTCGCATTGAACGGCAGGGATGGCATGCCGAAGGCGTTCAGATCAAAGATTGGGAAGTACGTGTTTGTGTATCCGCGGGTATCGGCATTTACCCATCCCGGTACCAAAGGGGTATGGAATCTGATTGACATTCATGAGCGTCCGGTTAGAACACAGACCCCATATGGGGAAAAAGTGGCACTGGCGCGCAGCGAGATGCTGCCTGAATCGACAGGCATCCGTTTTTCCGTTTGTGTGGTTGCTGATGGTGTGTCAGAGGATCAGCTACGTGCAATATTTGATTATGGTTTCCACCACGGCATTGGGCCGCGGCGTGGAGATGGGTTTGGTTCGTTCCGATACGAACTCAAGGCTGAATAGAGAACAACGCAGTGGCTAAGTATTGCTAAGTAGAGTTTTTTCGCGTCTTGATGCGTAGCGTCTAGTGCCGTTTAGCAGCGGTGCAGTAATGTGTTTTTGCGTGAAGCAACGTTTAAATTAGATTAGGGGGTGGCAATGGAAGATGTTTTACTTCTAAGCGGGGATTGGCGAGATTACACCGATGAAATAAATAGGGACAGGGTTTCTGCCGTTATCAGTGATCCCCCATATGGGGCGAATGTGAATTGCGACTACCGCCGGTTTTCGGGGGGCAAGGGACGACGAGGGAAAGAGGGGACAAAGTTTGACAGTATCATAGGCGATGGACAAGAGTTCGACCCTGCCCCTTGGTTAGATTATCCCCAGGTTATTCTATGGGGGTATCAATTCTTTGCCCAGCGATTGCCGGTAGGCACGGTGTTAGTATGGAATAAGCGCCGCGATAACATGTTGGGGGCGTTTATGTCAGATTGTGAGTTGGCATGGCAAAAAGGTAATAAGGGGTGCTATCTGTTCCATCATGAGTGGTCTGGGTTTCTGAGAGATTCAGAGAAAGGCGAAAAGACGTTACACCCATCGCAAAAGCCGGTCCCCCTGATGGAGTGGTGTATAGAGAGGTGTACCAAGGAGGGGGATGTAGTGCTTGACCCGTACATGGGGAGTGGGGCTACGGGTATCGCATGCGCTCGGACCGGCAGGAAGTTTATTGGCATCGAGATACACCCCCCATATTATGAGATAGCACGGGACAGGGTTTTGGAGGCATACAGACAACGGAGCTTATTTTAACGCAAGAAAGGTGGCTAAATGAAAAAGGTTAAAGATTATATTGTTGGTATGTGGAAATACAGATCGTTGCGGATGGTTATGTTTCTGGAGTTTGGTGTAACTGGCATTCTGATTATACTGCCAGTGATTCTGTTCTTTATAACAGGCTTATACTCAACCCTGATTGGTGAGGCGCTGCCGATTCTTTACATCAAGATATTGAGGGAGACCTGGGTAGAGCCATATGAGGAAAAAGTGAAGGACGATGTATTTGCGGCTATCGAGACAACCGCCGATGTTATTTTGATGTACGCTGAGAATGGGGACTGGGATTCGTTTAACTTTGAGTACGACAAACTGCTTGAGGGGCGTGACGAAAATCCGTTGCGTGGCATGATTTTGGATAAGGTGGATGTTGGGATATTGCAGTTTGCGGCACCGTTTGAGTTTGCTGCTGGGCAGCGGATTGTTCAGTGAGTCTAGTATTAGACTGGAAAGGTGGGGTGGAATGCCGGAAATTAACACCACGCGGTATGTAGTAATTATTGGCAAGGATGATGACAATGGTGAGCCGATTTTCATGTGTGGCGGTCGGACCGGAGAGCGAATGGAATTCAACACCATGATGGATGCGGTACACGCTCGTGACCGTCTACCGAGAAGTTATGGCTGGGATGACACGCGAGTTGTTAAACTTGTGCATAAAGACGGCGAATGGAAAACAGAAGAGGTATGGGAGCTTGGCTATAACACGATTTCACAGATCAAGGAGGAGATTAAGTAATGGAAAAAGCGAGGAACACACTTGGCGATGACTCAACAAAGTTGTGCATTGTATCAAAGGGAAACGAAATGTCTAAGTGGCAGATCAGCCAATTGCGGGCCGCTGAGAAACGCGGTGATTTAATAAAGATGGACACCCGCGGAAAGTGGACACATTGCAATTGGGAAGACGTGGAGGCGAATTAAATGTATCATAAGGTAACGATTATAGGTAATTTGGGTGGCGACCCGGAGCTGCGGTATCTTGCCGGGGGGATGGCGGTGTGCGACTTCAAGGTGGCCGCGAACAAAAAGTATAAGAAAGATGGGGAGTCGTTCACTGAGACAGTATGGTTTAAATGCACCGCTTGGGGCAAGCTGGCCGAGACGCTCAATGAATATCTTAATAAAGGGAGGCTGGTCTATATTGAGGGCACTATTAAGCCGAATGAAAGTGGACATCCGCGGACATTTGAGTTAAAAGATGGAACCGCCGCGGCAAGCTACGAGATAACAGTTAATGAATGCAAGTTTCTCAGCAAGGGAACTGGCGGGGGGGATGAAGAGCCTACTCCTGGATTTAGCGAGAAACCTCAGTCCGACGAGATTCCGTTTTAGGAGGTGGCGATGAAGAGCTTTGCTGAAAACGCCTTGCTGGTAATATGCTGTGCCGTCATAGTTGTTGCTGTTGTTTTTTCGTTGTGGATAATTTTTGCAAAAGATGCATCGGCGCAAGAGGTTAGTGGGGCATGGTGGCATGTTTGTTTTACCGAGCATGGCTGCCTTGTATCCGATGGTGTTCAAGCGAATCTAATATATGCTCCATATAAGTGGGGGTATATGTATCAGCCAAATTCGCCCGCGCGGAACGTGTATGGGTATTGGGGCTGGATTTGGGTGGCCGGATAGTACGCGTTAATTGGGGGGAGAGGGGATACACCATTTCAGAGTCTCATCTCTCTCCCCCCCATTATGCAGGGGGGGTGGTAACAATATGGACATCGTATTTGATTATGACAGGTTGCTGCTTAGAGATTACATAACTCTAAGCAACTTGGTATCCAGCGGGGATGTGGGAATCAACACAATTTTTGCAATATTGACTGTAATAGACAAGCTCACGGACAACCCGATTGCCATTGGCGCTCTGGCTGATGGGGCCGGGAATGACATCATCAACAAGTTTGCTGCCGGCCTATCTAAATATATAGACAGTCTTGGGTATAAGCCAGCAGGGGCTCCGTGATGGCCACATATTATGGCTCCGGATGGGTCCCCTACAGGGTATGGCCGACAACTTATGGGGACGGAAACGATGAAATATATACCGTGGATTATACAGGCCTCACTGAATACAGCATGGGCAACCCAAGGTGCCCATATTGTAACGTTGAACACAAGTCTGGAGATGTCAAATGCAAGTGGTGCGGAGCGCCGCTAGACAGCAGGAGGTGGCTATGAAACTAGATGCCGATTTGTTCAAAAAGGCGGCTAGGGAGATCAAAGAATCGGGTTTAATGAGATGCTATAGTGGCGTGCCAACTGGTAAAAGCGCCGTAGAGTGTGTCGAGTTTGTTCTTACGGAATATCTCGATATGGCTGCTGGCGATGCAGTAATTACCGTCCTGGCAGAGGGCGATCTAGTGGCAATTGTTTCCATTGTGTTCAGCGACGGGAGCGGAGTTGAAATCCTGTTCGTCCTGGATGGGAACACACTTGATGGGTCGTTTGTTCCTCTTGAGCTGTTTGATATAGAGGAACTGGCATCCGAGATAGCAAAGGATGTTTTGGAACAAGGCGCTCGCCTGGACAACCTGAGGGCTTTATACGCAGAGAGAGGGGGGACCGTTACATGGTAATGATGGGAGAGACAGTAGAAACGGGAGCGGAGATTCCAAAGGGGTCGGTTTTGTCTGTAATGCGTTCAGCGGCTGGGTATTTCCTTGGGTACGAGGATGAAGATGGGAGTCCGTATACGCGAGAATCGGGGTATTTCCAATCCAGCGAGTCTGCCACTGTTGCTCTTAGACTGTGGGAGAGGGGACTAAAGGTAAAGGCGCGATAGTTTTTAATTTATAGGACGGGAGGTGGGCGCAATGGTAGCTGATATTGACCGTATCGAATTTGTGGTTAATGCCATAGATGATATAAAGAAACATGTAGAGGACAATTTCAACGTTGACGTGTGTTGTGTTGAGGCCGTTGAGTCGATGCTTGAGATGTTAGATGAGCTGTGCTTTCAAGTCTCCGGCACAATTGAAACATTGCAGATGGAGCTTGGAGCCGCTCAAGATTACACCTCGGAGTTATGTGATCAAGTCGCCGAGTTGGAGTATGAATTGGAAGAGCTTGGAAATGGGTAAGGATTTTCTGCTAGACTTGGGGGCGTTCCTGTTGTCGTGCATAATATTTATAGTGATAATAGCCATTACAATGAGAATGGGGGGGTAATATGAGTAAACTTGTTGTGGCCGGGATTGTTCTTGCCTTAATCCTATTTTTGTTTTTTGGGGGTGTTTTGTACAAGAGAGGGAGGCAAGATGTGTACAATAAGCAATACCCCAAAGCCTGGGTCTGCGTAGAAAGGTATTTTGGGGAAGGGTCGAAGTGTACAGAAATTGACGCGATGAAATACTAGGCGGTGCTGGATGCGTAGCTTAGTGGTTAAAGCGTTCGGCTCATAACCGATTGATCGCGCGTTCGACTCGCGCCGCATCCACTATTAGTATAACAGGGGGGGCAAGAATGGACGCGAAACTGTTTGATAATTATATTAAAATTAGCATGTTCCCGGGGCGTGTGGAGCCAGAACTTCAGATTCGTTCGATGGTTTTCCCTCAGCCTATCCGAGTTACCCCCGATTTTGATGGGGCTTGGGAATGGCTTGAGCCTGACAAGTTTTTCGACGACTTGACGATGGCCGCCGAAATCAAGGGGTTGGGGCCATACAGGAAGGGGGTAAGGTTGTGGGCAGCGGAGTGGTGGCGCATTGGGGCGTGGGATGAAGACTCATACCGGATCGCGGTTGACTACTCTGGCAGGGATTGGGTCAAGACGTGGCTAGATGTAGAAGATGATGACATATTTGAATTCCTATGGTCCGAGTCTAGCGATGAGGCACAACGCGCGTTTGGTGGACGCGATGACTATGAATGGGAACCTGGGCATTCCCCCTGTCGCTGGCGTGCTCCAGAGACGATGCCGGAGTTCGTTTGTCGTTCACGGTACGTAGTTGAGAATGTATCCATAGAATACCCCAGACTGATACACGGGGACTATCGCGGGGGGAATCGTTTTGAGGATATTGGGTGGCAATTTGTAGTTGACGTTAAAAGGGTATAGGGGGCAGCAATGAAATACGTTGTAAGCGGTGATGCGAGAATGCACTACGGGGAGATAGCGAGTATTGTGAACATATCCACAGAGGTATCGGCGAGTGATGAGAAAGAGGCGATAAGCAACGCCTTGTACGGTTATAAGCGACGCCATCACGCTGATAGCGCCGAGTGGGTTTCAGGTGTTCAGTGTCGCGTAATCAAGAGAACTATGGGGTGGTGAATGATGAAAGTAAACGTAAATAAACTTGTAAAAATAAAGCCAATTAACGGGATTGCCGATTTCTTGGCGCTTGGGCTTTTCGGGTACAGGAACGGCTGGAGTCCTGAGGATGTAGCGGCAGCGGTAGAATCTGATACTGGCATATCGCGCACCGTGCTTACCTCAGCATATGTTATAGACAATACAGCCTCCCTTAACGTGGTAGCCGTTCAGCCGGTGAGTTCGCATGGGCGCAGCAAGCGGTATCTTACTGTTGACCACAGCCATGGGGGTTTTTCGCCAAAAGTTGCCGTGGTCAAAAAGGTTCCGATGTACAAAGATGCACGTGGGGACATATTTATCAATGAGAATGACATGTAATGTCTAATAAAATAAAACATCCAGCTACGTACAGCAAGGTGATACTTCCTGAATTGGCACGGTTTCTTGTGGGTATCCATGAGGTTCTTGACCCGTTTGCTGGAACCGGCAAGCTGGCCCTGATAAAAGAGCATGGGTATAGAGGGCGGATTGTTTGCAACGAAATAGAGCCGTTGTGGGCGGGTATGAACGAATATGATGTGGATGAGTGGCACGTTGGGGATGCAGAGAATATGTCGTGGTGTCCTGATGCGAGGTTTGATGGCATATGTACATCGCCGACTTATGGGAATCGCATGGCAGACAACTACAGTGCTGGGGATCAGTCGCATCGCATTACATATCGGCACTACTTAGGGGAGCCGTTAAAGGATGGCAATACCGGCAGTATGCAATGGGGCGATGCATACAGAGAAAAGCACGTTGCTGTATATCAGGAATGCATGCGCGTTTCCAAGAGGGGTGCTCTCATTATTATCAACGTATCAGATCATATTCGCAAGTGGGAGATAATGCATGTCGTCGATTGGCATCAAAGAGAGCTAGAGCTACTTGGGGCCGAATTCTTGACCAACATTGAAATAGAGACTCCCCGTATGCGGTTTGGGCGCAACTCCGAACTGAGAGTTGGGCATGAGAATATACTATTATTTGTTGTTGGGGGTGCCTAATGGATTTAAATAAAGATAGTCTTGCCGCGTATGTTGTATTCGAGGAGGTTGGCGACGATTATGGGGTGGAGTTTACGATAAGGGCTGTTTATGGCAATTCTGGCGATGCCATCCGCCTTGTTAATGATAACCCCGAGTTGTTTATTGAGCCGTGGCCGGTTGGGGGCGGTGAATATATGACAATTGATGGTTTGACACCATTTCTTGTATCGCTGTTCCCTGTTCTGTTCGGCGGTAACGATGACTGGGACGCGCACCCTTTCAGCGCAAGCATTACCTGGGATCGGCTGCGTACAGGTAATAATGGTGTTCTTTCTGACCGCATGTTCAGGCGATATGTGCTGGCGTTAAGCGCGGAAGAGGCAATCGAAATGGCTAAAGAAATGTACAGACTCGTGGAATCGCCGTCACTTGTGGTGATACAGAGGGAGAATCGCAATGGGGGATAATATCGGAGGGGGGCGGGATTGCACGGAGCTATTGCAAAATGCGCTTGCCATGGTCGAGGTTCTTAACGAGGAGAACAAACGGCTGAATAGGACCATTGGCAAGCTGGTGTATATGTTAAAGTATCCATGGGCCATTGTTTCTATAGAGAAAACGCTAAAGAGTTTTGGGCTATGGGATGCAGAGCGCGAGTCCCTTGAACAGATAGATAGGATGAGTGAATAGCATGACCGTTGAGGAAATCAAAAACAGGTTGGCCGAATTGCCACCAGGGGTGTGGAGCGCCAGGTCTATGGAAATCACCTCCGTTATTACTCTGGATTCAGAGGAGATTGCTGAGGTGTACAATGTAAGTGGCAACCCGTTTGGAGATATACGAATTGCCTGTTTCTTTGCAGATTCAGTTGAGATGGTTAAGTATTTGCTTGCCAAGTTAGAAGAATCAAAGAGGCCCAAATATGAAGAATTTGTAGTATTCCCCGATAAGCGGAAGTGGGGGGGGGTGAATAGTGGTTAAATCATCTTGGATGAGCAAAGAGTTTAGGTATGACAATTCGTGGCATGATGGGGTGAGAGCGCCGGCCCTGCCATCCCTGGTAGTTTGGCTTAACGAGCTACAGGGCAATTACGATGTAGTAGATATTATTTCCATAGACGTCGGGAATGGACTTGTGCTTGTATTGGTAAAGGTAATTTCAGAAAGATGAAAGACAAGACTATAGATGACTACATGGCGTTGCCGTACAAGATACTTATTATTCCCGATGAGGACTGTGGGTATTTCATACAATTGCCTGAACTCCCTGGGTGTATGAGTCAGGGGGACACAATTGAGGAAGCCGTAGAGATGATACGGGATGCGCAGCGGTTAATAATAGAGTACCTGCTTGAATCCAAACAGAATATTTCGTTACCAGAAAGCATGACAGGGGTATAAATATGAATCCAGAAACGTTACAAGCGTACCTAGAGGTTATTAAAGAGGTATCGCAGCCTATTTATCAAGCTGCATATCAGCGGGTACTGTATACAAACATCTTTTCGATTGTTGCTGCAGTGTTACTAATTGTCGTGGCTGCGGCAGTATTAAAGATGACTCGCCCGTTATACAGAAACAAAAGTGATGCCCCTGGGTTCACAGAGTGGGTGCAAGATGAGAAGACTAGTTTTACAGGGATTGTAGTTTCCATGGTAATACTTTGTTTCGCTCTTCCGTTACTGATTTGCTCTATTTGCAACCTGTATTCTATTGACTACTGCGTTTACGATTTGGTACTTAGGACATTGCGATGAAAGTTGAGGCGATGGCAAGTGAGCTGAAGCTGCTGATGGATGAAAACGATGCACTACTCGCGAAGATTAAGGAGTATGAGGCTCGGCGTTATGATGCGGTGAATCTATGGTAGCCGCCCACAGCATAGAATACAGGAACCTATTGTCATTGTTTCTGGTGCATTCGGTTTGGCATGAGAACACATGCCTGAATGACTACAACGCTGGTCTAATTATGGAATACCTTGGACTCTCCAGTGTACCATTACTGTATGGGGGTATCTACAAAACCAGTATAGCCAAGGACATAGCCAAACGCCTCAACCCACAAACACAAGAGGGGATTGTAGTCCGCGTAAATGAGATATTCAGGCTAGACCAATTCCAAACACACGCAGCCAAATACGTTCGGGCCGGCCACGTCCCAGACGATTCCAAACACTGGACACACACCCCAATCACATATAATAGTATTAAGGAAAGGGACACCGAGCGAAATGATACTAGATACAGGAGAACACAATGACAGATAGCACAGAAAAATACAGCACGGTCGCAAGCTGGCTAAAGATGAACCTGGACCGGGACCCCAACTTCGTCCCCGTGTACGAAGTATTCTGCCCCAAGTGCAACAAGTCACAAGGCATACGCCCCGAGGGAATGCCAAGCTGGACCTGCGAATGCGGCGAAGAACTCTACCTAGACCCCGCAGGAAGACTATGGGGCAGCAAACACCTACAACACTACAGAGATACTTTCCACCCACAAAAAGAAAAGAAACCCCAAAACCCATAACTTTCCTACGGGTTCCACGTGTTCGGAACAACCGAACAGCTGACACTAACCCCAACCCCGCACACTAACCCCACCAATGTTACTATGCAACACCCCACCCAATAACAAGAAAACCCCAATATACACACCAGATAGAACAAACACATAGAGAGGGAAACAAAGCAAGCAATACCCCAAAAACAGACCACCCCACCCAATATACACACCAGATAAACACACAATACCGCGCAGGGGACGGAGCAAGCAGAAGCCCACAAAACAACGCAAGCAGCCTACGAGTATATATTGTTGATAAAACGTACAAGTGTGGATAAAAAGAAATAGAATTTTTAAACCACGACCCAATACAATTCTATATATACAGCGTTGAAACAATGTACAAGGCGGGGGAGCGAGCAAGCAGAGGAGAGGGGATAGTCGTAGGTTTTCATTATGTCAAGTGCTTATGTCAAGTGGGGGCAGGCATGTTATGTCAACCAACGGTGAGGGGGTTGACAAAAAAGCAGAACTGTGTTATCATGGGGGTGAGGATAAGGAAAGGAAAGACAACCTCACCGAGCGGACGTTGCGCTCACAAAAGCATTACTCAATAATAGAAGGAGTCTACAATGGCAACTGCTAAGACAAGTACTGCTAAGACAAGTGCTGCTAAGACAAGTGCTGCTAAATCTGCAAAGGTCCTTCCTATCCATCCGGATGCACCAGTTAACCCGGACGGAAGCATCAACTGGGATAAGTTCCCGGTTGAGGATTATATCCCGGGATTCAATGCCCGGGATATCGCTGCCGCAGCGCGCGCTGCGGCAGCATTCTGCAAGCAAATGGAGCCGCATCTGCCTGGCAAGGCAGAGGCGGAGGCGCAAGAGTTGCAAGCGAAAGAAGCATTCAAGCGTGCCCTTAAGCCGGGCACGTCCATGTCAGACATGGCTTCCATCCTTGCCGAAGCGTCCGCGGCTGTCGAGCGGGCAGTGAGCCTCACCG
>Ga0307928_10003301_pt1 | contig 12310 bp, 29 predicted proteins | sample AceLakmetagen232_FD_201815 | JGI IMG/M metagenome (GOLD analysis project Ga0307928, IMG submission 201815) | Saline water microbial communities from Ace Lake, Antarctica - #232 | ecosystem: Environmental > Aquatic > Non-marine Saline and Alkaline > Saline | place: Antarctica: Ace Lake... | reverse complement strand
TCTTCCTGTTGATAATGAGTGTGACACGGGAGTCGGCACGAGTCTATATATACAGAAACAATAGTAAAGGTAAATTATACGGAGGAGAAGAGATATGAAATGGCTTATGATTGGTATATGCACTACCATAGCATTTATTGTCATCACGGACTTTTTCACGTCCGACTGTTGGAAATCGGCAAGGCATGATTTGATTGAATACGCAACGGAGAGCGACAAATGACGGAAAGAGAAGACGGGCTATTGGAAATAATTATGAATATGGCGTCACAATGTGACTATGACCAATATTTGCCACATGACAACGCGCCTAATCGACATGGCAAGCGGTGCGCGGCGGCGTCCGCAAAAGTAGCAGGTCGAAACGCGCCTTGTCCTTGCGGGTCTGGCGAGAAGTACAAGATGTGCTGTTTACGTAAGAAGGAGACAAAATGAAATTGAAGATTGAAATGAAAATGGATAACGCCGCATTTGTATGCCATGACTCGAACGGTAACACCGTATTACATGCAGAGGTGACAGAATGACAGACGAACTAATTAACGAGAGTATGGCAACCCTCGACTCAGGCTACAGAGGACACACCGTAAGGCCAAATTATCCGAAGGACAGGACGGCCGTCAACAGGACGCTTGACACCTTCACGCCGGAGGAAACAGACAGATACTTTGACCTGCTGAACGACGAGACACATAGCTCGATGGAATTTCCCAAGCAGTTGTATGGGAATGTAATGGGAGCAAGTTTGTCGAAGAAGATAAAGTGCGCTCTGACAGTGAAGAAAATGTGGACATAACAGGAGAGAATCATGGATAAGGACATTTTAGGAGCAATTGCAGTAATCGCGTTAATACTATTTGTTATGTTAGGCACATGTATATGCGTTGAGGTATACGAACAGGAGCAAAAAACAAAGCGAGTAAGTATGGTTATTGATGCAGTACATGCAATAGTTGGAGATACAGAATGACGCTGGAAGACGTATCATGGGATGCTGTATATGTAGGGGAAAATCCAAAGATACCACTCACAGGCCATGTATGGCTTGTTGTTGACAAGGAAACAAGGGAAATCAAAGGGATGAGTATAACACGGAAGTATGCGCGTATGTATCAAACTGAGACAGAAACAATTATCAAAGCGAATTACATGGAGGCAAAATGAATATTGACATAGAAGAATATAAAAGATCATTGGCTTTTGCACGTAGACAGCTGCCAACGACAACGAAGAAAGAAGCGCGGAATATGGTAAAGTTTCTTATGGTAAATCTTGAAGGAGAAGGGATAAAGGGACGTGACTTTGCGCGTTTGCATGACCTGCTCCGGTACTTCACTGCACCACCTACAAACACAAAGGCAAAAACCAACCTTCAGATGTGGGCGCTATTAGCAACGTCGAAGGACAAAACGCGCCATTCTATTACAAGGGCATTTGTTGATGATGGTATGCTTGTGGCTGTGGACGGAAAACGCGTGCATATGACGCCTACGACGCTTCCAGATAAGTCTACGGTACTACGTGACGGTACTGTACTTACTGAAGCTGAGTCAGAAAATTACGGCACGTTTCCTAATTACAGGCACGTGATTCCAGAACATCATACAAAGACGGAGTATACGATCACGGGAACGGGTGAATATAAAGGAGATACTACGGTAATAGTTGAAGTGGAAAACGGGGTTGCATGTGAATATAACGAAGAATGGTTTACGCTATGTATAATGCATTGTCCGATAATGTATGTAGATAGTGACAGGCCAGACATAAGCGTGGCGCTATTTAAAGGCGAGTCAGGATCACAGGCGGTATTGATGCCGACATATCGAAGAGCATAAGGAAACAAAATGATAGAACCATTAAAGAAACACATTACTGTTACAATAGAAGAACAGCAGGACGGCATTGTGGCTGTCCCAGAGGCGTATAGACGGGACTCTACCATCCACACCATACTTTGTATAGGGGAGGGCGTTGAAGGGTTCTCAGAGGGGGACAGGGTGCTTGTGAGCGAAGGTAGGACAATTACCTGTGACGGACAGGACGTGATGTTGGTGCGAGAAGAGGATGTATTGGGCTTTGCGGAGGAAGAATAATGAAACTAATAGACGGCCATACTTACGAAGATGGGAATGGGAATAGTCATAAAGTTACTACGAAGGGGGGGTGGCCAGACTTTCCTTTTGCTTCTGGGACGAGAAGATGGACGGCACGTGGAGCATATCTTACTGCATACGCAACTGATTGTGACTTAATCAAGGACGTTACAGAATACATTCCCTGCCTTGCTGATGATAATGATATCCAATATATATCAATCTTTGCTGGTGAGGGCAAATATGGTGACACTGAATATAATGACGGGATGGTTGACGGTGTTAGCATAGATGATATTCACACACATATGTTAAGACTTAGACGGAAACTTTATGGATACAACAGACTCGTAGCCAAGGGCATATTCCATGCAAGGGAGCCAAAATGACAAAAGAATATACAACAACCGACCTGACAGGAATCACGCCCACAAAACGGGCTCTGATATTCCTGCTATGGAGAGATGGATTTGACATGAGGGAAAAGGTGAACATAACAAAACTAATAAACGGAGCATATCGTGTCAGTACAAAAAGCAAACCAAGACCTATTAGGACTGGAATTGGAGAAGAAAGATTCCTCCTCATGTGTGGCAAAGAAATTGATGGTATTGAAACGTGGGTCTTTCACCGCCATCCCAGGGGCCGCAATGCTCCTCTTGCCCTCGACCGCCTATAAGGTGAATGCTGTTATATGGGCGTTCACGATGAAGACAGGAGAGCCGTGGAACGGGCTTAAAGGCTTGGCTTCCATCTGTAATATAACAGACGACGTATGCAAAGGAGCAATAAAATTATTATGTGAGAAAGGCTTCTTAGTAAGGAAAGAAGGAACAAATACATACAGCCCTTGGGACTATATGCCTATTGTGCCATACGAGACAAAAAAGGTACGGTGGTCTGCACGTGTTTCACAGGCCGAAGTGGCTCCCCTGTACAAATTATGGGGAAGCAAGTGTGGTGTCGTGCATAAAGGGACGTTCTATAAGGCTGTAACGCCAGTAATAAAAGCCATTGGTGCCGAAAAGGCAATGGAATCATTAACAGAATACATATCACAGACAGAAACAAAGTTCGCATCGGCGTCTAATTGGGCATCTAAATATAAACAATATGTCAAAGAGGAATCAGGATCTGACATTTCTCTTGGACGTGAAGAATGGAGTGGAGAATGAAAATACATGACAGATACGACAGAGTAATACCTGAACCATATCAAACGCTAGCACAATTACGGTCACAGTCTGACCTAGGGTCTAACATGGTAGTGAATCGTTTCCCATGGGACGAGACACCTGAAGGAAGCGCTTTCTGGGTAGAAGTTAGTGCAGGGCGTAATCCAGAGATACCTGAAGCATCAATGAAAGAAATTGAGAATTTAAATCAACCAGTGTAACAATAGGAGAAATAGAATGAATATTAAATTAGAAATTGACAATCATTCAGATGATACACCTGAACGAATTACAGCTACTTGGCTGAAGAAAGTACTTGGTAAGAGCTTCATAGAGAGAACCCATAACGGAACATATGAGCTACAGTTCCCTGATGGCGCAACCCAGTATCTATATGGATTCTGGAATGATACATTTCATGAAGGGTGCGCGTTGTGGATGAGTCAGGACGGAGGATATTGGAACGAGGATATTGCAGACCACACGCATTGCAAAGTACGCACAGAAGCTGCCGAGCGTATCATTGATGACCTCATTAAGCTCTGCAAAGAGCATGATGCAGGGTACGATGCTGAAGGCGGGGAGACAACATACAAACTAACAGAAGTAGGAGAGATTAAATGACATACCAAGCAATGATAGAAAAAGCAGAGAAGAAACATTGTCGCAGAATGACGGCACTACATACCGTACCTGAAGCACTTGCCGAAATGGTTACTAGCTTGTCTGACGATGGCGTATTTATGCGCCATAGCGACACGATAGACGATATATTGAGCATACTTAGTGGGTATCATTACAAACTTGAATCTTACTATATGGGCTTTTTAGGTTTAGCAATACAGTATGGTATAGATGGAGTTACGTATACATTCGTTGCTAGACAAGCAGAAGAAGCATTAGAACGTTTAAGCAAAGGCAAGTGCAAGATTGTTACGGAGGCTAAGGAAGAGACGCACGTAGTATGCAACATGGAGGAATAAGATGACATATGTTTACATAACAGCGGTATTTACTGGGGCAGTAATGATAGTATGGTGCATGTTGGAAGATCATGAAGAAAGGATCAAGAAACTTGAGGAGAGAAAATGAACTCAGAGATAGTAGGGTATTCAAGACAGAATATCGCCGCATTAGTTGTAGATAATGTTGGGCCTTTCGATATACTTGTCAGAGGCAAAGATGTTGCGGAGCTATGGTGGAATCTTGACTCAGAACAACAGGCAGAGTTCTTTAATGTATTAAGCAGTAAACGGAATCTAGTATGCCAATTGCAGGAAGTAACAGACAGCGAAAAGATTACTCCATTAGGACGAGCGTGTATGGACGATATAGGCAGCTACGCATATAAGGAGAACAAATGAAGACTAAAACATGGGAAGACGAAGATTATACATACACGGTGAGCGACCATGATAAACAAATAACTGGGAATGGATGGGAACAATGTTTGCGTGAAAAACAATGGGTTCCAATAGGCCGTATTTTCAGCGCCGGTCTTGTGTATCGCAAGAAGAAACTCAAAGTACGCATACCTACCGTTGCTGACATACGCGCAAGTGGGCATGAGCTGAAGCGGCAAATGAACTATTCGGATGGCATAACGAGATAGACGTGGAGGAATAATGATGGCTACACTCCCATATCAGGATTGGAACCCTGTTAAGTACACCCCTACAAAGATGGCTCAGTACGTCTTAAAGGCCCGTATGAAGAACGTATGGCTTCACGGGCCCACAGGGATACAGAAGACACGTAGTGTGGCTTACAGGGCAGGTAAGAGGCGTTACGTGCGATGGCTGGATTGGACGGTGTTCATCCGTGACGTATTACAGATTAACTATGGAAAGATAAATGGAGATATACACAGAGAAGCTTCGGCAAAGGCTCTTGTTATTATAGACGACTTTGCGCGGACGGATATAACTGACCTTGTAATAAACGGGGCATACGGATACATAGACCAACGTTTAAAGTACGGAGGCAATACGTGGATAACAAGTCAATACAGCCCTACTGAGTTCTGTAACATTATAGGACGTGTATATAAGCAGGGGAACGGCGTTGAGCTTGCAAGGGCAATATACAGACGGATAAATGACGAGTTTACAGTGATAGGAAGAAAGCAACTAATTGGAGACTAAGATATGAGCAATGATATAGAAACAAAAATGACAGTGCATACGGTGACTGCGTTTAGCGGAGGTGATAAAGGAAGGTGTATACAGGTGTCATATTCAGGAGAAACGGGGAACGGAATAGACACGGAACGGTATATACAACTTACACTGAAGGAAGCCGCTGAACTATGTAATACCTTAGTGTCTTTTGTACGAAAGGAAGCAGAGCATAGGCAAGAATTGCTGAAAACAAAACTCCTTGAGTTGAGGATGGCTGAACGTAATGTATTCACGGAAGTCATGAATCTACCAGTCGATATGGGCGTAATGCCTATTATAGTGACAATGATTGATAAATATACACCAGTAAAATAAGGAGACTAAGATATGAGCTTGATACAGAAAATGAAAGACAACACGAATGTCACGTGGAGGTGGATGACAGGAGAGATGAAGCATGAGTTTATGCGTGTAGATGAAGGATGGAACATTGAGTTTATTACATCCATTGATGATCTGTGGCTTACTCATTCAGGTACAGAGTATGAGTACGCATATGTCTATCGCCTTAAAGCCTCATGGAACCCTCCTATTAAGGCTCCTGATGGCCATAGGATAGTTAGTAGGGAAGGTAGAGAACGGTGTGCCTATCCAAAAGATACTAATGTGAAGTGGGCTAATGCGTCATTTATCACCGGAGAGTGGTTTGACGTTATATTAGACAATGTTTGGCTTAATAGTCTACACATATTTGCAGTGCCTACCGACTACGTATTCAAGGAGGACAGAAAGAGTTGGTATGTTGATATGAAGTCTTTCTTCGACGGAGACGACGTTGCAGTGGCTCGTTTCATTGGTAATACGATGGATGCATGGGTTATATGGGAAGGAAGGGCTTACGAAGTGATACCGAACGGCCACTACTCTATATCCGACTTCTCATGCGAAGGTGAGCAAATAGAAGTGAAGGAAGAAGAACTACCCTACCTTATCAAGCCTGAAGGGGACTGGGAGTTTAGGAACGTACAGCCTAACAAAGTGCCTTGTGCTATTCACACTCCGTATTGTGCTACTAGGCCAGACCGGAAGGGAACCATAGCAAACATATGCTCCGATGAAAACATCCTCAACGGCTATCGCTGGTGCAAACCATTACCAAAGTGGCATGACGGAACGGCTCTAATAAACGAACAGGAAGTAAAGGCAAAGGTGAAATATGATTGAACTAACCATACCACAGAGACCAAGCGGAACAGGAAGCATACATGATATTAGAAGTAATACGCACGAACGTGTAATACGCTTTCGTAAAGGAACGGAATACGCTGTTGTATTGGCCGCACATTATGGCCTTAACGTTTATACAACACACCAGACAGAACAGGCGGCGGCTAAAGAGGATATGTATAATGAAATGTCGTCAATGATAGTAGACGCTGAAGGTTATATTTATGATACGCATGAATACGAAGAAGGGCAATATCGCCTAATAATGAACGGGCACATTTAACAGGAGAAATAATGAAACTATATAAGCATATATACCAGCATAAGACAGGCCCATTCAAAGGGCTCTGGGGAAGGAATGATTGGTCTAGTAGATGTGCATGGCGCGACTATTTCCTCACCAGGTCACAGGCTCGCGATCCGTGGACTGGGACACCACTCGTAATGGGCGAATATCTACACAGCCCTCAGTCGCATGAGGTGCGCTATGAACTTATCTGTACTGACATGACAGGATATAGGTCAAAATATACCAGAGACACATTATCAGAGGTTATGAATCTCGCAAGTAGTACTATTATGCAATCAACAATATATAAGATAACAACTGAACGTATGCTTTAGAGGAGAATACAATGGGAGTAAGACCATATGATACAATATCAGGACTGAAATTCCAAATAGGCCATCCCCTCTGGCCCAAGGTAAAAAAAGGCAAGAACAAGGGCAAGCCGTCATCTAAGCTTCTACCTGTTCATATAAAGGCATTGGGAGAGCAGGTGAATCTTGTTCCCAATCTAACACACATTACCGGAGTGTTGAGTTCCTTCGGTAGCTTCTCAGCAGGGGCTGAATGGGGCTGTAAAATGGCAGTAGAGTCTTGCTATGAACAATGTAGGGGCAGGCTAATTACCCCTGATATAGACACGCTCAGACGCGCTGTAAGGGAGGAAATGGACAAGCCTACTGAACGAGGAAGTGAGATGCATGACGAAATTGAGCAACACCTACAGGGAATGGTGATACAGAATAATAGACTGGCAGATACAGTGGATGCAATATTGGCTACGACCAGAGCATCTGTTACGGGACGGTTTCAGACAGAAGCTCAATACATATCAGATACGTTTGGCTTTACGCTGGACTTTGTTGACCATAGCGCTCGTGTAATTATTGACTGGAAAACGGTGTGTGATGCTAAGTGGTATAGACAGGAACATGGAAAAGGAGGAACACGTAAACCAAAGCCCTCAGAGGCTCTACAGCTCGCGGCAATTCAAAAGACAATAGAAGGTAAGTACCATCAGAAGTATAGGGTGTTTAATGCATATATAGGACGTGAGTCCTCAAAGCTTGTGGCTCTGATTGAATGGCCTCAAGACCTTTGTGAACTTATGCAATACGAAGTAATGCCATTGGCAATAAAGCTGTATACGCTCTCTGTTGAATGCAGAGACAGGGTGAAGCTCGTTAATAAAATGAATAAATAAAAGGAGAAAAGTAATGAAGAAGTATATTATAGTCATAGGCGAAAACAATCCATCTGTTAGCAGAGAAGTACAGCTCTCTCTGTTTAAGGCAGGGTTCGGATGGCCATGTGACCACCCCCATACGATAAGTAATACTGGTGCGACCTTTTTAGATCTTAACGTTGGTGGTGACGGCATTATCACATATTCTAATGATGGTTTTGGTGTGCGAAGTGGGATTATAGCTGGAGCTATACTGCTTATACCTAACAATGTAATTGGTAAAGCGCACAACCTTGACGGAGCTACAAAGCCTGTTAAGAAGATGACGGTGAAAGAAGTAATTGCAGAGCTTGGATACGAGATCGAAATAACAAAATAAAGGAATACATAAACATGAGTAAAACATCAACGATAACAAAATGTAAGTGTTGCAAGGGTTGGGACACAAAGTTTGGTAGTACATTATATCCTCATCTAATTAGGTTTGAAAATGGAGATGCTGGCTGTATCAACAAAAAGGTAGAGAACTCTCCGTATCTTGCTGTCGGAAAGGAAGTTACCTATGACATTATTGGCAAGGTAAAACAGGACGGGCAGGAATGGGACAAGCTAAAGGAGGATAACAATAGCTTCGGTGGTGGAGGTGGCTTTGCTAGCAGTAGCGGAGGAGGTAGCCCATCGGTAAGCGTAGACAGGTCAATAGGTATGCGTGTAGGTATGGCAGTAAATAACGCTACACAGCTCCTTGTATACGGCAAGAGAGATGATATATATGAAGCGGCTAAAGAGGTGTATGATGCGGCAATGAAACTCGAAGAGTATGCAAAGGAACCAAAGGCAGAAGCTATTCCTGCTGATGAACTTAACGACGTACTACCTCCTGACGAGGAACCATTGCTTGACGATGATATGCCGTTCTAGAATACATGTATTTTAGCTGGACTAGGGCGAGGTTATATGCCATAGTTAAGGCAACTACAAAAGGAGAACTAATGAAGATATGTTTCAAATGCCATAGAGAGTTGCCTCTGTCTGAATTTTACAAACATTCAGAGATGGCTGACGGACACCTAGGAAAGTGCAAAGAGTGCGCAAGGAAGGATTCAGCAGAACGTAATTCTACGTTATCGACAAACGATCCAACATGGAGGACAAAAGAGAGAGAAAGGCAAAGGCTGAAAGCCTTAGCCGCATCAGAAAGATTCCCAGAAAAGAAACTTGCGGCATACGCTATACGAAAGCATAAGCCACGGAGCAGTGATTGGCACTGGCATCACTGGTCATATAGAGAGGAGGACAGGTTGGATGTTGAAATGCTTACTCCAGATGACCATCGTACTGCACATAGATACATGGTGTATGATGGAGAGAGAATGCAGTATAGGCGTCTTGACGGAGTCCTGCTCGATACAAAGGAAGCCCACATTGAGCACATACGCTCGGTAGGCGTTCACATATAACAACTAACACGTCCCCTCTTCGGAGGGGGCAATAAGGAGAACGATAATGATTGAAACATTGAAAGCGATAGCGGTAGAAGGAACAGAGTTACACATTATACATTTGAATAGAGGGGCGTATAAAATTGACGGAGGGATAATAATCGTAAGCAGTTATCAAGGAGAAGATATCCAATGCAAGGACTTGAACGTTGTAGCTCTTACAAGATCTACTGTTATAACGCATTACGAAAATGCTGAAGGAGAAAAGCTGTCTGTTGATGGTTATATTTTTAAGATTAAGGTGCTAACCGAAAAAGGAAAGATAGATGATGATTGGTATTGTTTTGACGATCTTGATGACGAATATGCATACAAGAAGTTTTGTAAGACTTGGACTCAGATAAAACGAGAAGTCATTCAAGAGTCTGATCCCTATCTATTTGAAACTATTCCGATAGTCATGGATACAGGGAATGAATATATCACGTCATTCCCTTCAACTGAATATATAAAATGCGGTCTATACGAGTATGATCGTACTTCTTCTACTATGGCGATTACCACAAAGGCATTTAATGATGTTGGAATGAAGTTTGATCCCGGCATTAACAACTATTCTCAAACAGAAGGGAAGAAATTCTGGGGCAAAAGCAACCATTCGCATCTTGAATATGTCACAGCATTTAACAAATATCCATTTGGAGCCGCATGGAATATTAGTGGTAGTAGACGTGGAACATTAGAACAATGCAGGGCTATGTACGATAGTGACGTTAAGGCCATTACACGTATTGTTAAAGTAGGATACTCTGCTCATTTCAGAACAGACATTGCTATTGACTATGCCAAGCTACTGTTATATGCAACATCTGTTGTTAAAGGTATAGCTTCCATCTATGCTTACAAGGCGTCGGCGGATAAAAAATTAAGTGCCTATTACACTGCTGAAAAGCTTGTAACACTAATTGAGAATGCTATGGCCGATTCTAAATTAGGAGAATAAATGAGCACAGTGACGGTAGAAACTGTCCGAACATACATTGCAGATAACAAATGCATTAGGCAAAGGATGGTACGTGATAAAATACCAAAGAAAAAACAAGGTGTATCTGGATATTGTATCACCGCTTACATGTGGGGAAACAGGAGACGGTATATAGCGCTTATAGAATGCTGTTGGCTTTGTAATAAATGCATACAGTGCTCTACGCTCCATAAAGCAAGCGAGTACATACGTAAATATATGTACCAAGAGAATAAGGAGAATAAATGAAACAGCCAATATATAAAATGAACGAAAATGTGTCTATATTAGTAACAGGTCATGCTATGCATAATCTTGAGGTAAAACTTCAACAAAGGTTAGAAGGTGCAATAGTTACTGTAGAGGCAGATTATCATAGGCGGGAACAATGCATATATACGTATACAGTAGTATTTGATGGGCATTGCTTGAGGTTTGCAGAGAATGATATTGACCCAATTATATAGGAGACTAAATGAGTGACTATTTATGGCGCGTTAGTATTGTTCCGCGATACCCATGGAACACAAAGCCTAAGCCAGTATACGCAGTTGCTGAAACGAAACCAGCAGTGATAAAATATGTGGAGCGTCATTTACGTATTGGCACGGTAGGTAAGGTGGCAAAACTTGGAAAGGCGCTTGGGGCAAAGATGTTTAACTAAACAGGAGACTAAATGACACGGACACCTCCATATAACGAGGAAGCAGAACGGGCCATAATCGGCTCGCTGATGTTAGATTCGTCACGTGTATTCGATATATGTTCTAAGTATGGCATAACAGAAGAAAGCTTCTTCATTAAGCCTATGAAAACAATATATAAAGTGTGTCACGAGATGATGACAGCTAATAAACCTTGTGACCTGACAACGATAACAACAGCATTGCGCTTTAAAGGCGTCTTAGAGGCCGTTGGAGGCATAGTAGGACTAGAGGCGGTACTAAGTGACACCCTAACCGTTGCACACGCCGAGGGCTATATTACGGCTGTCAGGATCGAGCATAGGAAACGTGACCTGATCCTTATAGCAACAGACACAATACGAAAGCTGTATGCAAACAATGCCGATCCTGACGTAATACAAGCGGACGTAGAATCAAAGCTTATGTCAGTCAACCCACATCTAAACAAACAGGAGGATTGGTCAGAGAGTGTTGTAAAGGCTTGTAAACGTATTGAGAACATCATTGACGGGAAAGAAACGCCGGGGCTGATGACAGGGCTACGTGACTTGGATGACCTAATCAATGGGTTTAAACCTGCTGAGATGACCATACTTGCCGCAAGACCAAGCGTCGGAAAAACAGGGCTTTCAATGAATATGGCAGAATATATAGCTGATGACGGGAGCAAGGTGGGAATATTCTCATGCGAAATGTCAACTGAAGCTCTTGCTACACGTATGTTATGTTCAAAGGCAGGACGTTCTTCATACTATTATGAAAAAGGATTCCACGTATCACAGGAGGAAAGAGCTAAATTAACTGATGCTTCTAAAATAGTAGGAGAATCAAATATCGTTGTTGATGACAGTAGTGGGCTGGACATTGATGACCTACGTGCTAGGGCTCGCAGATGGGCACGTGACGGGCTGTTAAAGCTTATAATAGTAGATTACTTACAGCTCCTTGTGTGCCGTTCAGCACGTGGTAATGGCCGTCAGAACGAGGTGACAGCTATTGCTGATGGATTAAAAGGTATGGCAAAAGAATTAAAGATACCTGTATTGATATTAAGTCAGTTAAAAAGGC
>Ga0307928_10003299_pt1 | contig 12313 bp, 9 predicted proteins | sample AceLakmetagen232_FD_201815 | JGI IMG/M metagenome (GOLD analysis project Ga0307928, IMG submission 201815) | Saline water microbial communities from Ace Lake, Antarctica - #232 | ecosystem: Environmental > Aquatic > Non-marine Saline and Alkaline > Saline | place: Antarctica: Ace Lake... | reverse complement strand
TCTATACAGCCTTTCAATGTCTCCCACCTGAGCTTGATACCCAACACCACCATAGTATTTACTATCGAATAGTATCCGCTCTAATCTACTGTCTCTTGAAAGAACTTTATCCTGTGGAGTTGCCATTATAACTAGGGATTCACTACGTTTTCTGTTTGTGATCTGTTATTGTTTTTTTTATTGTCTTTTTTGTCAAGCCCTAGCATATTTTGCTGTATTAACTTATTTACCGTTCCAGACAGATTGCTTTCAAGTGACTCTAATGGGTTACTAGGTCTTGATGATGATAAAGTTTTAATTGTATTTACGTCCATTACTCCATACTCTGCATGTTTTCTTATCACCGACATTAAGGCAAAGGGTAAATCCAAGTATGAAGGGTTTGCATCTACTATAGTGTTAAATAAATCATCAAACAATTGAGCATTGCTATCATGTAATTTCTTCATCTCTGGGTATTTTGCTATAAGCTTATGCTTGACGGCTGGTTTTTTAATTTCAGTAATGCCTTTATTACCTAAGTAAGCCAATGAACTCAACGATCCAAGAACTAACGCAGACTTTGCGATGTCATCAATAACTTCTTTGGTTTTACCTGTATATAGCTTCGTTGCTGGACCTAAACCAAAGCCTCCCTCTTTAATCATTACCTTTAGATCATCATCTATGATCATGCCAATTAAATCACTAGCTTCTTTCTCTTTATCCACTTCCAAGAGTATTTCAGCTATTTTACACTGGGCTAATGTTCTCATTAAGATATCGTCGTTTAGAGATGCCATTTTATTAGCTGTTTCAGTTATGACATTACCGGGTTCTATCTCATAATCGTCAAACTCGTTGCTTTCCATGTCACCTCTAGAATCATCACTAACGTATCCGTCGGAAACCATTCTATCAACGATTTCTTTAAATACCTCGGCAGTGTTCTTGTCATTATGCTCACCCCAAGACTTTTTCAGTGTATCATATATCTCTGGGAGTTGAACCCCTGATTGATACAAAGTTAATACCTTGTTGTATAACCCTGCCGATAAACCATCCCTCTTAACAATCAGAGAGTTTAGAATATCTGCATTATCTACCCCGGCCTCCACTGTATTAGCAGTTGTCTTTTCCTTTACATCCTTCTCCATTTGTTCCCTTAACCCATCTTCAACAACTTCCGCTTTGGCTATCTTATCCATACTATTAGGTACTCCACTTGATATAGATACGCTTATAGTCATTGCAACTTTTCTTTTCGGATACATCATTTCCAATACATCTTCTTTCTTGGCAATATCGAATGTTGCCAGCTTGTCCTGAGTATATTTACCCTGGAACACCCTATGGTTAGCAATAGGGCATATCAACCCTACCTCTAAGTTATTTACTCCATAATCAACTGCTACCTTAGCTATTGATTGGGACAGGGTATTCTTGCCCTCATAATATTCGGCTATAGCTTCATCTGCTATTTTATTTAACATTGATTCTTTATTCATGCGGTACCCCTTGTAGATATGCTCGCCTGCTATAAACAGGCGAGCTATGATAATTATTTATACAGCAGGTGCTGCAGCCGGAGGAGCTTCTGTACTAGCTGTTATTGTTGCTACTTCCTGTGCTACTTGTTCGCCAATGCCCTCAGATACCTGTGCTACACTCTTAGCGGCTTCTGGGGTTAACGCTTCCGTTCCACCAGCAGCTTCGACGATGATTTTTGCAGCAGTTTCTTTGGCAGTTTCTTTTACTTCTTGTAATGGTGCGTCCATCCCTTCCATGCCTTCCTTGATCTTTCCATACGTTCCTATATCAACAAGAGTTGCTACCTTACCCATAAATGCCTCAAATAAACCATCCTGCTCTTCGGATAAACTTGCTTCCTTACCATTCATAAACCCATGAGTAAATCCCTGTCCCCAAGCTACGTCTTCCGCATACTTCTCTTGAAGTTCTTCCGGAGTCATTTTACCGATCTTATCATCAATCTCTGATGCTACTTTTACGTTTTCATCATTAGGGATGCTTTCAAGGATACCAACAGTAATTTCTGCTGCTCTCTTTACGATAAAGTCTCCAAGTTCCTCAGGAGTTGTAATCACTACACCCTCTTCCTCTGCGATCTTCTGCATCTCAGCTTCGTATGCTTTCTTTACAACAGCATCACGTGTCAAACCTTCCATTACTTCAGCAGCAGTCTTTTCTGCATACTCGTCACCAGTTACACTTACTAGCTCCTGTTCAGCAGCTATCTTACGGATTCTTGCACTTACGTTTTCATCTTTCATCTCTTACCATCCTTAATAGTTTTAATTTTACTCATTATATTTATTCCCGGTATATTACTTACCGTAACCGCCACCTTGATATTTCTTGTGCAAATACTTCTGAGCGGCCTCAGGACTAAGTTTAACGTTACCAGTAAATTGGTTCATGTCCATGCCTTTTCCCTTTAAGTATTTCTTGTCTGCTCTAACCATATCAATGTAGTTTTTAATATAACCAGTACCAAGTCCAATAGCTGCTCCAGCCACAGCACCAGGTCCTGTGCGTTTTACCAATCTACCTAAACCAGCCCCGACGGCTGCACTTGCGGCAGGAATGCCTAAAAAGTTCACTGGCATGTTTTTTGTCCTTGCCTTAATAAGGTCTTTTTTTGCTAACACTGATTTAATCCCTGTACCTGAGGCTCTCATTGCCCTAGTTGCTGCCATATTCCTTCCCCAGTACCCTGGTTTCTTCCTTTCGTCCACTGCCACCTTAAATATAACAGGACATCTCATAATCTTCTCCTTTACTATTTACAATATCTATGTTTTACTTATTAACTATAAGACAAAGCAACAATATTTGTCAATATTTATTTTTTCCTCATCTTATATTGGAACTTCGGACTCTTCATAAAGAACCTCTGTGCGAGCATTGTGTATATAAGAGTGTGGAGCCAATCATCTGTTCCATTCTTGCCATATGTAACCCTCTTTAGTGCGTCATTTGACTTGGTTATATTAGTTACATCAGTTATATATTCCGACACTTCCTGAATCCTTGGGAACTCGAATTCACCCAGCTTAAGTCCCTCTATGAAATCCTCTATCGCGTTATTCCTAGACACAACCCACTTGTTAGCATTTATATAGTATTCATAGAAATCAGCTATTACTCCAAGGTATTGTATCTCCATAACTCTGCCAACACCAAGTTCTTTAATGATACGCTGATTCTCTTTATGACCAACGCCATAATCGCAACCCAATATCTTAACATTAAATAGATTCAACCAATGTATTATATCAGTAAGAACACTATTTGGGCTGTCTGAATCAAAGTCAGCTATTTCATAGTATCTTCTGACGAATACAGATGTAAGCTTATTAGTTGACACATCATATCGTGATATATTCAACATTGTATAAGACATTATCTTGTCTTTACTTCTTCCCTGCGATGTTTCTCCTGCCCAGTCAAGTCCGGCAAACATATAGTCCCCAGAAGCATGACTAGCCTCGGCTTCACTATCAACGAATCTTAATAATGGATTGCAATGCCTTACCATGAGTTCCAACGGTATTGGATAAGCATCACCACTATACGATATGCCAAATACCTCATTCCATATCTTGGCTCGGCTATAAGTGTTGAGATCATACAGTAACGACGGCCAAGAAGTCCCTTTAACCATAAGCTCATTAATATGATACCCGGCAATATGCTTATCTGGAAATGCCGGAACCCACTGCCCATCTTCGGGATATATTCTTCTATGACACTTCCGGCAAATGAGCCCTTTTTTGCCCACATTATATATAATATCATCACTACCATCACCACCAAGAGGACCATTCCAGTAACCACAGTGCATACATGGCACCATCCATTCGTTTTGTGTCGACATATCAAATCTTTTCTGCAGAGCATTTGTAGGTTCAAGTGGAGTCCCTGAAACTATCAGTATCCTATATTTTGATCTTGCAGCACACCGTTCAATAACGACTGCATGTTCCTCTGGTATATCCTGAAACTCATCAATAAGTATCGCGTCGCCAGAAGCACCACGTGCCGATAGCACTGAATTATATATATTTGCTAACAATATTCGCGAATTGTTCAAATATCCAAAGTTTTTTACCTGCCTAACAGTCTTATTGTGGTCTCTATACCACACCGCTGTAACTACTGATTCTAAATTAAAACTCTTCAATATTTCAGACGAAAACACTCCTATTTGCCTATCTGTAGGCTGACATATTATAGTATTAAATGATGATCTCATTATGGAAAATGTTGATGCCAATGATCCACATGCCACAGATTTACCAACCTGCCTTGAACATTTCCATACCATTTTTCTATCGACCATCTCTGAATCTAATGTAAGACGTGGGTTATTAAATATATCAATCCAGAAGGGGAAATTCTCTAAAGAGTATGGGGCATCTTTGAAATTAAGTATCCCCTCTGCTACCGACGCAAGGGTAAATTCATAATCATCAAGGTTTGTATCTTCAATCCTAGCATCACTGACAGGGTTAAGTTTTATATTATCAGGATTTGCCTCTTTCTCGAATACTCCCCGAAGATATTCTATGCTATTGTTTTCGTTTAATGACTGCTGGCTCATCTTGCTCAGGTTCCCTTGTTAACCTACTTTCGTTTCTCTTTATCTGTGCTAAAGTATGATCATTTGACCTTGTTACGATACGGGTAAATATTCTATCAAGCTGTTTCCTGTGAAAGTCTTTACCTTCAACACCTTCATCCTTTCTTATGCCTTCCGATATTCTTGAATGCTCTGAAACAACCCACGGTGGTAGATTGTAATTCTTTGTATAAAATGATTGCATTATCATATTATGGCATCTACCATATTCCTCTTTCTCCATTTGCATTCTATCTTCGTCACTTAATAAACCGAAAAAACTATATAATACAGCAGGAGATGTAAATATAAGTTCCTTATGGGTCTCGTAGAAAGTGTTTTCCGAATCCATATCAAGATATGTCGAGACATCAATATCCCTGCTGGCTCCATGCTCTCTCATATTAGATAATGTAAAACGCCAGTAAAAATAATTGTAGCACGAGAGCTTTACAGTACTTGATTTACCTGATCTCTTCTTTCCGGCTATCCTCGCCCAGTTTTTCTGTATCTCCTCAATAGGGACATTCATTAATTCAGCAATTTCCAGAAAGGTTCTCTCCTTTCGATTAGCAAGTATGGATACAACGCTTTGATAATCTTGACTATGATGCTTTTTAAGTGGAAACCCCGTTGAGTGATATATTATGTCAAGTAAGTGATCGGAATACTTAAATTCCTCAATGGTTTTCTCTAATATATAAGGCTCCTTGGTCTTACTCTTTGGAGACAATCTCTTCTTATTCTCTAACATCATTTCTTTACCACCGGGCAAGACCTTGCATCTATCAGCAATAGCATCCATATATCTATCGTTTAGGACGGTAAAACCCTGTAATGCCGTCCTTGCCCTTATATCATCGTGACTTAATCCAGATAACATCATAGCTTTTATATATTGCTCATGAGGTATTATCCGAACCGGTACTGTAAATTTACTCATTGTCCCTGTTTTCCCCCTTTATCTCATTATATAGAGTAGTTAATGCTTTAAATGCTCGTTCAACTATATTACTATTAAGGTCTACACGGGACAACCTGGTTAAGAGTAATAGCTGGCCTATTCTATCTATAGAATCATCTAACAAAGGAATAATATCTTTCACTCCTTTTGAGTTATTGTCGTCAATGAACTCTACCTGGCTTATATTCTTAACGATATCAGACACGTTTGCAAACTTGAAGTTATGATTTGGGCTATTATTGAACCGGACTATTGCCTGCTTAATTGACTTATCATCCTGTACAGCCTGTGCAACCTTAAACCATTCACCCCTATATTTATCTACTATAGAATATTCTTTGCCACCCTTGCCTATCTCAACTTCCGCAGTCTTCTTTATGTTGTAATCTGTATCGTATTGAAGATCGTCAATGCCACCTATATCTGCACCCATATAGTTTCTTACATACAAATTAGCAGCAGACTTGGTTAATCTATTGAGCTTAACACCACCTATATTGACCTCATATTCGTCTTCTGCTATCTTACTGACAGATATGGTTTCAGAGTATTCAGCAATCTTCTTCCCCATTACATTACCGACATATTCAGATGGCTTTTCAACCCCTATTCTTTCACTTGGGAGGCAGAATACCCGGTAATTAGAAGGCAATAGCCACACGTCTCTGCCGGTATTCGATATTACACTGTACTCTCCTGAATCCATTTTTGTTTTATCTGCCTTTATAGGCTTTGTCACTGGCTGATTCAACCATACCCTTATACCCTTACTGGTTTTATCTGACATGGATATATCTAATAACTCTACTACTTCATTCTCTTTACCTAAGTTAAACTTTTCAAAATCATCAACAACATATGGGATGCTAATATTCTTAGGATATGATATAAAGACAACATTCTTACCAACTAATCCCTGAGTTATACTAGCTTCTTCTAGGTCTATTCTTAATTCTTCACGCTCATTATCATTATTTTTAGATAAGTTAACCCCATAAATATCCCCATACTGCCAAGATGTTGGATCTCCGCTAAGATTATACTCACTAATTGACATAGGTGGCCCGTTAATATTATGGGTGTCCTTACCAAAAGTATCATCTTTGTCATTAGTTTTCCGCTTGTAAGCAATAAATAATACTGATTTATTGCCGTCCCCAGTTATGCTAAACAAGGGAGTAATAGCTTTACCTAAACATGGCTTTTCGTTAATAATTACTTGATAATTACCAGATAAAGTTATTTTCTTTATTGGTTTTATGTCTTTCTTAACAACCTCAGGAGTTAACCATAATGACTCCGCGACCTTATTGATTCCACACTCATTACGAATTTGGGTAAGCTTATACTCCGGCAGGTTGTTTAACTGTTCTACCCTCATTTCTCCATTAGCTTTCTTTCTCATAGCTACACCGTTATAATGGTATGGGTTATCTTTATCCTCAGTAACAATATAATCAGTAGCAAACTCCATCTCATCTATACACGTTGCTGTCTTCATCTTCTCTATCTGGTCTGAGCTTATGATTGTTTGCCCCGGTATCTCTTCAAGTGCAACCAATATAGCGTCCCTAGTGGCTGCCCCCATTTTAAACCCACTTGGATGCCCCTTATCATCAACATCATTCACCTCAAATATACTTGAAATATAGTCCATCTGCTGAGAATGATCAATTTCTTCGTTGTGTATTACCCCATCATCCATTTCCATGAGGTTCTGTCTTATGTAATCATAATCAACTGGGATAACTCTTCCGGCTCTAATAGCTATATTAGGTTCTATCACTTTGTTGTCATCTACTATTATTGGTACTGATATTGAGTTGTCTCCATATCTCCACGCTATCGTACCCACGGCATTACCAGTCTCTTGATTAATCTCAGAGAACTTTACAGAGCGAAACCCCTCGGATAATCGCGGATACTTATCGTTCATATACTCATTAACCTTTTCTGCCCACTTTGCCTGGTCAATTTTTTCCAACGACAGCGAGGATATCTTAATCATTGGGAACGGGTCTATCTTTCTCTTTAATAATTGCATCTTATCTCCTTTATATATTTATATTCTACTAATTGGTGGCTTTAATCCCTTTACGGTCTTAAATGCGTTACCAAATTGCTTCAATGAACTACCTACCCATAAACCTTTGAATGCAAGATTACCAGCAGCCCCTAATGGCTTCGTTAATTTCTTTAGATTTAGTCCCTTACTAATATTTACCTTAGGCCTAATCATCTTTTTAACCTTAAATCTACTAACATCACCTATATTACCTATTTGATCATCAAATGAGTGTAACTTTATATTAGCAGCAGCCACTTTCAGCATAATAGGACATCTCATATTAGCATCTCCTTCATTATCTGTATGTCTGCCACTTGCTACTATACTTGTCAACATATTTATAGAATGAGACCTTTTTTCAACTTTGCGAGACACTACATTATTAACAGCAAAGCCATATTGTTTATTCCCATTGCTATCGGTTCCTATGTATGGACCTCTTTTCATCGAAGCTGGTACATTATCTATTTTATAGTTATCGAAATCTCCACGGGTGAACAGCCTTGGTTGAGCTACCTTAAACAATTTCATCGCACTAACCGGCTTCCCGGTATTGCCCTTCATCACCCATTCCTTGAAATGAGGTATTGTCATTGCAGTAATCTTCCCACAAGTCCATCCCTTCTCATAGTTATCAAGATAGGTTTTCCGAGCTTCGTCTTCTGTCAATGCTCCGAGGATGCATTTATGCTCATCAAAGCTGCCATCCTTGTTTACCTGATCTACAATATAGACAACCGGGCTTTTAGGATGTTTCCCCATGAAAATATCAACTGCATCACCATCTGCCATTGACGTTGTCCTCGAAAGATACCCATAATCATTCTTCATTGTGATTGACCACTTCTTTCCCTCTGGGCTTGTCCCGGATCGAGTACTTCCCTTTGGGTTTTCAAGTTTGATCACAAGCCTATTCCATTTGAATGTACCCTTTTTATAGTTCTCTGCTTCTATCTGAGCTTCGGAAGGATGTATGTTAGTGTCTTTCCTTGCTACTATGATATCGTGAGCCATACTTGCATATTTGATCGATAGAGGTAAGATTAATTCACTTCCCCCTTTTTTGCTACGCATATTGTGTATAGCATATGCTCCTGCACCGATGCCGACAGCACCAATCCCATACCTGTGCGGGTGCTTTGCAATGTTTTTGACTAACCTGCGAGGTATTGATTGTTTGGTCGCAACATCCCATGCTTTACTAAATTGTTCTTTGTTTATTTTAATACCAACTCCACCTTTACCATCAGCAAATGTTTTTAAACTATCGAATACCTTGTCTTTATCATGCTTGAATATATTGCTCAGGGTAACTGAACTCGCTGTACCTCTCCCACCAATAATCCCACCATCTAATTTCTTCCCTGGAATGTTAAATACTCTTTTATTTTTGTGCTGATAAATATTTATTCCCTCAACAACTTTCTTCTTGTTCCTTGATGAGATATCTCCAAGATAAACTAAGCTGTCTCCAATCTTTTCAGCATCCTTATTGTTCAAAAATTTTCCATCATAAAGAAACCTGTCGATTTTTGATGTATCAGTGTTCTGATTCCATATGAAAATATGTGATCCCTTACTTGCCTTGGCTATCTTTGTTATTATTGTTGCTCTTTTAAGCATTATTGGGCATCTCATGATTTACTCCTATAACGGCATCTATAATTACGTCTGGTCATCATCCTTATCCTTATTTGACAGAGCTATAGCCCCAGCTCCTACAAGAGGGATTGCGGTTACTCCTCTTGCTATGTTCCTGCTCCGAATAGCTTTATTTAGCCCTTTATAATTTCTAGAACTTACGGCTACATTTTTATATACACCATGGGAGTTCGTCTCAAGTCCATGAAACCCTTTTAATACATCACCTAACCCCACATAATGTGGTGTATATAACTGCCCCAAATTCTTTTTGGCTTCTCTTACGTTTGCCCCGCTAACGTTTTTAACATATTTTTTAACAAGACCAGAAACACGATTTAGTAATCTGTTTGGTTTCTTAGAATAACCTATTAACCTAGTGGGTGACGACGCTACTTTCAACATTATTGGACACTTCATTTTTTTACTCCTTTATAACTCAACCATCTTTTTATCAAGACCTAACCTATCAACTCTATCTACTCTGTCTATGTATTCCTTGGACTTTTTTAGCTTCCGTTCAACTATTTTCCTCAGTTTTTCTTCGTAAACATCGGTTGCTATCGGTATATCTGTAGAATTAAGTGCTCTTTGATTAAGCATCCTTTGTGGGATTACGCTGGACCCGTATGCTATTGCACCGGCAGCAAGAGCATTTACTATAAAGTTAGGCCATGGTTTTCCTATTTTTGGAATATATTTAATTAGACCACCAGCTACAACTGGACCGCCTCCAAGACCTAATAAGTAATTACCAAGAGCTACCTCTTCTTTCCTTTCATCTAGTTTTGATATCTGAGTTATTTTTGCAACATGCTTTTTTGTTGTTAGTTCTGACTTCCCAATATTATGTAACCTTTGCTTTATTGTCTTTTCTAACTGTAATTGCTCGTTTTTTGCCATAATATTATTTATGTTATTTCCAATTGTTTTACCAACCGATTCTCCTACCGCACCAATTAGATTATATTGTTTCATCTTTCCAAATTCGTTATCATCACCTCTCTTCTCATTTAGGACGCTACGAAAATCTTCATTCAGATCATCTTTTCTCTTAGCTATATTATAAATGTATTCATCTATACTTGTAGGAGTATTAAAGCCGGCTCTTGATAAGAACTTCATAACTTTACTTGGTTCTATCTTAGATATATACTTCTTTATCTTTATAGGATCTTTCCTCTTATCTCCCATTCTTCTCACTCTTGCAATAGCCTGTTGTATCTTCTCTGGATTGTAATGGCCTTCGACCATCTGCATCATTGATGACCCCTTCAAATCCAATCCCTCACCTCCGGCACCTGATATCAATAATACCCTTTTCTTCCCACTCATGTAATCTTCTACATTCTTAGTTCTTTGCTTTGAACTATTGTTTTTATTACCTACACCTAGGAATGTTGTATACGGTATTCCCTTGAAATCTAAAGCACTTGCCACTGACCCAATCTGCGAATTTATTAGGTTACCATATATAACTGTTTTATTTTTCTTATCCTCAGATAGATGTTCTTCAAGATCATCCACTACCTTCTTAACCTTAGGTGAATATTCATATGGGTTTCCCATAACCTTTTCAGGACTCATAAACGCATGGTCAGTCATTATCTTTCTACCCTGTATTAACTTACCAAACAGCCCACCCATCTCTCTCTGATTAACAGGTATATTATTTCTTATCTTCAACCTTGTTATGGCATCTAGTCGCTCTAATGAGTATAGATACAGCTTCTTTTGTTCATCACTCATTGGAACATATACTTTCTCTTCATCTTTATCAGGCAACCCCTTATCAATATCTTCATGAGACCTGTAATGTACATGTTTCTTTAATTCTTTAGCCAATTGTACCTTGTTGATTATCTTCTGTTCTGTGACTGTTTTGGGATTAAGTATTCCTCGTATCTGCTCTGTCTTCCGGACAAAGAGACTGTCGAATAGTTTCCGATTACCTATCGTGTTTTTTGTCTTTCCTGATGTTATGTCAATTAGTGGTGCAATATCTGATGGTACGTTATTTACTAGTGATCCTGTTAGAGTAATAACATTATTATATTTCTCAGCCTCATTGCTGAGCACTTTGAATGTTCCACTGTTTTCGTTACGTGCTCTATGGACTTCGTCAATTATTAAGGTATCAGCCCCAGTTCTTTCCTTTATTCCCTCTGGATCTTTCTTGAACATCTCATAGGATATTATATCATAGTCGCTGTCGCTTTTATCTTCGATCCCTTTTGTTGTTTTCTCATTCTTTGGACCAAAATATGAATAGGATGAGTCGGTAAACACCTTTATGTTTTTAGCGTAGTTCTCCCTTAATGAAGCCGGTGCAATTATCAATGCTTTCCTTGCTTTGCCATCAGTCTTAAGATTCTCAAACGCTGCAATAGAGGTCAATGTCTTGCCGAGTCCAGTCGCATGAGCTATTATACCGTGTCTATTCTTGCTAATGAAATTTACTGCATCAACCTGGTGTGGGTATAGTTTAACATTGCTGTTAAGTTCTCCCTTTTTCATTAAAACCTTAGCTGTATCAGCTACTGCTTGTCTCCAAAACTTAGACCCTACTGTCCCTGCTAAGAATCCAGTTACTGGAAGCTTGTTATACAAATGGTATGCGGCCGTATCTTCCTTACCATCAGTTTTTCTTATGTTACGCTCTTGCATTAATGCTCTTGTGAGAACGCCCACACCGGCACCTAAAAACGGTAAACCTGCAGAAGCCCTATTGGCTAAATAATTCATCCCAAGATTTTGTGCAAAACCTGCTGTCTTCCTTTTCATCGTTATAGGGCATTTCATTTACTCACTCCCCCAACCATTTTTAATAGCTTTGCCGTGACACCACCCCTTACATGAAATTGTTCATCTCCATGGGGAATTCCAAATAATGGGTTATCCCTACCATAAAGCATAGTATCCATTTGAGCCTTAGTTGCTTTCCTGGGGTTTATCTTTGTGGGAAACATATCGTCCCATGATTTAGGTTTTAATTTATTATATCCCTCTATTGTCC
>Ga0307928_10003298_pt1 | contig 12313 bp, 17 predicted proteins | sample AceLakmetagen232_FD_201815 | JGI IMG/M metagenome (GOLD analysis project Ga0307928, IMG submission 201815) | Saline water microbial communities from Ace Lake, Antarctica - #232 | ecosystem: Environmental > Aquatic > Non-marine Saline and Alkaline > Saline | place: Antarctica: Ace Lake... | reverse complement strand
TATCACTGTTGAACCATCCAGCTCCGTTAATCTGATAGCCGTTTGCTTCCGTATCAAGGATGACACTCCGAATCTGAACTTGTAATGCAGCATCCACTGTTGAAGGGTAGCCAGTACTGAAAGTCCTGAAGTAATCCTCGCTACTAGCAAGGTGCCAGTAATCCATTCTCACATCACCGAGAGCCACCGTGTCAGCAGAATCATCGACGTTGAAGAATATCCCTGAGAAATCACAAGCCGTGATACTCGGACTCCCTGTAGTGCCCGTCGCCGTTGCACTCGTGAAGGTTAAGAGGTTCCACCCTGCACTCAAGCTTCCTATCGCCACGTTGAGATAATAATAGTTACTCGAATCACTCCCAAAACGCAGTACGATAGCCGTTCCCGTACTCACAAGGTCAGCAAGGGTTTCTATATAAACCCAAGTATAAAGCGTCTTACTGGTGAAATCAAGGCTGGTAGTAGTCTTAGTGTAAGAGAACACCGTGCCAGTCGTTCCATCCTTCCCCAAATTCAGGCTCTTAACTCCTTCTTTATAACTCGTAGTGTTCAGAGTATCAGCAACGCTATCAGTACCCTCAGTCCAATCAGCAGTCTCACAATCATCAATCGTTTCTACATTATTAAAATCAATCGGGACGGGAGAAGTCAAACCAGTATCATTAATCGTCGGCGTAGCCTGACTCATTCCAATCTTCAACTGACTAATAGGAGTGTAATCAGCATCCGCATCAAGATTAAAAGCCCTATCAAGCAATATCTTCGCTCCATCATTAGTAATAACAACAACCATTATGAATCCCTCGCTTTCAATTCTTCTTCAACCAACGGCTCCATCTGACGCTTAAAAGCCTCGCTGTTCCAACGCTGATTCTTTGCTCTATGAACCGAGAAGCACTCAGCCAATAACGAGTCTTCTGATTCCCGACTTTTTAAATATTCGCTTATCCCAACCATCTTAGCTCACCACCTGACAATAAATACCAGCCCCATTACTCAAGAGGTTCGAGTTAAGGCTCCCATCTTCCTTAGTAACCTTCAACCAAACACCACTACCAGCAACGCTAAAAGTATGATACGCTCCAACGTCAGCCGTCACGTCACCAGTAATCTCTTCCCAAGTACCAGCACTCGTAGTCTTAGCATACACTGTCGGAGCGTTACCAGTGATACGAGCAAGAGGAACACGAACATTAATCTTCGTGATACTAGTCGGAGAAGCAACAGTACCCCCAATACGCAAGTGAACATTCTGAAGCACAAGGTCTTGAGTACCACTAAAACTCACTTGCTGAGTAGCAATCGTAAAGGTAGCCGTGGTATTGCCCGAATCTAAGAAATCCTCAGTACTAAAATCTTCCTCGTACAAGTTATCAGGATGCACGATGCTGTAAGTAGTTGGAGAATTGGTATAAGTATTCTGCCACAAAGCACCCGCCTCACCCCAATCATAATCATTCTTACTAGACCCATCACCGAAACCCTTACCCCAAGCCCCATCATAAGAGGTATCACGATGCAACACCCCACTATAAGGAATCAAACGGAAAGCCTTATTCAAATCCTTACGGATAGTAGCATAATCAATGTTCTTAAACTCCCTGTTCTCCAACTTCTTCAAGCGGTCTTCAACAGCTAATAAAGTGTTTTTATCATTAAAACGCTCCTGACCAACGTGGATAATATCAACAGGCTCAGGATAACGATGTAAGACTTCAACAACGATAAAGAACTCATCGATATTGTTAACTGCATCAATCACTCTGATACTCTGACCAGCACGAACAACCTCAGAGAAATGGTCAATCTCAAGCACTGTACTCTTCAAAGGATTGCTAAAGCGACTCAGTAACTCCTCTGCCCGTTGCTCCGCATCCTCAACCGTCACGACATCCTCATAATTAAAACTCCTCTCAAAAGGAATCTTCTCACCCGTCAAGGGGTCAGTCTGACCATAATTCTCAATACTCTCACTATCCTCAAGGATGACACTGATAGGCGTGAAACTGCCATAATTAACGATGACATTATCACTGCCAGTCGTTGGCGCAGAAGAAAAAACTATTTGCTTCAAGTGTTGCTTCACAGTATAATCATAAGAAGCCGACGACCCTTCAATACCCAAGACTTGCTTCGTACCACCAATAAAAACCTCTGTCTGAGCAGGAGTACCAGCGAGAGTAAAAACCGTTGTTGAACTATCACCCGAAAAAGTCTCGGTCTTCAACCCTTCCAAGCTCCGACCAATAACCTCAACCTTGTTTATCATATCAACACTGTCAATCTCCCACTTAGGAACGTTATGAATGTTAGTCGAGCCATCAGTATTATACTGAAGAATCGTCGAGTTGATAGTCTCACCCTTCGGCTCAAAAATCACCGTGTCAAGAGTATGGTCATAACGTAAAACCCAATCCAAAACCTCTCGGAGCTTGTCAACCCTCTCAAGAACGAAATCCCTGTTACAAGGATAAACAACTAAAGGTCGAGCGTACCCTGTAGAATTAGTCACCGTAATCGTCAGGCCACCATAACTCGTGACCATATCCTCAACGATAGCCGATAAGACCCCCGCCTGAACATCATTATCCTTATCGTAAGTATTAGTAATCTGCTTTCTTGCTAACTGCCCGAGCTTATTCTCCACACTCACCTCAATCATCGCACCTTTCGGACTCCAAAGCTTAACGAAACCCCTGAAGATGATATTCTCGCTCCCCGTTGTCGGTCCACGTTTAATAACAACTGTTTGCTCGTTATCAATCGTTAAAACAGAAGCCACGTTACCAGCAAGAAGAATCTCAGCCTCTTCAACAGTCACGTTTAAACGCTCGGGAGCACTCCACGTACTAACGTAATCACTAACATCAACGCCCCCAATCTCCACGTATGTCAAGCTACCAAGCGCCATTAATCTAAGCTCCCGCTTTTATCCTCGTTCCCTGAAACATCTCAATATCATAATACAAGATGAAACCAGCCTGTCGCAGACTGATACGATAACTAAAATCATTAATCACCACGCTCCAATACCCATCCTGTTGACCAGTCGCATACTTAGTATTGTCCGAGTGAACAAGAGGATAATAACGAAGCGTGTTACTCCAACCAACCACGTCCACGATGTCAGTAAACTGCTTAATAAAAACTTCCAACTCTCGCTGAGTACCAACCTTGAAACCTTGAATCGTAATGATACGAGTTCGCCCCCAAATAGATTCCATAATGGCGTATGCAGCACCCGATAAGGGCACGGCCTTGCGAAAGATACCGCCTGTTAAGGAAGGACTTTCATCAGTGACCTTCCCCATATCAAGCGTAGTGTTAGAATCAACATCATAAATGCTTCCTCTAGTATAATCAAGTGTCATTTTTAACCCACCCTTATTCCAACGAACTTATTAAACGTTGAATCATTATAAACCCGTCCTTCATAAACGCCTTCCTGACCCCGCACAGTACCACGCAACTTATCAGACCTAGAAGAAGAAGAGGAACGACCATCATCATTATTAGCATTGGCGAGTTGATTAAGAAGCGAAATCTTCTCCCTGATAAGAGCGTTCTCATCCTGTTGAAGAATTATCTGAGTCTTCTTAGTATCAATCTCATCACTCAATAAAAGGTCAATGTTAGTCAAGACATCAATCACGCTGTCACGAGCTTCAAGGTCAGCCTCGCTCAACTCCTGACCAGCCGTCTGTAACTGCATCTTCTTCTCATCAAGGTCAACTAAGACATCCATATTCTCTTTCCGAAGCTCAAGCAAACGATTAGTTTCCTCAACACTCACTTCATAGTCTTTAGAAATCTCTAGTAATTCAGCCTGACTACGACCAGCCCCACTACTAATAGCACCAGCACTCAAATCAAAATCGCTCGTACCAAAACCAGCCGTACCACCCATAGGGTTCTGTGTTAATCCGGGAAAATTTACTCCGAACTGTTTCTTTATATCATTCAGAGTATCTTGCGGAGTCTTCAAACGCCTCTGACCAGTCAGAGGGTCACGAATCGTTTCGGGAGTAGCTTCCATACCAAACTCCCCTGTCGGTGTAATATCCAGTATTCCACCACCAACAGGCGCATTAGTATAATTGCTTAGTTGTTCAGGAGTTAATTGCTGGTCAACAATGGGAGCATTCACGATGGAAGTACCAGCAGGAGGTTCACCAAGACCAGCAATTTGCTTTGCTACAATAGCCATTGTTATACCAAGAGCCACAAATGAAGCCGTGATGGCAATGAGTTCCGCACCTAATCCAGCAAACAATCCCCCACCACTACCAAATAATTGAGCAGGACGACGAAGAAAACGAGACAAGTCTTTCATAGTATTCTTCATCTCCTGACCATCAACAGGGTTAGCACCACCACCACCAGCTATTCCACCACTAGCACTAGCATTGATTAAACGTAGTTCCGCTTTTAATTGTGCAGCCATCGATTATCCCTCATTCATTTCCCGTTTCTTCTTCTGAATACTCTCCTTTGCGAGAAGCAAGTTAATAAACTTCACGCCGAGGCGGTCAACCTCATCAGGCTTTAAGCCTCTACTCTCCAGCAACCAAATCTTTATTATCCTGTCCCTGTTTCGGGAAGTCAGTACATCCCCCTTCGGAGTCTTCCCCTCGATTATCCTTTCCCAAAGGGCTACTTTTCTCAGCCTCACCTACTTCATTAAGCTCAGTCCAAACCTGAAAAAGAATCAACCTATCTCTCCGAGGCATCGCTCCTAAGAGTTCTGCTGTCGGCTTAGTCTTGCTCTTCTCAATCATCACAAGATGACGTAGAGAAATAAGCTTCTTATTATCATAATCTTCCACTTCTTTCATACTCGCTTGGTCGATACGCTTCACTCGACAACTTTCTAGTAAAGGAAAATCCTCATCCCAAGTCAGCTCTTTACAAACTACATCTTCGTAGTTCTCCCCATCTAATCTTATTCTAACGGTCTTCCGTTCCATAGTTTTTACCCACTACGACCAGCCTCTTGACCAATCATAAGTAATAAAAAAAGGTTTTAGCAATTACTCATTTAGCCTAATTTCTTTTTACTGTTCCAAAATTTTCTTTTTCTAGTGGTGCTTAACTTCTTAGCTTGATTCTTCATTCTTCCATCTCTCCAAAGTTTTGCAGATTCCATTGAATTATGCTCTCCCCATTTCATCAGTTCAAGATTCTCTATACGATTATCATCCTTGATACCATTTTTATGATGAATAACATAACCCTCAGGAATTTCTCCATTATACTTTTCCCAAATCATTCTATGTTCCTTAACTAATTTTCCATCCACATAAATCTCCCTATAACCACGAATAGTTGTACGACCTTGACCACCTTTCCAACGATTACTACCTGCTTTCGAGAGATTTCGACGAGGAATATTATATTCCTTCATCCATTTATTAATAGCAGATTGGCTAAAACCGAGCCTTTCACCGATTTTATGAGTACTTAGCCCATCTTCTCTATACATTGTTTCTAACATCTTTTTCTCTGGTTTGTTTTTAGCAGTCTTCATATTTCATTAATAGGTTTTAATATTTATAAAGTTTATTATTAGGTTCAATTTACAAACCACGTTACGAACTGATTCGTCTTGCTCGTAGTTGCTCGGCCTGTGAACGTTACCAGCACTAGGTCTTCGCTGTTAATGTCAATCGGTTTACTAACGTTTTCAATCACGCAACCATCCAAGGCCACGGTCGCATCCTTCTCACCAGTCGAGTCTCCTTCATCGAACACTATCGCAATCTCATTGTTCGTAGCGAAATCCATATCCCCAGCATTAGTCACCGGACTGTTAGCCTGACCATAAAATTCATCCCTCACCGCCGTACCGACTGAAGCAGTCATCACGCAAGTAACGCTCCATCCAATCTTCCTAGCTCCAGTCTCAGGCATACTAATCAAGGGCGTGCCCCAATCACCAAAGACATACAAACTATTATTATAACTAATCGTCGCACTACGAATACCAGTCACTTGCGTCGGAGTTGCTCCCCAACTGAACTTACCACTATTCATAATGAAAGGCGTAGTCGTCAACGGAGTATAACTCGTCGCTGTAGTGCTACTAGTGACCTTCTGAGCGACTATGTTAAAAGTTCCTACTAAGGCACTCCCTAAATCCATCTGCAAGGAGAAGTCATTAATGAAGCACCCAGTGTAAGTATCAACGTCATCAGCCGTAGCCTCGCTTCCCACTTCCATACTAAAAGGCACAATCTGCGTCGCACTCGTCACGCCAGTATGGTCAGCTTCCGTAATAACATAAGGCGCACCACTAGTTCCACTGCCACTCTTCGGACCGACACAGTGAGCCAGTATAGCAAAATCGTGCAGTTGTAAGACTAGAGAACCACCGCAAGTATAACGAGTACGAAGATAACTCTGAACCTCACGACCATCACCAGCCCCCCGAACCTCAAGAATCTCCCAAGCATTACGAGGAGTCCAAGTACGTAACGTACCGACCTTCGTTGTAGTAGCGACCTCAGTACCAAAAGCACTCTCGGAACCAATCATAATGTGTGTCTGTTGACTTTGAAAACCACTTGCCATTTTTATCTCAACCTCATATTATTTTTTTATTCTTCACCAGTATTAAAACTGTTAAACTTGTACTCCAACATAACCCTATGCCATCCTTCAGGCTTACCAAACTCCACCACGCTCGGACCAGAAACCTTTTCAGGAATGATTAAACCACTGAGTAAATCATCGTTACGCCATTGACTACGAATAGCCACGACAATATCTCTGCCGATTCGCTTAGCCAAACGCTCACCCTCAAGCAACTCAACATAAGTAGCCGTGATACTCTGACCAGTGTAAGTTGACAAGTCAGCCGTAGCGAAGTTCAGTTCTCCAGTGCTTAAACTCCACTCCACCGTACCAGCAGAGGGAGTAGTGAAATCAGAATTATTAGTTCGCTTCGTCACCGTACCAAAAGCGGTAGTCGTGTGCTTAATATTAGTCACGCTACCAGCAGGGTAATCAAAGCTTAAACGAGGGGAATTACTAATGACACCGAGAGCTTCCGTCGTGTGAGTCACGCTCAACACCCCGAGGTCACGATGAATCAATACGTCAATCTGGAAGATCACCCCATCCCAAGTCGTATCATCCGCACAGCCAATCATACCACCACTCTCGCCAATCTTACGAATAGCCACTCGAGGAAAACTACCAACCTTCAAGTCATCACGAGTCCAATCATCATAAATCCACTCCTTACCAGCCACCCGAGAGGAATTGTAATCTGTAAGCTGACCCCTAAGGAAGTTCCTCAGAAGCGTTTCTGGTTCTAAACGAGTCAAGCGGTCACCTCTTTCAAAGCCCTGCCGACTCTCTTCTCATCATACAAGACCCGTCGATAAGTAGCAAACGGTTGCATCCCACGAGGAAAAGCTTCCCTTGCACTCTTACTAAGGTTCTTCTTCTTAGCGAAAGGCACAGGGGGGTAAGTCTCTTCACTGAAAGCGAAGCCGAACTCGTAAGTACCATACTCTAAAAACAAGGCATAACTCACGTCATTAGTAAAGATTATGGAATCGCCTTCAATCTCATAACGCATACCCCTGATATAATCTCCATTGATGTATAAGCCCATCTTCATAGCCTCATCCTGAATCTGATTCAGTAACTCCTCACCAAGCAAGAACAAGACCTTACCAACAAAATCATCCCAGTTAGTAATCTCAACTGGTCCGAGACCTTTAACGTAAAGGGTTTCGCTCACGTTAACGTCACCTCATCTCTCCGATGAAGCCTGAACAAATAGTATATAGCTTGTCCTTGAGGCATCGGATTCTTCAACGTGCCTAACACTTCCCAAGCATCATAAGTACCAGCAGACGAACCCTCAACAATCAAATCCTCATCATTAACGAGCGAACACTCCGACTCGCTGTTACTAACATACAAGACAGCCTCACCAAGCTCCAAAGCACCAACAGCGATATAATCCTTCAACTTACGAGGGTCATCAATCACGACACCGCTAAAAGTAGAATCAGCCGAAGTCTTACCAGTAAGATGCCCGTTAGCATCTTTCATAATAGTATAAGCTCTATGCGTCAAAGTACGACCAAAACGCTCTATCGTCTTGTCGAAACTCTTCTGCATATTCTTATTATTCGTCTTTGTTCTGGTCTTAACCATTGAGTAAGCCTCACACTATATCGTTTCTGTCACCGACTAACCGCTTAAGCTCTTTAATCTCACTCTGTAACTGATTCACAACCTCACGCACGTTAACATACACTTCACCAATAGTCGCAGCCCACGGTCCAAGTGTAAAACTCGTTTCATCATCGAAAGAACCGCCAGTGATAGCAACCGCACACATCAGACCTGTTAAACAATTCGCAAGGTCAACGCCAAGCTGATATTCATCATCAGAGGAAGTAACCCCTGCAGTGTATTTGATACGAATGTTCTTCACGCCATCAGGAACAAGGTGGTCAAGGAAAGTCACCCTACCATAACGGGTAAAGTTCACGTTACGAGGACTGAGTTCTTCAACGAGAACAGTGTCACTATCAGGGTAAGCTTCCCACAACTTAGGAACAGCCGTGTAACTTCCAGCACTCATCCTAGCTCTCACGAAATACAAGCTTTTACTCCCGTTCACTGTAGTCTTAGCCCAAGCATTCGGAAGAGTCCAAGATAATCCCCCCGTCGCAGTAAACAAATCAACGCCCGTCACACTAGCAGTCGTCGAGAGACTAGCCCACGAAGACCCGTTGTAATACTCCCAAGTCACACCCAAGCTACCAGCATCGGTGCCAAGAGTCTGCAAGGAAGTCTTCAAAGCTAAGAATCGGTAAGTAAGTCCGAAGTAAATCGCATCGTTAGCTACAGGAGTATCAGCGAACACATTGAAAGCCGTACCACTCGCAGTATTAGACTCGCTAGTGTTATCAGTATAAACCGAACCATCTGCACTCTGACAACTATCCCAACTATTATTCTGTCGGTCAAGAAAATAAACCTCGTTGATACCAGTAACGGGGTGGTGGTCAAGCATCAAGCTATCCCACTCGGGGCGGTCACGCTGAAAAGGGCGGTCAGTCACCGGATAAAAGCTCCTACTGTGACCATCATAAAACTCTGTGAGCGTCTCAGCTTCCCAACAAATACCCGTCAGTAACTTCATTCGAGCTTCACTCGCAGAGATGAAACTATTAATCTGAGTCTCTGAGAGCTTCGCTAAGTAGTTATAAGTCGCATATAAGACGTTAGTAGAGAGAGCAGTCTTACCAGCACTCGTTAAAAGAACCTTACCACTGGGAAGGTCTACAGTGTAATCAGTCGAGACAACTAAAGCCGTGAAATCATTACTGCCATCTGCAGCATAACTCAAGGTCAAAGAATCAGTGATTACATTATCATTATCAAGGTCGAAACTCGTCACAGAGTTATCGCCAGTCCCGACTTCCTCATCAAGGACTTGTTCAAGAATGTTCGCTCTACGAGCTACTGTGGAAACTGATATTAACGTCATCTTGGGACTTCCCTCTCAATCGTTTCTTCCTCACTTGAGGAGTGTAAGCAAAAAAGTTTAAGCAAGAACAAAACTATTTTTTTTTTAAGCTCGTTCTCTTGTAAACAGCTTTCTTAATTGGTTTCGCAGGAATCAACACGACCTTCGCATCTACTAACTCAACTTCCGTCGAGCCATTAGCCACCGCCTTCTCAAGCGTAGCATCAAGCTCGTACTCCTTACCAGCCTGAAAAGTAATCCATTCCCTCTTAGCATCACGCTGAGAGCAAGACCTGAGAACTTTCGCACGAGTCATTTTCCGTGCCCCCAAACCTTCAAAGTACAAGTTTTATCGGTAATACCAGATGCAGTTATCGTTACAGTCGTATCGCTGAAAGTAGCCTTAGCCTCTCCTGTAGCGTTCAAATGAGCGTGACAAGCAAGAACCTTATCAAACTTCCGAGTTTCATAAGTCTCACCATCACTCACCGTCAGAACAACCACTTCAAGAGCAGGGTCAGCCGTTTGCATATGCCTTAACACAGTTGCAGCAGTCATCTTCCCTACTTCCCGTGTCCCCAAATCTCAAGGGTGCACGTCTTATCAGTCACGCCAGTAGCTGTAATAGTCACGACGTTAGTAGCGAAAGTCGCCACCGCAGCAGTACCAGTATCATTCATATGTGCACTACAAGCTAACACAACAGGAAACTTCCGAGAAACATAAGTCTCAGCACTTGATACAGTAAGGACAACTACCTCGTAAGCAGGGTCAGCCGTTTGAATATGTCTTAAAATTGTCGCAGCAGTCATTTTATTCTTTCCACCTCAATCAGTTATTTTTTTGGTTCTGTCAGTAATGTAATAAAAAAAATATTAAAAAGTGTTTTATGAAACGAAGGTCTTTAGTCTCCACCAGTACTCTCAGCACTCGGAGCAATAACCATCACAGTCATCGCACCAGTACCCGTAAAGTACACCTTATCGGCGGTCATAAAAGCTTCCCCATCAACTCCTGACGCAGTGATGAAAGCCTTAACTTCTATAGGCGTTCCCAAAGCGGGATTCAAAGTCGAAAGGTCAACCCAATCAAGAGTAGTCACGATAGTAACGGTGCCAGTCACCATTTCCACCTTCCCACCAAGATTAACCCTGTTGGTTTCCGTAAGAGTCTTAACGGCAGCAACAGTCATCCTTAGTCACCACCCGTACTCTCATCAGACACAGCAACGATAGCAACGTTCATCGCTCCCGTCTGTGTAAAGAAAACCTGTGTTGGAGTACCACTCGCATTGAAGTAAGCCTCACCATCAACCCCATCAGCCACCGTGAAGGCGTGAGCACTAATCGCACCAGTCAAAGCAGGGTTTAAAGTTGTAAGGTCAACCCAATCAAGAGTCGTAGCAATAGTCACTGTACCAGTCACTAATTCTACTCGTCCACCAAGATTAACTCTATTCGTTTCAGTTAATGTTTTTACAGCTGCAGCAGTCATTCTTCATCACCTCGATTTTATGTGACCGTGTAAATCTGACTCATCGCACCTTCGAACTGAACGCACAAAGCCTCATACACTTTCAGCATATACTTGCTACTATCGATGGGACTTGGTAGCTCTTCGTAGGTAATATCCAAGAGGACACCCATAAAGAGGTATCTCGTATCAAGGAATAAAACCCTTCGAGCAGTTGTAGTCGTAGGCATAAACTGTGACTTAATCACAGGCACACCATCAAACTCAAAAGCACCTGGAATACCGAAAGGCAAGTTCTCCGCAGGGGGAGCTGGTTGTCTCTGGAAATCCATAAGCAAACCTTTGATGTAACTGTGGGTGTACGTATCGGTCACGATGAGGTTTGTTCTTCCCTTCGCTTGGAACGTCACGTCGAGTTCATTACGGATGTCACTGAGAGCTACGTTTGCACCTTTAGCGGTGGTGTTCGTAGTGATGCTCTTAATCAAGCCGTTGTACTCGGTTGCGTAAGTAGAGAGGTCACCATTGATGATGGTATCTTCCTCAAGCTCAAAGAGTGCAGCCGTCTTCACCGCAAGGTCAAGAGCGTCAGCATCCACGTAGCCACGCATCGCAGCACGAGCAGGGCCAGTCACGTTACCAACTGAGTAACCAAACTTCATAGCCACGCTGACTCTATCATAAGTGTCAACGTCTTCAGCGAGTGCACCCATCTCTGTTCTCCAATGTGCACCGCCTTTAGCAGAGATGATATTGAAGTCGTAAGTCTTTCCTCGAACCGCCACTCTACGAATCATACTTCGCAGTGGTGTCTCATAAGCAGTCTGGTCAACGATGTTAGGGTCAACCCAAATAGGGATTAACGCACTACCAGCCGTACCAGCCCCACCAGTACCAGTCGCACCAGTTAAACCAGCATCAACACTCGTACCAGCCTTGTTCAAGACTTGTGCTTTGAGACTCTTAGCAATCTTCAAACGATTGTCAAAAGACTTATTCTTAACCCATTTAGGGTCATACAAAACAGTACCGTTACCATCAACATCAGCAGGGACAACCGCATTACCGAAACCTCTTCGGAAAATCGCCTCTGCATCCTGTGAACGGAGCGGGTCTAATTCGTGCATTCCTTTAAAAAATTGTGCTGTCATTTCTTTCCACCTCACTCGTTTATTACTGGTGCCGTGTAAGCCTTGATGAAACCACCAACACCGACATCGCCATCGTCAACTACTTTAGCATCACTATCATCACTAGTAGGCGTTTTCTTTAACTCTTTCAAAGCTTCAGCTCGTTTCTTACTAGCATCTGCAAGTGCAGCTTTCTTCTCAGCCTCTTCCTTTT
>Ga0307928_10003297_pt1 | contig 12316 bp, 15 predicted proteins | sample AceLakmetagen232_FD_201815 | JGI IMG/M metagenome (GOLD analysis project Ga0307928, IMG submission 201815) | Saline water microbial communities from Ace Lake, Antarctica - #232 | ecosystem: Environmental > Aquatic > Non-marine Saline and Alkaline > Saline | place: Antarctica: Ace Lake... | reverse complement strand
GTGGGGTCCAGCGAGAAGCCGCCCTTTTCGGTCGCCTCTTCGCCCTCTTCCTCTTCTTCTTTGTCCTCGTTCTCTTCGTCGTCCCCAAACTCGACGGCCTTGGCGTAGGCTTCGTCGTCGAGGTCTTTGTACTTGGCCTCGGCCATCCCGCTTTTGCCGAGCTTGTCGCACTTGGCCGAGTAGTCGCCGTAATTCATGCGCTTCATGTACGTTCCCCTCTACACGGCCCCCAAGGCCTTCATGTGCCCCGCCAGCCGATACAGGGCGGTTGCTTGCTTGCTGCTCATCCCAGGATAGATGGACTTGATGTATGCAACCCCGTCGGACGTCCCCAACAACCGGCGGCGTGTGCGCGTCAAAGACGGCCACACTCCAGGGGAGAACTCGAGTAGATGCACGTCGGGGTCGAGGCTCTCCGTGCGTAGGGCAAATCCCACGCCCGGTGCTGCCCCGGGGTTGCCGATGGCGCTCCCGGCCCGCAGCGCCTTGGACAATGTGACGAGCTGCGTGGACGCGTTGACAGGACAATGCGTCACCGCCACCTGCTCGACCACGGCTCTGCGCACGACTGCACGATCCAACAGGTCCCGTTCTAGAATCTTGCCCTGCACGCTGAAGCCCAACGACCGCCCGGAACCCTTCAAGTCTTCAGCGATCTGCCAAATCTGGCGGCCGCGCTCACCGACGAGCACACCCTCCGCCCAGAACCCGCCTTGCGTGGCACGCGTGCCATCTGGTAGGAGGGCCTTCTTGCCAAACCATTTCACGCCCGCCGTAGGGTACCCCACAACGTCGCTCGTGCTCTTGCCGTGGTTGTCGTTGAAGTAGCCGCGGCGCTCGAAAGGGCCGAAGTCCATGCTGGACCGCAACAGCGTCTCGCCGTCCTGGTCTTTGCCGTCGGTCGACACGATCCCGCCGATACGGCGCGACACGCCTCCGCCAGGCTTGGCCTTCTCAAAGACCCCTGCGGGGATGTAGAACTGGAATGGGGCGGCGCGGGCCACGGGCGTACCTCCTTGAGGGGGTGCTGCCTGTGGCCCATGTGGGCAGGCGTTCGTCGATCTAGGATTGCGCTTCGGCGGGGGTCGCGTCAAGGGTTTTCGGTGCAGGGCGCAGTCCACCCCGCTTCCGCTGCACCACGATCTGCCGCTTTTGCTCGACCAAAGGCAGGCGCACGAGCTCACCGCAGCTCTTGCATTTGGCGCGCACCGTGAGCCCATCGGGGGAGATTTTGACGACGTTCGTGCGGACAATCACCCCACCATCTCGCGTGTCGCTCTGCGTGAGCACGCCGCCGCAGGTGGGGCACACTGCGGTCACGTTGTGCTGCCGCACGCGGGGCGAGAGACTCGGCAACGTCGCCGCTTGGGTGCGCTAGGATCAGCACACACCGCAGCAGCCGCGGCGCACCACTTGGGATCCCTCTCGATGCCGATCCATCGGCGCCCCGACAGCAGGGCAGCTCGGGCGCAGCTCCCTCCCCCGGCGAAGGCGTCGAGCACCACGCCACCGGGCCGGCTCGATGCGCAGATCGCGTGCGTGAGCAGGTCCAGGGGCTTCTCGCAGGGGTGCTTTCCAGGGTAGGCATGGACGGTGCCGAAGGCCCACACGTCGGCGCTGGGCCACTGCCGGTCCCAGTCCAGGGCCTTGGCGCGGAAGTAGGGCGGGTCGGTCAGGATGAGATCCACCGAGGCGTCGGGGAGCGTCGGCAGCACCTCGAGGCAGTCTCCGTTGTGCAGGGTAGCTATCTCAGACTGATAGAATGGCATAGTCATGCTTCGTCAACCATGGACTCGGGCACAAGATCCCAGTTGGCGTCAAAGCCCCAACCCCGCGGAACTCTTATAGGTCCAACGCATTGGCACCAAGGATGAATCCCGGTCGCGGTCGCGATCCATTCTGAACGCCTGCGCGCCTTCCCTGGTCGCTTCGGGTCGTGCGCGTTGGACACTCCAACCAGCTCGCTCAGCTTGAACACGCGGGGGCGCCCCGTCGCGTGGTCGAGGTAAAGGTCTTTGCACGCGTCACACGCATCCGCGTGGGGCCTCTTTGCTACCATCACGTCTGCCCCATGCTTGTCGAGCAGCTCAGCAGCGCGGCCGTCGCAGTGGGCATTGTTGATCTCGGTCGTAGCGATCCGCTGCAGGTCGCGCACCCAGTCGCCAGTAGCACGGCCTAGCCGTTGCTTTAGCCGTGCGACGGACTCGCGGCCCCAGACCGCCTCCTGAGTCTCCTCGCGCACCACCCCACGTACAGCTTCAGCCTCCTCAGCTGTTGCCCGGATGATCTCGCCCTCGACCGTCTCGGACACCCTGTTGCCCAGGCCCTTGCAGTAGCGGCCGGCTCTGGCCCCCGCGAACTCCACTGCTCGCGCCTCGGCCCGCGACAGGGGAACTTCACGGTGTGCCGCCAGGCGTGCGGTCATCTGCTCTGCGGACGGCTCTGTACCCGGATCAGGCTGCGCGGCCAGGACAACCCCGAGCGCCACAGCGTCGGGCATTGGGGGTGCGACGGCGACACTTGGTAGGCCCAACGCGGCCACGCGTGCAATCACGTCCGCCGGTAGCACGGCGTCACCGCACAATGCCTGGATCAACACCGAGTGGTGGTCGTCAACGATCCCTGTGATAGCGGCAAGCTGGTCCGGTGTGATCATTGAGCGACCATGACCAACAGCAAGACGACAGCAGCGGTAGCAGCACCAATACCGAAGCCTGCCAACCTGTCTGGCCAAGGAGACACGCGAGCGGGAGCGGGTAGCGTGACAGGGTCGGGTACAGCCGAGGCCACCTCCGCGGGTAGCAGCTTGCAGCGGTCGAGCAGCCGCGCGTAGGCCACGCGGCCCCGCGCGACACGCCAGACATTGGCTGCTGCTGCCCTCGCGTAGGCGGGGTGCAAGAGCACGCCGCCCGGGTGCTGCGGGTCTTTGGGGAGCAGATAAAGCGGATCCCAGAGCGCTGGCTCGCCCGATACTACGAACTCGAGGGCAGACGCAGGACCGGGGAGCGGCGCCATGTCCTTGGGCTCCGTAGTGGGATCCGGGGTGGGAATGGGGAGAGGGTCAACACCTGTCATGGCGACAGCGCTAGCCGCTGGCGTCACCTGGGCGTGCGTCCGTCGAGCACCGAAGAGGATCAACGCGAGGGCAGCGCTCGCCACGAAGAGCAGCACCCAACGTGTCCGCCAGAGCTTGCCCCTGGAGCGCAAGTAGCTTCGCACGCTCCGTCTCAGCGATAGCGGCGGCAGCGGCGTCCTCTTCGTGGGAGAAGGCCTCGACGGCCTCGACGGCCTCGATAGCGGCAGTGTCAGCGAGTGCTCGAGGTCTTCGCGTAGTGGCGAGCTTGTGACCCCCCCAGAGAGCGGCGATGGACATGCCTGCCGCGGAAAGCCACCCTGTAGCCGTCTGGAGCCACTGCGGGCCGGTGAGTACAACCACCAATCCCGCCCCGACCGCGACGACGACAACGCCTCCAAGAATGACCACTCGCCAACGCACGGCACCTCCTCACGCATCTTCAACCCCCGCTAGCAATACGGCGCCCACCCGATCCAGCATGGCAGGTAGCACATGTTTGGCGTACCAGTCCACGATAGCGGTAGCTTGCTTGGCGAGGTTGGGGTCTCTGAGCTGGCTGCTTGTCGCCAGTAGGCGGGCCTTCGACAGGCCGAGCGCGTCCCCGGCAGCCTTTTGCAAGTCCGCCGGGGAGCACCCCCCTGCCTGAAGGATCTTGGTCAGCGCCTTGTACAGCCGGGTAGGGTCGGGCGCTTCTCCCGGCCCATGTTCCAGCCGTAGCAGCACTTAGACCGTCTGCGGCATCTTGCGGGCGATGGACAGCTCGTAGAGCACGGTGCCGTGGTTGGCGCCGGTGGTGCCGAGCGCGATCACGTCGTTCTTCGCGAACTCGACTCGATCCTCGCCATCGTCCTGCGTGACGAGGTTGTCGGTGGGATAGTTGTCCTGCGTGTCACCCGCCGTGGCGTTTCCCGGGAAGGTGTTGCCGTCGCCAGCCGCCGCGTAGCAGTTGGTGCCACCGACGGTCAGCGTCACGGTGTTCTGCGCAGGGCCACCACCCGCGAGCAGCTGTGTCGAACGCACGGTCTCCAGCACGCCAGCCCAGGGGGCCTTGACCGTGATAGCTGGGCCCGCAATGGTGCAGGGGACGGCCAGGTGACGTCGGAAGTCCGCCAGCAGCTCAGGGGCCTGCGTGGGGATGTTGCTGGGCTTCATCGCCGGGGACACAAGCCCCTGCTCATAGGTGTTCCCGTCCACGGCCATAGCTGCCTCCCCGGTCTCGAGTGCTACAGGTCTACCTCGTAGACCACGCTGTTCTGCCCTCTGAGTCTACGGAGCCGCGCTGGCCCCGTCAACGACTTCTCCGCTGGCTCCCCACCTTGAGCGGCAAAGCCTCCAAAGCCATCCACGCCAGCGAAGCCGCCAGAGGGCGCGTCGCCTTCTTCGCCTTCTTCGCCAGCTTCGCCTTCGGCACCCATCATGGACTGCTGCTGCTCAGCCATCGCGGCGTTTTGCACGCTCTGGATGTACGTGGGGCTGAGGATGATCTGGCCCTTATCTTCGGGCAGCGGCGGAAGGTTGCGCGCCTCGCGAGCTTCGTCGACCATCAGGTAGGCGGCGACCTCCTTGGTCAAGAGCTCTACCTCTTGCAGCTCTGAGCGTGCGTCCAGACCCTCGAAAGCGAGCTCGTAGTTGGGGTCTATCCGCCACAACACGTGCTCGTTGATCTGCTGGGCAGCCCACTTGAGCGTGGGTCGCAGCCCCCGGTCTTGGCTCGCTTCGATTTTCTGGGCCTGGTTGCCCTCGTTTAGCGTCGACGTCTGACCGCGGTTGCCCAGCTGGAAATTGATCTCCTCGGGCGCTATCTGGAGCACGGAACACATGACCCGCAGTAGCCAGTCCATGAAGTTTGACCACTCCATGTCGAGATTGCTTTTCTGAATATCGATCCACTTGAGCCCGCCGCCCTTGCCCTCCAGATCCGTCACTTCGAGGATCGGAGCTCGCCAGGCGTTCTGCGCCCCCGTGACCATGGCGGTCCACTTGCGGCGGAAGGCACGCATCTGCGCACGCGGCACCAGTCCGCTGACAGCGAGCACGCCTTTGGCACTGGTACCCTGCTCAAAAAAGTTCGCGTTGTGCGATATGCCGCTCAGGAGCGCCGTGACCGTCGAGATCATCATCTCCAGCTCGGAGTAGCCGTAGCCGAAGACGCGGAGGTCGTTGCGCGGGTTGCGAATCGAGAACGACAGATCACGCGGCGAGAACTCGGCCGCCACTACGCCGTCGACGATCTGCACATAGCGCACGAGCTCCCCAAAGGAGTTGCGCACGTCATCGTCGGGGCGCGCCTGCCTGATTGACGACGCCGACAGCGAACGCCAGGCCACGAGGTCCTTCCCACGCGTACGCCGGGACTCGATGTGCGCCTGGTCATAGATCAAGCTATCTCGCAAGAAGAGCTTGAGAAACTCCAGCATACCGGGCCTGCGGTTCCCGGTACGCTCATCGTACGTCTCCAACGGTCCAGACGAGCGGAGGATCTCCTCATACTTGCGGGCCTTCTTGTCCTCGCCGCGACCTTCTTTCTTTCCACCCCTCTTGCGCACGACGTAGCCGGGGCCGTGCTTGTCCTCTTGGGGATCAGCGTAGTAGGTCAACTGATTCATGCGCGTCTGCAAGTAGCCCGTGAAGGGCCCCACCCGCCGCGATAGCGTCGTTAGCATATCGTAGGACAAGATGGCCGGGCGTTCTCGGTAGCCGCCGAACCCCGTCAACGGCTCGTAGGGGTCCTCTGTCAACCCGATCCAGTCGGGCACCCCACCGCGGCCACGTGTCGTACCAGCCCGAGCTATGTCAGCCGCTTTTTCCATGAGCGTGTGTTCGCCCACCTCCTCCGCGATGGCTTCATACCACTCAGGGGAGATCCCCAACATGCCCGAGCGGCGCTCGAGGGCTCGCGTGCGCTGGTGCTCTTGTGCCTTGTAGAGGCTGGCTTCGTAGCCTTGGGCCAACGCGTGCAGGGTCGCGGTACCGGCGCCCACGGCGCGGGCAAAGAACCCCCCGAGACGCGCCCCTACGGTGCCAGGATGAAAGCGGACTAGCTTGGACACAGCGCCTCGCTACTCGTGCTTGGCGACCAGCGCGCCGCCCACAGTGCCCATGGAGCCCATCTGCCACGTGGTCGTCATGTCGCCGGCCTCGATGGACGCAGCGCAACGCTCGTCGAAGCTCTTGCGCAGGGGCTCCTCGGGCACATCAGCGGGGGACGCCACTTCCGGTGGCACGCGTGCCACGGGAGTCTCCTCGTCGGCGTCGGGACCGGGCATGGGATCCACTCCGACGCTCTTGCAGAGCTCCTCGAACTCGGTGCCTGCCTTCATAGCCTTCTCCAACCCCAGCCGCTTGCGCACGCGTGCGCCCACGACTATGGGACTGCTACCTTGATACACCTCGGGGTGCGCTGTCCTGTCGTGAGCGTACAGCGCTGTCACGGCAGAGTAAACGGCCTGCCCGCGACGCTTGGTCGTTGGCAACATAGGCAGCACACCTTTGAGCTCGCCTTGTACCTTGCGCCACGCGGTGTTGATCAGCTCGCGGGCCTCGACAAGGTTGGCCGCTGAACCGGTGACACCCGCGGCTGCCAGCTTGGCCATGTGGGGCACTAGCGACTTGGGCACGTCGCCAGCATGCGGGCCCTCGCCGTCGTGCCGCTTACCCTTGGGGTCAGCGCACCACTTGCCGTCGCCGCCTTTGACATGCCAGACGCCTTGCCACTGCCGTCGGGTGCCGACCGGGTACTCTCTGCCCACGTCTATCTCCTACGCTGCGGTCGCAGTCTTCTTGCTGCCCCGCAGGTCCGCTTCCACCTCGGCCAAGGGAGCGTCACCGAACCCGAAGGCCTCCTTGATAGCGTCCGTCGCCTTCTTGCCCGGTGGCTTGGGGCCGAATAGCGACGCGTTGGGGTCCGGCGCTGCAGCTGCGGCCAGCTGCGCGTACTTGCGGATCCCGGGGCCCAGGCTGCGCCCGTCTTTCTTGAGCAGCGCCGCCAGAAGGGCTTGCGACAGCATGTCTTTGTAGACGGGGTGGTCTCCGCCACCGAGCTCCCGATTCTTGAGCACGGCGCTGGGCAGACGTGCCTTGCGGTCGTGCATTTCCTTGAGCACGCCAGCCACCGTGCGCACCGCCGTGCTGAGGTTGTAGTCGGGGCTCGCCTGTCCTGCCTTGATCACGTAGGGGAGCATGGCGGCCAGCCGCCCCCGGGTCCGAGGGCGCAGAGCCTCGAGCACCGCTGTATCGGGGATCAGCTTGCCGAGCACGAGTCGGGTGACGAGCGTGCGCCCATCTTCGTTGAAGCGCTGCGTCTTGCGGTCGACATACTTGTCGACGTTCCTGATGTCGAGCACGCCCTCGGCCAACAGCGCGTCCCGTAGCCCCTTGCTACGCGAGCTGCGCAAGTAGCCATCCCAGGTCTCGTCGAGCGCTTCGCCCTCTGGCGTTTCACCCAATCCGTCTGCGATGGCCCCCAGCGTCTTTGGCCCCACTTTCTGGGCACGGCTCACCTGTTCGGCTCGCGGGTCCATGGCGCGGGTGAAGCTCTCGTTGTAGCGTCGCACCAGCTCGCGCGCCTCGTTCTTCGTCGTCGGCTCGGCCACCTCGCGCACGAGCACGGGGCGCTTGATTGCGTCGATGTCGGCAGCGCTCAGACCGTAGGACGCCGCTCGCTTCTTGAGGTGTTCCCGGTAGGCGTCGGCCGACTTGGCGTTGTCACGGACGCTCTCGTCGTCGTAGACGAGCTGCATCGTCATCGTCCGCGAGTTGCCCCCGAGCACGACGCCCCCGGGGGTGACAATCGGTGGGCCGTGGGCGGCGTCAGGATTGTCCGTAATCAAGAACTGGGGCTTGAGCCCGCTAGCGTGCTCACGCACGGCGAGCTGGGCTGACTTGCTGCGATGGTACTCGCGCTCTTGTACGCCCTCGGGGTAGTCTTTGCGGACCGCGAAGCCCTTGCGGTGGTCGTGGCTCGGAATGAGCTCCTCGGCGTCAACCACGCGGTACTTCGCTGGCTGCGCCACGGGCTTGCCGTCGTCGCCTGCGACGTACACCTCGGCGGCACTACCCGCGACGCCCAACCCGGTCCCAGTCTTGCCCTTGGGGCCCGCAGGCGCCTGCTCGTAGGACCGGGCGATGACGGCCTGCAAGGCAGCACGGTGCTCGGCGGGCACATGCTTGAGGGCGGCCTCGAGCGCTGCACGCTCCGGAGACACGTCTGCCTTGCCCTTGCCCGACTCGGCCGTGTCCACGCGTGTGTGGAGCAGTTTCGTTTCCTTCGTGCCGATCCAGCCGTGCTTGGCGGCCTGGTCAACCAGGCGCCGTACGCGCTTCGCCTGTCCCTTGCCGCCTTTGCCCTCGCGCAGCAGCCGCAGGGCTCGCAGGATCTCCCCGCGCATCTTGCCCTGGCGCTTGAGCCTGGCTTCCTTGTGCTGCTCGTTGACGAGCTTGGCAAAGTCCGCCTTCGTGTGACGCGTGTGCTTCCCGGTGCCCGAGTGCTTCACAAAGACGTGCGTGTCGTCGTCGCTGAGTACCTCCCAATGCCCCTCGGAGTCGCCAGCTCTGCCGCTGAATTTCGACCCGCGCTTGAGCGTCGCGGAGCGCGCTACGCCCTTGCCGGGGACGCGATAGTAGTAACGCCACTTGGGCTTGGCTTTCCCGGTCGGGGTCCGCATGATGTACTTGTGGGGGCGCCCCTTGCGCAGCACCGTGATGGTACACGGGCACGGGGTGTCGTCGGACACACGCTCGACCAAAATCAGCTGCAGCCCACCCATCCTACAATCCCGGGCGCATGCGCAGCAGCACCATGCGCGTCAACGCCGGCTCGCACGTTCGGTCGAAGGCTGCCTCCCAAAGGTGCATGGGGCCCCCGACTCGCGTGTGCCTGTGGGCACTCTTCTCGGCCCACTCCCACACGGTGCGGCGCAGGTGGCCACCACACGTTGGCGCTGCCCTACTCAACGTCGCTGTCCACGAGGTAATACGCGGCTCCGTCGTTGTCGAAGGAGGGTTGGTGGGGCAGCATGAAGCGCAGCTCGGCGTTCTCCCGCTGCCGCGCGAGCGCCGTCTGCACGAACTCTTCGTCGCTGAGCTCAGCGGTAGCCGCTTCGGCCAACGGGTCGGGGAAATTGTCGCCAAGGCCGTGGAACTGCGCCCGACTGTAGCCGGCCTGCTTGAGCAGCCGCTTGACGCGCCACCAGTCGGGCCCGAAGTGCCTGTAGTAGTTGGGCTGCGCTTGCAAGAACTGGACTACGTTGGCGTAGAGCTGGTCGGGTACGGGCATGGTGCGACCTCCCGCTGCAAGCATAGCAACGGGGGAGGGGGTTGGCTAGCGCGCCGCGAGGGCGCTCAGGGCTGCCTCTACCGGGGTGGGGCCGAAGTAGCACAAGCGCTTGAGCGCGCCCACGCCGGGCCTGGCTTGCCACACGCGACCCGCCTGCGTCACAAGCACGTCCAAGTAGTCGTCACCGCCGAACTTGTCGACGTCGCACACCGCGTAGACCGTCGGCGGCCCGTCCGCGTCGGACACCGGGACGACCACGATCACGGTCGGGCCCGACACCAGATCCTTTTTCGACGGGAGCACCATTGCTGCCGTTGTGCCATCTTTGCTCACGTGCCAAATACGATTGTCCTCGTGACCGAACTTCATACCACCCACCTGCTTTCGTCGGAGATCGTTGGGGTCAACCGGAACGCCTCGTCAATGTGCTGTCGCTCCACGTCCATGTAGCCCTCAAGGTCCGCAATCGTGCGGGCCACCCGCCGCAAGCGCGTCTCGGCCGTGGTCAGCCAGGCGTCGGTCATGCCCAACTTCTTGGCCCGGTAGCGGCACGTCTCAAGGTGCTTCTCTATCGCTCGAGGGAATATGCCCAGGTCGACCGGGGGCACGGTCCCGTTGTAGTCGTCGCCCAAGCGCTCCTGTTGGGCACGCCAGGCACGAGCAACGCGGTTGCGGATCAGCGCCGAACCCTCCCCCGGAACGCCGATGGTACGGATCAGGGTGTGCATCCTCGACAGCGTCACGCGCACGTCGCAGAGGGTGCCCACGCCAGCGGAACCCCGAGCCCGGTAGCGCTGCACGAGGTCGTCGTCGCACGTACACACGGCCCCGGGCACCGTACGGTTGCCGCAGGGGCAGGGCTTCATACCGACGGCCAACAGGGTCAGCGAGCGAGTCAAGCGTGCCTTGAGCGTGCCCAGTACGATCCGCGGGAACTCGGTGACGTCGTCGAGGTACAGCACCCCGTACCGCGCCAGGCCGAGTACACCGGGCATGTGCGCGTCCCCGCACAGGTGCTTGTCGCTCACGGTATGGTGCGGAGCTTGGAACGGCCGCACGCCGTGCTTTCCTCTGGCCACCCTTCGTGGCACGCGTGCCACGGCGTGTGCCGCGTTGACCTCGGTCCACTCGTCGGCGGTCATGTTGGGCAGGATCCCGCCCAGGCGCCGAGCCAGCATGGTCCGTCCCGAGCCCGGAGGGCCCGCCAAGACGATCCCGTGCATGCCGGCCGCCGCCACCTCGCACGCCCGCACAGCGCCGCTGAGCCCGCGTACGTCGGCCATGTCGTCGAAGGTCAGCATGACGAGTCCTCCTCGTCTATGTACTCCTCTGGCAGCCCGAAGATCACCAGGCGGCCCAGGAACCGCGCCTCAGCCACGTAGCCGGCCCACTTGAGGTCTCCTGTTGCTCTGCGCCACACCTCCCAGTAGCGCAGTTTGGCGTCGGACTTGTGGTCTCGTGCAGCGTAGAGCACGCCGAAGGCCTCAGAAGACGGGTTGCGCGGATCCTTGCCAGCGCCGCTACACTGCGCTAGCCACACCCAATCGGGATGGTCGTGTGCCAATCGCTCGTCGCGGTAGAGGGCCTCGCATTCGAAACCCTCGGCGTGGCAGGCCTGGAGCCGCTCGCTGCCGTGCTCCGCGATCCAGGTGTCGCGCTCCACCTCTGCTAGTACCTGAGCACGCTCGGCGGCCCACGCGGCAGCGCACGTCTCGGCCGCCGCCAGGGCCGTCTCGAGATCGGTTGCCGCCAACTGGTCAGCGTGGCCCACCCCCACGACGACTGCGGAGAACGCGTCGCCGTGGTTGCAGTGTGGGGACGCCTCCAGCGCCTTCGCGTCCTCGGTGAGCAGCCAGCACTGCGCCTTGGCGATGGCAGTGCCGAGAGCTACAGCCTCGCGCAGCTCCAGGTGGCGCGTTTGGCGTTCGTGGTACTTCTCCGCCCACGCTACCAGGGCGGCGGGGGCGGGCCACGCTCCCCACTCCAACAACGCGTGGCCCACGCACTCGCCCTTGTCGTTGTAGGAAGGAATGGGGCCGTACTGCGCAGGCCCGCTCACCGTCTCGTACCCCACGCGCAGCCGCGCCACACCGCTGGACGGCACGAAAGCCAGCTCCAGTGCGCGCTGCCCTGGCGTCAACGGGCCCAGGATCTCACTGGCAGGCAGCGACACGTCCAGCAGCATGTTGGACTCGCGCCCCGCTGGCTTGCCTTTGGCGTACGCGTCCCGCTGCCCCCGTGGGGTCAGAAGGAACCGAACTTGCACCACGTTTCCCACCTCACACCTCCTTAAGGGTTGTTCCGGGCTTGCCGCTCTTCATGTAGCCGTGGCGCCGCCCGCTCTTGCTGTCGCTCCGCGTCGGCGTCGGCCAGTCGGGCTTCGCCTGCGCGTCTGCCTCCCGAGCTGCCCCCTCCAGGCTCAGCGCTCCTCGCGTGGCGTACTGCGTCCTCCCGTCCCCCGGGCCGCCGAAAGGCTACGCCCGGGGAGGGGGTGCTACAGCCTCGGGGACAGGCCGTCCCCTTTCACCCAGGGGGGCAGGTCCGCTGCCTGCCTCCCCAGGCGGCGTGCCTCATAGAACCCCACGTCCTCCCACCCCCGGCCGGGGTGGAAGACGTGGCCCTCCCGCCACTCCCGGCCACCCCCGATGCAGTCCCCCCCTTTGGCCCAAAGGGCCGCCGTTTGGGCAGGATCGACGGGGGTCGCCCCCGTGACCCCCGACACGAAGCCGTTGTCGCCTGCGCTGGGGCTGCAATTATGGCCCCACGCGGCGCCGTCGCAGCCGCCGCTACCGAAGTAACTTCCGCCATAGATATGGCGGAGCTCCAGCTCCGGGCCGGCTGGCGGCGCGGGCGCGGCTCGGGTCTTGGTCTTGGCGTCCATAGTGTCTCCTGTGCCCCAATCATCGGGGCGTGTCTCGGCCCATTGGCTCCCCGGGCCGGATCAATCCGACCGCCCGGGGAGGGGT
>Ga0307928_10003296_pt1 | contig 12318 bp, 16 predicted proteins | sample AceLakmetagen232_FD_201815 | JGI IMG/M metagenome (GOLD analysis project Ga0307928, IMG submission 201815) | Saline water microbial communities from Ace Lake, Antarctica - #232 | ecosystem: Environmental > Aquatic > Non-marine Saline and Alkaline > Saline | place: Antarctica: Ace Lake... | reverse complement strand
TATCAATTATCATGTTTTTTTGTCTCCATTATTCATCAAAATATACATATTCTATTACAATTCCCGTTTCTTTTGGTTTAGTGAATTTTACCCACATTCTAGGAAGAGCCCCTTTTTTAAAAGTATCATCTTTTTTATCAACTATAAACGCCATATGATGATAACAACATCCATGTTTTTTAACAAATTTACTTACAGAATTATTTTTCGTATTTCCTTTAATTAGTTCTATAAAAATATTTTTAGTATCTAAAAAGGCACATTCTACATCAAATTCATCTGCGTTTCCTCTAAACATTAATCTAGTTGAAAATTCTTCTTCAAAATATTTAATATATTTGCCAATATCGTCTACAGAAATAGATACATGATGTATTTCTCCTTTACTCCAATTATACCTATTATGTTTTGTGGAATTACAACTTACACATAATGGTTGTATATCGTCTATAGTATATTCAAATCCTTTTGGAGCTAATGATATAGGTAATATATGGTCTAATGTTAGTTTATCTTTTCCCACAAAATGTGGTTTACGATTATAACCCGGACAAATACCTTTTGTTTTATTAAGTTTATTCATCCATTGTTTTGATGTAAAATTATGTTTAATGTTAAATTTACGTGCTCGCCTATTATGATTACCTTGTTTCATAGCCATACTTCCATTATTAGTTTTATAATATCGTTTTCGTTGTTTTTTTATTTTTAATTTGTTCTTTTTTCTATATATTAATAAATATTCTTTTTTATGTTTAGCATATCTTTTTGAATATATTTTGTATTTTTCTGGATTATTTTTATAATATTTTCTTTGTCTATGGTTTATACGAATTTTATTAATTTTAAAGTACTCCCTTTTTTTATTACATAATTCTTTTTTATTCTTTTCATAATAAATTTTTCCTCTTATAATTAATTTTTTCCTATTTTTTATACGCCACAATTTATTATAACATATTTTACACATATTTTTACATAATATGTTTGAAGACCCACAAATATTACACTTATTTTTCATTGTTCCACACATATATTTTTGTTTTCCCTTCGTCTCTTAAAAAATTAAATCCTCTATGTTCAAATAATGAATGTATACGATAATTTTCAGATTCTGGAGTTATTTTTCCTATTATTCGTTTTATTTTATCTTCTTTTGCAGATTTTTTAATATATTCTATAATTTTACTACCAATTCCTCTACCCATTACCCTACAACTAACACAAATATCTTGAATAATCCATTCATCTGGAGCGTTATTTTTATCTATTATTGCTTCTGCAATTAACCCATAGTCCCCATATATATCCTTTAGGAACACTACATATATTGAAAATACATTGTTATTTAAAATGTCCGAAATTTGAGTTTCTGTATATCTAGAACGATTCATATTTAATTCATTTGTTCGATTTGCTAAGTTGGTTATTCTATTAAGCATACCTATATGACCTTTTCTTATTCCAGAAACCATTCCAGAGTTATCTATAAATTCTTTGAATGTTCCTCTAAAATCCTTTTCTGCATTAGTTCGTTTTCTTTCTTGTTTCATAATAATAAGTCTTTCTGTGTCAAAGTATTTCATAATGTTATATAAATCCTTGTCAAAATCAACATGACAACCTATTATATCGCTAATCTCTGCTCTATTAATTTTTTCGTCGTCTATAAATAATGTTTCTTCTACTACTATTTTTGTTTTTTCTAATATCTCTTTTATCATTTTACTTTTAGGTTCCCAACTTGCTCTTATTCCATCTAAATATTTAGTTAATCCGAATTCGTCTAGTTGTTTTTTAACATCTTCCAAATTATTTCTACTACATATATAAATTGATATACCTAATTTGTTAAGTTGTTTGAGTAATTCTTTAGTTTCATATTTAAGAAAGACCTTTCCATATAATATCTTTCCTTCCCACAAACACTCGTCCAAATCTGTTATTAATAATTTCATTTATATATAAGCTATGTGTTCACCCTTTAGTATTTTAAGGTTTGTAATGGCATCTTTTAATGCATACTTTTCAAAAGCATCTTTTAAAAATATTTCTAGTTCTACTTTTAAAGGTTCCTTTTTCTCTATCTCTATTTGTTTACCATTTAAAAATAAAGTTTGGTCTGTATAAGAACCTTCCAAAATATATTCTGGTCCCAATACTTTGATTATTCTTACTTTTTTAGGACTTGTTTTATCTGCATGAAAGAAGCACTTTACTTCATTTATTTCTGTAAACATATCTGCTTGATTATTCTCTATAATTTTTGTAAATATTGTACTTTTTGTTTTTCTTACATTATTTAAAAGTTTTAAATGTGTAGTTAAATACTGTGCAACATCTATATCGTGTATCATAAGGTCTTTATCTATATTACTATCTTCCACTATTACTCCATCTATTAGTTGACAAAAGCCACATCTTAAACATATAATATGTGTAAGTTTCTTTCCATCAACCAGTTCTCTTATTTTACTTATCATAGGATTGTATCGTTCTATATGACCAACCATTATCCTTGTTCTTGTAACCATATAATAATCTTCGCTTCCATCATCGACTATAGGTTTTTCAACAAAAATACTATATACTTTATTATTAAAGTACTGAAGTATTTCACTATGAGTACTAGTAGTGGTAGCTATAATTACCTTGTTAGGTTTAAATTCTTCATATGCTTTTTTATAATCGGTATAATCTGCTCCTGGTTTTAGGTCACACCTTTTTAGTCTAAATTCATATTCTTTTTTAAGTTCTTTAAGCACTCTAAAGTGTTTTGAACCCATATTACCTTCTGAGCCAATTAGCAATATTTTATCGTTTTTCATTTTTGTCAACAAGTTTTTTTAGTTCCATTAATATACCGACTGATTTCTTGTCTAGTTCCAACGTTTTAGTTGTATAATTATTAAGTAGTTCAAGTAATTTGACCATATTTTGTCTATGAACTAAATTAATTGTACTAACTTCCATAACCGATTTCATTATTTCGGTTTCATTGTTTATTTTCTTTGCCATTTTATCACCTAAATATTTTCTTTAAACTTGTTGAATTTTTGCTCCAATCAAAGTTCTCTTTCGCAAAAACTAAAGCATTTCTTTTTAAGACGTCCAATATTGTTTTATTTTTACAGACTTCCATTTTACTTGCCAAATCGTCAATATCAACATCGTAACTAGGACAAGTCACATATTGTGATTTACCTTTCATTCCTTTTACTAAAAATCCATTAACATTATCTTTAACAAGTTCGTTTACAGGTGGCATATCTACTACTATTGCAGGAATACCACACATATTAGATTCTAAAGTAAATAAACCAATAGAATCCCATTTACTTGTGTTAATTACTACATCAGAATTCTTAATAAACCTTATTATTTCGTTTCTTGTAAATATTTTAGTGCCTAAATGTGTTATTATAAGTTCTGTGTTTTCATCCTTTATTTTTTCATATGCTTTTACTATAGCTTCAGTATTTTTTCTATTATCTACTCCACCAGTTCCAGCACAATGATAAAAAGTTACTTTATTATTAGTTTTTTCTTTTATTTCTACATTATTATATTCTTCTGGAAAAACTCCCCAAGGAACATGATAAGTATTATAAAGACCGTGTTGTCTCATTAGTTTAGTTTGATGACCAGTTGGGCAGATTATATAATCATATGATTTGTATTGGTCTAATTTATCCCAATTCAATTTTTCATATAGAACAAATCCAACAGTTTTTATTCCTTTTTCTTTACAAATTTCTACTTTATTATGGTCTTCTTCCCACCAATCTAAGTATTCCATAAAGAAACAATAGTCTGGTTTTGTTTCATTAAGCCATCTTTCGAATTCTTGTTTAGGAATAATTCTGTCTTTATAACTATATAATGAATCAGGCATTGGAAATTCTTCTGGAATATCGTTTTCTCCTATTCTAAACATATGTATTTTATGTTTTTCTTGTTGTAGTATTTTAATTGTATCTCTTATAACATAACAATGACCTTGTGGTCTACCATACCAGTTACCTACAAATCCTATAGAACTCATTTTTTGTCCTCTTTATTTTTTAAATCAGTAAGCATATTAATAAGATTATCAATATCGGTTAATTTTATTTTATCATTAGAAAAAATGAACTCATAAGGAAGTTTATCTTTTAGTGGCATTAATTCAGTTTGTATATTTTTAATATCTTCCATAGTTCCGTCTATAGCAACAATGTGTATTATTTTAGCTTTATTCATTTTTTTTACCTCAATCCTACTTTAAAAATAGGCCTATCTTTTTTTATTGATTCTACAATTTGTCTGTTTATTTCTGTAAAGTCTATTTCTTCCTTTATATCATTTATTGCTTTCTGAATCATTGGTACTGTAGCTCTTAATGATAACTTCTTATATTTTTGTTCTCCTTTTACAGTATAATAAAATCTATATTTGAATCCCTTTCTTTCTGCTTTATCTATAAAAGAATACTTCTCTATTAGTTTTAACCATTTACTATGTATCATTGTCTATAAATATTATATTTTATAAGTTTGCGCACAATATGTTGTTTTGAAACATTTAATTCTTTAGCTATTTTTGACATTGGTGTATTTTTGGTAACATATTCACAATATAACCAGTCTTTATCGTTTAGTGGGTCTTTACTATCTTTTCCTACTTTTAGTATTTCGTTACATAATTCAGGAGAATATTCGTGTAAAATAAGACAATTACTTGAGATACAATGACCACCTACACCATCTTTAGGTGGAAATAATACTGGTCTTACAACATTAGATTTACCTAGTTTTGTATATCCTTCATTATAAGTAATATTAGCTTTTGTATAAACATTTTCATAGTTAAGCCCATTTTCTTCACACATATCATTTATATATTTAGCAAATGCAATATTCCACCCATAATAAGTTGTATCTATTAACTTAAGAAATTCGCTTTCTTTTGAAGTCATATTACTTGTCTTTATTCCAAAGCTTTCGAAATGGTCTTGTGCTAATTTACAATCTTCTGGATTTCCTCCTATAAATTTTACAAAAGTTTTGATTCCTTCATATAAATTTGGATGTATTCCTCTTATAGGACTATGAACAACAGGAGTTTTAACAAATTCTTTTATGTAATCTGTAGTTCCTGGTTTTATAGTAGAATTTATTATAGTTATTTTAGGCTTGTATGTATTTACATATTCTATTACAGTATTAACAAAGTTTTTAATAAAAGGAATACTAATATGCATAACATCTATTTCGTCTGGAATATTTTGAGGAGCTTCTAGTTTGTCGTCAAATAAAATTAAATCATTTCCATTTTCACGTTCTAATTTTTCAATAGCAGAACCTACTTCTCCTACACCAACAATAATAACATTTTTCATTTCTCGTCCTCCTTTACTACAAACTCTGCATCAAATATCTTGTCTTCTTCGTTTGTAAATAGTTTTCTTTTTGTTCCTTTGTTATTTTCATACATTTCTTTCCCTATTTCATTTACTATAAGTTTAATATCTACTGCTCCATCTGGTTTAATATCTCCCATAAATTTACCAAGCAATTCAAGCCCTCTATATAATCTATCTACTAATTTAGCGTAAGTTTCAAGTTTGCCTTGTTCTTTTGCAATGTTCTTCATTTCTTTTACTTCTTCTAAAATAGCTTTAATTTCATTATCATATTTAACTACAATTCCTTCAAATCGTTCTAAGTTTTTAAGACTATTAGAACTATTTTCTCTGAACGCAACAGCTTGTTTTTCAACCCAATTAGATAATGATTGTGACGAAATATCTATATTTTGCGTTGATAAGTCTTTACTAATTTTATTATATGATATTCCTTTTTTATACATATTAAGAATTTTATCTTTTAGTTCAAATTTCTCTATTAAATTAACTGTTTCAGAAACCATTTACTATAATACCTCGTTCTTTTGATTTAAATTTAATAACTTCTTTTCCTGTTTTCATAAATATATCACTATCACTTTTTTCACAATTTATAACATCATAGTTATTACAATACGTTTCAAACAATTTAAAATCAATGTTTTCGGTTGATTGAACAAATATTCTGTTTTTATCTATTTTAAAATAAGGAATATTATCTAGAATTCCTGGAACATAATAGTAATATTTAACACCATTCTTTTTGGTTAAAGATATTCTACCATATAAAACTGGTGCAAATCTAATATTTAGTCTTTTTGGGAAAAAATCAATTTGAAAGCCTTGCGTTTTTATCATCTCCATATTTGTTTCTTAAATGTGCTCTATACTATATACTATGTAACAACTAGTATATAAGAGTTTCGCTTTTTTCAAGTTTAATGAAGGAAAACGAAATAGTAAAACACATATTTAATATATGATATATGTGCTGTTTTATGAGTAAATTACACATAAAATAGAAAGCTTTATATACTAGAACATACACAGTATATATTGTAACAGAAAATACTATAGTTTAGTGATAACTTCATATTTGATATATACTTAATTTATTTGTAAAACAGGCTAAAATTGCCATAATGAATATTTTTAATTCGGTTAAGACTCTTTTTGGGTCAAAAACAACCGAGAAGTTGAGTAAAGAGGTAGAAGCCCTCAAAACTCAGGTAGACTTACAGAAGTTACTACTTGAAGATAGCGGAACCGCTATTCCAACTACTTTTCCTAGTTCTTCAGCAAATAAAGAAAAAGCAATAGAAGATGATAGTGCTGGTAAACTTAAACGGGTTCCAGTACGAAAATTACAATATCTTTATATTACTAATCAGTTTGTTTTTAGAGGAGTTAATATCAGAGCAGACGAAATTGTTTCCAGAGGATATAAAGTTGTAGGAGACGATGACGAAGGCGTTAAAGAATGTGAAAATTTAATTGAAAGAAGTGGTGGAGGATTGCTTTTTAGGGGTCTTTCAATAAATTGTGATGTAAGTGGAGACGCTTACGTTGAAAAAGTATATAACGATTCTCATAATCAATTAGTTAAGTTAAAACATATTAATCCTGTAACATTTGGTTTCTTAACCGATATTTCTGGTAATATTGTTTTAGATGACAACAAAGAACCTGCATCATATATGCAAGTTTATACCGACGAGCAAGGAGTTGAACAAAAAGTAGAAGTAGAGAAAAAAAGAATATCACATCTTATGTTTAACACATTTTGTGATGAATTTAATGGTATTTCAACGCTTCAACCAGTTTATAATACTGCTCTTAGATTAATGAATATGGAAAACTCTGCGGCAGAAGCAGCAGTTAAAACAGCTAATCCTTTATTTGTAGGAACTACTGAAACAAAATCTTTAAAAGATTTAGCTAATTGGAATAAAGTTTTAGGAAATATTAGTGGTAAAGAACAAGTATTTTTGCCTCAAGGAGTAACATTAAGTATGTTATCGCCAGGTATGCAGAACTTTAGTAAATATTCTGATTATTTTTTAGATGCAGTTGTATGTTCACTTGGAGTTCCTAAAAGTATTTTAACAGGAACAGGAGATGCTAGTGGCGGAAATAGAGCTACAGCGTCTATTCAGTCTCGTCATTTTTATAGTATAGTTCGTGCAAATCAAATAATTGTAGAAAAAATGTTTAACGATATTTTTAAAGAATATGCAGAAGTTGCAGGATTTAAAGCTCCTACTTTAGTTTTTGAAGATATAGCAGAAGACGCAGATATGTCTGGTCAACGAGCTATAGAACTTTACCAGTCTGGAGTAATAACAATAACAGAAGCAAGAGATATGATAGGGCTTGATTCAACTGAAGCTAAGATAAAAGAATTACTTCCTAAAAAAGAAATCAAAGAAGTTAATCCTACTGCGGTTGTAGATATGGATATAAAGAAACAAGATATGAAAACTTGGCATAAAGATACAATTCAACCACAAAAAGGAGACAAAAAAACTCAACATATTAACCCGGATGCCCCTAGTGTATAAAATGGACGAACAAAAATACTTAACTCTTATGGAAAAACTTAATAGTACTTTACTTAAATACTCACCCTATTCAGGAGTTTTGGCGGAGTCTTCTGATTCCGCTAATCTCACTATTACAAAAGATATGAATGTATATGATATACCAGTAGACAAATTGCCTTTAATTCATGTAAAACTTCACAATTTTTATGCTAATGGTAACGGAAAAGGATTAAAACCAAAAGATATTATTAGTATACATAATAAAGTAAAAGATTTATTAAAAATACATAATAATTTTGATAAATTAGATAATACAGAAGGTGTATAAAAAATGACAACAAATTTACAATCCATTGATTTTATTAAATGTGAGGAAAAATTAATTAAAGCAGAAATGACTTTAAGAGATTGTATTAAACAAAAAGAAACATTAAATAAAATAGATGAGATTTTGACTAAATATGATTCAAGAACATCAGAAAAACTTTCCGTAACTTATAAAACATCAGAACATCTTAGTAAAGACGGTAAATTAATTTTACCTCTTAGTATAAGAGGAAAGATGTTGGGAATAGGAAGACATAAAGAAAGATATTATACCAAAGAAGAACTTATGAAATCTGCCTTAAAATATAAGGGGAAGAAATTTCCACTTAAATTAGACCATCGTGATGCCGAATCTGGTTCAACTATTGGTATGGTAGACCAGATTTATTGGGATAATGTGAATCAATGTATAATGTATGAGGCGCACGTTAATGATGAAAATCATGCAAGAAATGTTTTAGATAATGCTCATACAGATGTAAGCGCAACTATTTATTCAATGAAAGCGTATAGTGAAACGTTAGGAATTGTTGGGTTAGATTTAGATTTTTCAGAACTAAGTATTGTACCAACTGGTGCATATGTAGGTAATAGTATTGAGGCAGTAATATAATGCCATATACATTAAAAAATTTACCAAGTAATATTAAAAAATACTCAAAGAAAATTCAGGAAATTTGGTTAAAGGCTTTTAATAATGCTTACAAGCAATATGATGGCGACGATAGTAAAGCATTTGCAATAGCAAATAGTGTTATTAAAAAGTATAAAGCAAAAAAAGAATTAAAAAAATATAGTGGGGAAAAAATGTCTATAGAATATTTACAATTAGATGATAAACCTGTTAAACCAGGGAAAGTAACTACAAGTATTGAAAAGTTAGATGAAAAAGTAAAAGATTCGGATGAACTTCAGGAACAGCTCACTGTAATAAAAGAAGTGAGAACCGAATTAGCTAAAGCTTATACAGATATAAAGTCAGTTAATATTTTAAACGAGCAACTTACGAAGGACGCTGCTGTTTTAAAAGAACAAATTAAAGATATAGAAGTGCTTAAGAATGAACTACAAACATACAAATTGAAAGAGGTAGAGGTAGAAAAGTTGGCTTATAATAGTAGATTGGCTAAACTATCTGAATCATTTAAATATCTCGGACAAGTAAAAACAATAGAAGAATTAAGCAAACTAGATAAGAAAACAGTAGACGAGCTTGAAAAAGTTACTAAATTAGCAATTTCAACAAAAGCGTCTGAAAAACTTGACAGTGTGACAATGCCTACACAAGCGATACAACCAAAAAAGATTGAACAACCAAAACAAGTAGAGACATTGAATGAAAAAAGTTTTGCAGAAAATATCTGCGGAGCATTAACAGCACAGCAAGATAATCAGGAAAGAAAATAATTTCATTATAACGGAGGAAAATACAAAAATGTCAGGAATATTAAAATCACCAGAACAGCTTGATGTGGCTTCAGTAACATCTATAGGAAGTTCAAGCTGGTCAGGACAAACCGGTGGTATCGGTTCAGTTATGGGTTCAACATGGGCTCAGAAGATAATTATGGACGCACAGCCAGATAGAATATTATCGAAGTACTTTTTAGAATTTACAGACCTTATGGGTAATAACGATGTAACACTAGTTATTCCAAAAATTGGTAATGTAGATTTGATGGGTTCAAGAACAAATTACGTAGAAGGAGTAACTAGAGTAATGACAGAATTTGATAGTGCAGATAACATTACTGTATCTTTAGATTCTACAGATGTTAAACTAGGAGGATGCGCAATATCGTTCGAAACAGCATCAGCTACTAGGGTAAGCATCATAGAGATGGCACATCAGCAATTAGTTAGACAGTATTTGAACACAATAGAAACAGACGCAAATACTTGTTTGTATGGAGCTACAATTAGTTCTACAAAAGGAAGTGCAATCTATGGTGGAGATGCAACTGGCTCGTCAACTTTAGAAGCAGGAGATATAATCACTGTTGATAAAATTGTTGATATGAAAATTGAACTTCAAAAGAAAGACTTTGCAAAAAGACCGGGTAATGCAGTATTGCTATTACATCCAACACAATATAAGCCTTTATTGAAATCGTCTCAGTTCACAAACGCAGCTGAGTTTGGCGGAAATGGAGTAGTAACAAAAGGTGTAATTGAAGAGTATGTTGGGGTTAAAATTGAGGTATCTACCTTAATAACAGCAGCTACAACTTGGGGAGCAGGTGGAGCAACATCAGGGCATTATGCTTTTATGATTGACCCTAGTGCAGCAGCAGCTATTGTCTGGAAAGAAAAGGCAAAAGTTAAGGTAGTTACAGAAGATGATGAAAGAGTGCATAAAGTATTGTTAGATGCATGGTATGAAATGACTCTTGTAAACGAGTCAGCTATATGTCTAGGATATTTTACAGACGCGTAAATCGTCTTATTTGCTAAATTGGGCTCATTTTGAGTCCCTTTAGTAAAAGTAATGTTAATAACCTCCGCCTTAGGGCGTTGGTTAATACCAATGGAGGAAAATAATAAATGGCAACAATAGGATATAGAGACGGTATGTTAACCGCTAAAGCATTAGCTTTAGAACAAAAAAAATATAAAATGGATATTTATCCATATGTTTATAGTACAGCAGAACTTTTAAAAGCAAGTGTTAGCGCAGGTGCAACAACTTCGTTTACATTAGGAACAACTTTAAGAGTTCCAAGAGCTTTAAAAGTTATTAATAATTTACAAGCGGCTTCTGAAAGAGCAATGAAGTTGGTTATTAAAGGATATAATGCAGAAGGTAATTATGCAGAGGAAACTTTGACTTTATCTTCGGCCGCAACAGGCAGAACAGCAGGTAATGTAGCATTTGCTTATGTATCTAGCATCGTTCCAGCAGTAGCAACAAAAGGATATGGTACATATTCTACTGTAAGTATTTATCCAACTGATAAATTTGGATTAACAGAACATTGTGAAAGCGAAGCAGATATTTTACAGGTAAGTGCTTGGGGCGGAACAGCAGGTAGGATTTATTCAGCAACTAGTTACCCTATCAACTCTACTACATTTAGTCCAACATATAATTCAGTGGACTTAAAAACTATTGGAGCAGCAGGTTCTACACTAGGAATAAAATATTTAAGTAAATTTCAAAGAAAAGATACTATGTAAATGAGATAGGGGAGAAATCCCCTTATCTTTATAGTTAAGAAATAGGGTGATAAAATGTTAATAACAGGAAAAAGCAAAGAAGCGGATGAATTCAGTATGAAAGTATTTGGGAAACCATTTGATAAACTAAAATATGCAATGTTTACAAATTATGTTCATACTAATTTAATTGAAGGAGAGCAACTGACCAGAACAGGACTTTATGCTTGGCTACCATCATTTAATGGTATAGTAAGGCAATTTCAGGAAGTCGACCCAAGTGAATATGAAGATTATGATATTATACAGATTAATATGTCAGCACAGGATATGCATATTCCTCAAAAGGTAAGAGATAAAATTGGTTCAAATAGTAAAACCAAAATAATATGCAATAATGATTATACAATCGAACTTTGGTCATCATCGTTCGATTATCCAGAGGGGTGGAAACACTCTTATGACGCAGCAGATATGATATTTGGTACAGAACCTTATCAAGTTGGTGCATTAGAAATGTTATTAGGAAGAAAAGTACACTTAGTAACGCATCCGTGTTTTGTAAAAAGACTTAAATCATTAAGACCTAAAAACAAGACTAACTTAATATCAGTGGTAGCTCATAGATATGATAACAACGTTATACCACCAAGTATTGCGATTGCAAATATACCAAACACAAGAACTAGACTGATTGGTTATGACCCTAATTCAGATAAGAAGAAATATGTAACATCGTGTTGTTATAATTATGTAGTGTCTGGAACTAACTATCAAGATTTTTGTGATTCAATGTTAGAAAGTTTAATAGTAATAGACCCATTTTCAGTAACAAGTCAAAGTAGAACTGGTTGGGATTGTGCATCAATGGGAATACCTATGATTGGAAGTGATAGAAACGAATCA
>Ga0307928_10003295_pt1 | contig 12319 bp, 29 predicted proteins | sample AceLakmetagen232_FD_201815 | JGI IMG/M metagenome (GOLD analysis project Ga0307928, IMG submission 201815) | Saline water microbial communities from Ace Lake, Antarctica - #232 | ecosystem: Environmental > Aquatic > Non-marine Saline and Alkaline > Saline | place: Antarctica: Ace Lake... | reverse complement strand
GAAAAATGAAATGTAAAAAAAAATATCAGTGGTTACATATAGGCGAAACTAATATTAATATTAAGAAGTTATTTTTTTTTGTCAATCCATGTTGTGACCAAAACCTGACAGGAAGGGTAGAAGGGTACAGGTTGAGTAGAGTTAATAGAGAGTAGATATTGTTTTCAACAAGACCTAAAGGTAAATGGTCATTGTATTTGTTGTGCAACAAGTTCCCTCAAAGGTGGGTAAGTAAGATTATACAGGAGAGAAAGTAAAAATGAATAAAGAAAAAGAAACAAAGGGTACAATAAATACTGTCAAAACAACTGTAAAAATACAAGCATGGAAGTTTAAACCAATCAGGCAAAATAGTTGGAAGAACATCCCACAACAATTCCACAAGATGTCAGATGGAATTGCTAAATATCCATTACATGTAATTAAAGTTAATGTTGAAGATATATCAAATATTAAAAGAATTGCATATGTGATTCGCAAATGGTATGGATTTGGAACATTTATATTATTGTTTTGGAATAGGTGGCATAAGAGTTCTAATTATAATTCTAATTTCAAATGCCTTGTTCAAAGAGGAAAACAATGTAAGTTCAAAGATAATGGTAAATGTAAGACATGGAAACGACACAAGAAAGGATGGCATTGTAGAAAAAATTTAAAACATAATCCTAATTGGAGTAAGAGAGCAAAGATTACAATATATCCAAAAGAAACATTTAGTGATATTGATTATGAATATAAATGGCACAAAAGAGAATCTAAAATGTTTTACTTTCGTAAGTGGTTTTGGCATGAGACAAGGAGATGATTAATAATGAGAATTAAAACTGGTGGAATAAGAGTTAGTTCTGATGAACAAAAGAAAAAAGGACAAATGGTTAATGCTTACAAGCAAGACATTCTAAGACATGGTGTTGAAGAGAAAAACATTATATTTGAACTTGCAAGGTCAGGTAGTATGCACAAAGAAAAAGATATTGATTATAAACTTCGTGATGGGAAGTTAATAATAACTTATGATTTAAAGAAAAAAAGACCAAAGATATATGAATGGTTGAAAGAAAAAGTGCTTAAAAATAAGGTTTCTGTGCATTACATAAGCAAATGGGATAGACTTGCAAGAAACATAGCAATAGGATTAGGATTAATTCAATTATGTAAACAACACGATACAGAGATTATTGCAACAAATGATACTAATGATGAAAAAATGATATTATTTTCTTTTGTTATGGCACAGTTTGAATCTGACCTTACAAAAGGTAGAATGAAGTCAAACAAAAATGCTAAGTTTGAACTAGGTCTTTATCTTGGAACTAAAAGACTTTATGGATATAAAAAAACAAAACTATTGTTAAGTGGTAGAGAATATTTGCATCTTGTTCCATTAGACAAAGAAAAACAAATTATTCTTGATATATTTTCCAACATGAAATGGTCAGACATAAAACAAAAACATAATATAAGTCCTTCAACAAGAAAAAGAATCAGGGAAAATAAATTCTATTGTGGATATATTAATTATAATAACAAAGAGAAAAAAGGTATTCATAAACCAATCATTAGTGAAGAATTATGGAAGAAATTTAACCAGTAAGTATTTTATTAATTTCATCAATTCTTGCTTTTAAACATTTTGCATTGTTATTATAATGTTGCATTAAAGGTATCAACAATTTTCTTTCTTCTTTTAAATGTTTCATTCTTCATCACATTTCTTATGTTCTTTTATCCAGAAAAATACTATCAATATTAAATCCATAACAAGGAACATCAACACAAACAAAAGCAATATTTTGTTTAAATTGACTGCATCACTAATTTTATTATTTTGTTCATGAAATTTATAATATACTAAAACTTCTTTTTCTGAATTATTCATAACAAGATATGTGTCTGTATCTTCAATAACTTTATTAAATTCTTTTTCACCAACCTTTTCTACAAAACTTTCTAGTTCATAATCACATTCCATTACTGTACATTCATTATAACAACACCAATTACAATCTTGCTTGATACAACCTCTTAACCATCTTTGATTACGACATTGAGAATAATGTTCACATACTTCATTAAGTTCTTCTGTTTTCCTTTTCTTTGGTATATATTCATCTTCTGGTTCTTCTATGATTTCTTCTTCAACAATAATTAACTCTTCTATGATTTCTTCTTCAACAATAATTAACTCTTCTATGATTTCTTCTTCAACTAAAACAACACTTGCCATTAATGTGAATGTCTTTTCTTCAACAGTTTCATCCTCTGTAAGATATGTTACAGAAATTGAATATGTTTTTGTTTCATCTTCAAACTTAATTGAATAATCAAATATGCCTTCTTCATCTGACTGTAAATAAATTTCTGTCTCGTCAAATTCAACATTATTATCTGATGAATCTATATATACTGTAACATCAAAATCATTGTCATTTCTTACACTAACATATCCCTCTACAACATCACCAGATTCCATATCTCTAAATATTCTTCTTGATGTACCATCTGTTATTGTAACTGTTAATGTTCCAAATACTGTGTTAATCAATATTAAAAATAGTACCAAAATTATTAATCTTTTTTTCATGTTATCCCTCAATATATTTTATTTTAAAAAATAAAAAAAAATAAAAAATTTGTTCTGTTCTTTTATATTGCAAACGCATATAAAAAGATGTTTCCATCAGTGAATTGTCCATTACATGGCATTGGTATTCCCAAATGGAATGTCATAGATATTTCTCCACCAGTTGTTAAATAAGGTAGATTTTGTAATCCTGTCCATCTTCTCCATTGCTGTGCCTCTGTACTTGTTGAGAAAATTGGGTCAGAATCGCTTATATCTGTACCAAATGGTATTCTTTTATTACCAATACTATATGAACCTTGTGTTGCTGTGTACCAGAAACTTGTTGTGAATTCTGATTGGTCTCCTTGTAATGATAACTGATTAGATGTTGGACATACTGCACCACTATGTGAAGGGTCATAAAAGTTTGTTCCTGATATTGCCATTATGACATTTACACCTGCACCTTGTTCTGCTGTGTTTCCAACAACTATTGTTGCACTACCATGTTCTCCTGAACCTAATTCACCAAAATCTAATGAACCAGATACAGATAAAGATAACTCTGGATTACAAAACCATGATTCTGCCTCATTCATTGTACCTGACAACCCATCTAAATCAACTGCTTTTACACCAAACCATTTCTGTCCATGACATGATGGTTCAACTGTTACTGTACAAATGTATTCTCCCATTGTATCTTTATTAAAAAATTCTTCATCACTTTGTTCACCATCTCTACGAACACCATAATATCCATGTTCACTCAATAATTCACCATCAATTGGTTGTGGTATTGTTATATGACAATTAGCTTGTATTTCTGGGTCAATTGATGATTGTTCACCCCATCCAGCAAAAACATCATATATATTTTCAGGAACTCCGTTCTTGTCCCATACCAATACTGTCCATTCAATCTGTTCACCAGTAAAAGCATAATTGTTTTCTCTGGATGTTATGTCACCATTTAATCCGTATGGGTCATCATATAACATCCTACCACCATCTCTGTTCAAGAATACATATGGACTGAACTTTGCCTCAGTATATGTTATTCCTATTGGCACTTGAACAATTTGTGCTGATACCGTACTTAATACTACTATCAATAGCATCATCATTGTTGCTAATATTCGTTTTTTCATTTTTGTTTTTACCTCTCTTTAATTAAAGTTAATTGTAACCTATCCATCTCAAATTTTTTATTTTACATTTATCACAAACCTTACTATATTTTGTTGGTGTTCTATAATTTCTACCACATTTTTTGCAAGTTCTGAAATATCTTTTTTGTGACTTTCCCATTATTGCTTTTTATCTTCTGATGGTTTTGGTGTTGTCATGGTTTTACCTTGTCTCAATGCTGTTGCATCTGCCCATTTCTCTACCATTTGTTTATAATCTTTTGCAAATTCTAGACCATATACTTCTTTTAATATTGAATCTCTTGCCAAAATACCTTTCTGTAATAGTTTCTTGACTGTGATTTCTGTGTATTTTCTTAATATAACAATTTCCATTGCTTCTCTGAACATTGGGTCAAGACCGTTTGGTAAATCTTCAATTCTATTAGGTACTGCTATAATAATTTCTTTATACTCTGACCATCCTGTGTTTCTTAATAAATGTCCTTCAACAACAGGTACAATATATTTTTGTTTGAGATTATCATCATAATCTTTATCACTTTCATTAAAGTCTCGACCAAAATACATAATATTATGTTTATGATTTTGCATCTTATCTACAATTGGTTCATTTGTAATCCCTATTGCACTTCCATTTGTTGCAAATGTGTTGAAATTTAAGACAATTCTTGTTTCTTTTTTTGTTTTGTTATCAAATAATCCCATCTTATTTCAACACCTTTATTCGTATAATATCTTTAATCTTGATTTTTGTTGTCCAACCTTCTGGATTAACTGGTGAAGATATATGAGTTAATACTAATTCTTCATAACCAAATAAACTTTGAGTAAATCTTGTGAATACTCCATATTGCATTATGCCATCATATAATTCAATTTCTAATCTATCTCCTTTTGTAAATGATTCATCATCATCATTATACATTCCACCTTGATTTATTTTCATCTTTAATTTCACCTTTTCTTAAATCTTTTTAATTCTGATATTCCAGTTGATTTTTCTAATTCTTTGATTCTATCATTAATCTTATCTTTCCATATAACATTTGATGATATTCTACCTTGTAAAAAAGCACTTTCTTGTCTTACTAAACTATGTTCTTTCTCATACTTAATAGCCCTTTCATATGCTTTTTTACAATGTTTGTGGGAATCAGTATAATTGTTTCTTCTTAATCCAACACCACAATATTCACATTTTTTCATGTTTTTTTACCTCATAAACTTACTGGAATGTTATACATTTCACATTTGTGGTTCTTACACCTTGCAATTGTATCATATCCTTCATCATTCACCAACTCTTCACCACAATACATACATATTTTCATGTTTATTATCCCTCTGTAACTTCAACTTCCCCTTTTTTTTGTTCTTCTTGTACAACTGTCATTGGTAATTGTGTTCCCTCTTCTTCCCTGACAATTTCACCTGTACTTGGGTCTCTCCATACTTTTCTATATGATGCCTGTTCTTTTCTTGGTATCATTGTAGAGTTCATTTGAATTATTGCATCATCATTGAACATTTTATTTGTTGAATTCCCTATAATTGTACCTTTGATATGGATTTTCTTTAAGTTCCAGAAAAAAGCAACTTTAATGTTTGGTAATTGTCTATCCTTGAATATTAATAATAAATACAAATCTTTTTCTTTTTCATCACCAACTGCTTTAACTGTGTGTACTTCTTTTTTCCCTAATATTAACCCTTCATTCTCTAAAATGTCTTGTTTTGCCCTATCGTATGCTTCCACAGGGTCAATCTCGTACTCTTTTGTTTCAATTGGTTTCTTTTTCAAAACAAGTAACCAATAAAAGAAATATATGATGCCTATTACTAACCAAACAAATAAAACGAACATGATAATTGTACCTGTGGCATAATCTCCAAATATCTTCATCAATAATCCTATCATTACTGTCCCAAATATTGATACAAGTCCTATAATTAATTTGTTTATTTCCATTATTCTACTGGTTTTCCAAATTCTTCATCTGCAAATTTATTTCCCTTTTTTGTTAAAAATACTGTATCTCCTTTCATCTTTAAATATCCTTTTTTTACTCCCTTTTTCACTATTCTTTTTGCTCTGAACATTGCAATTTTAATTATTAGTTTATCTATCATTTTTCTTCAAATCTTAGTAGGTTTAGTTCTTAGTAGGTTTCTGAAACTTTTCTTTTTCTCCATCTAAAATTATTTGCCAAACCTTTTCAGCATAAGGTTCATCTTGATTACAAATTATATATTTGTTGTAAATCTTTTTTCCAATAGCTTTTCTATATTGTGCATAAGCAGTTGATATGTTTGCTAATAATGTTCCAACTTCTGGTTTTAATTCTACAAAATTATCAAAATGTTTACGTGATATTATTAACGCAAAAAACTTATTTTCTTTTTTTATTTTCATTCTTTTCCTCCATTCTTAGTAACGTATTTCACGTTCTTGTTAATCTCTTTTTGATTAACAATATGTTTAGTTCTTAGTAGGTTTCTGAAACTCCTCTTTAAACTTATCAAAACATATTCCCACACCTTCTTTTTGCGGTCTTATGTCATTAACTTCTCTTTTACATTTAGCACATTTTGGCATTTTCTTCCCTATCGTAATATTTATCATGACATTCTTTTGAACAAAATCCTCTATGTCCCAAATATTTTCCACAAATACAATAATATGCTGGATTTTTCTTTACCATTTTTATTCTACCATAATATTCAAATGTTCTGTAATCAATATTTTTTCTTGTTATGAATCTTGATTTATACAGTTTTCTTAAACAAATATTTGTATTTGGTATACCTCTCCCTATTAATTTAGATATTTTTTTAGTGGTAAGTCCATTTGGATAATTTTTATCTAAAATATCTATTATTTCTTGTTGTGTCATTTTTCAACCTGCACTTAAATTTAATGTTGGTTTTGCTCTCTTCTTCAAATATAATATCAACCAGACAATACCACCAATAATTGCAAAGAAAATTACCATAAGTATCAAAAACATGAATGTCCCTGAATCTCTCCTTTTCTTATTAACATCTAGTTCAATTGCATCTATCTTGTTTGAATATTTAGTGTCCCAATTTGTTAAAGTTGTTTGCATATCTTCAATAAAACTTGCTAAATCTCTTTGATTTCCTGCTAAATCTTCAACTTTGTTACTTACTCGATTAATACCTTCCTCTGCCCTATTACCTGCATCTAAACTATCTTTTGCATCTGTTTCGTTAATCTCTGGATATAATATTCTTGGAACAAGTTTTTCTGTTGTTACATTCTTTATCCATTTTTCACAAATACCTGTCCAGTTAATCTCTGGTTTGTTACAATAAGCATATGTTTGCTCTGCTGTCATTGGTATCAAGACAACATCTCCTAATTGGTCTTGTAAATCGTCAAGTGTTGCGTAATTAATAAAAATTGAAATTGTTTTTTCAATTGTACCACCATTTTCTGATGTGATTGTAATAGTTTTTTCATATGTCTTATTTGTTTGGTCACTGTTAGTAATATCTTTTGGTGTGATGTTGAAAGAAAAGATTTTGTCATTGTCCATTGTGAAATCATTTTCTGAAAAGCCAAACCAATCACCGTTTAGTTCCACATTATGTAGAGTATCATTAGAAATTATTTGAATAAGACCTGCTTTTGCTTCATTATGTCCCATTGAAAATGTTGTTGGTAATATTTCCACAGTAAAATTTGCTTTACGATAGTTAATTGAAACATTGAAATTAATGTTCCTATCATAGTTTGGTGTGTGAGTTTCTTGTTCTTGGATGTTTGATAATATTGTTATATATCCTACATGATTAGTTATTTCATCAAAATAATTGAATTGTCCTGTTTCTATGAAATTTCTTGAATAACTACCATCAACTGGAACTGTGTTTGTGTCCGATAAATCATCAAGATTAGTTATTGTTAAATTTGTATCCCCAATATTGTGCCATATCACTGTATCATTAAGATATATTGTGAAATTTGTGTTCTCGATTGCAGATTCGCTTATTAAAACACTTATTTCTTCTTGTTCTTTAGAAGTGTTAGTATAATAAAAGTACCAAATTTTGCCTATTTCTGTGCTTTCTGTTGGAATGTCTGTATAATATGTATAATTGATGTATTTTGTTTCATTATATCTTAGTTTGTTGATTTGAATAAACTCAAAACCTTCTATCTCTGTAATTGTTACATTGTTAATGTCGAACCTGTGGTCAGTTGTGTTGTCATAATATACACTAATCTGTCCCTGAACATGTTGACCTACTTTACCAGTAACATTTACAACATCATATTGTAGTGCTGTCGTTGAAAACATTACCAAAATTAGAAATATTATTGAAATAATGAAACTTTTTCTTATCATATGTTCCTCTTAATGTCTAAGGTTATTTATATATGGTAGTTTTTTGCACTCTTCACAAACATTGCCCATATCTGCATATTTCTTTTTGCAATATCGACAAATTCGTTTGTATTTTGAACTGTTGATTTTTCCTATTACACTGAATCTTCTGAAATTTCTTGAATCGTCATGTGTAGTTCTTATTCTTGGCATTATTTTATCCTCTTTACAATCCTTGTATTATTACCACCAGAATGAATTGTAAAACTATGACCACAATAAACACATCTCTTAACTTTTTTTACTGGTAATCCTCTTGGATTGCATAACATCTTGTTGCCACATTTTGGACACATTACTTTAAATATCATCTTAGTAGTTTTCTTCCATTTAAATCTAATTGGACTTCTTTTTTGTAATATGCTCTATACATCTCTGGATTTAATTTCTTAATAACATTTTTCCATTTTACTTCAAACCAATATTTTTCATCAAGTCCCATCTCTTTGCAGAATCTTTTCTTTTCTATTTCAACATGGGCTTTCCAAAGATTTTTGTGAATGTTAAAACCACAGACCTTACACATCTTTTCATTATAATTTTTGTATTCTTTTTTTTCATATGTTACCATTATTTTAATCCTAAATAAATGTATAAATCTTCAACAGGCAATAAAGCAAAGACCTTTGGTTTTATTATGTTCCAGTTCTCTGCCATTTTAATCTCTGAATCTATTAAATCTTCCAAGTTCAAAACATCACTCGGAAGTTTGTAATTTCTAGTGATTAAATTCTTTATCCCTGCTATCTTAAATGCTTTGTTTTCCATGTTCTAATTCTTCAACATTATCATCTTGGAACTCTTCTATTAATGCTTTAATCATTACCGAGTTAGTTTTGTTTTCTGTAATCTCTTTTAATAATCCTTTTACATTATCTATAAATTCTTTCATTGTTTGTTTCACCCTATATATTTTATTTTATTTAAATCTGTAATCGTGTTTTCTTGAACTTCTGGTTTTTTTGGTGTTATTGTATCCATTACTTTTATTAAAGCACCCATTTGTTCAGTGTTTGCTTTTAAAACATCAGCAACCACACTAAACTTTTGTGATGTATCAATACTCTCCTTTGCTAACATCCTTGACATTTCAGCAATTTCCTTGATTGTAAAAGGCATTTTCAAATAAGCATACATGTAATCAATATCATTTGTTTCTATTGAAGGATTTGGTGATGTATCAAGCCATGCTTTACTCTGTTGTATTGGGTCTCTATCTGTTATTTTTTTTCTTGACTTATCAAATTTCTGTAATATTTTATCTCCTTTTTTTAATTTATCTTGTGCAACATCATCTTCTCTTGCTATATCTGTATTAAGTACCTTCCAATTAAGAATATCTAATCTTGCAGATTTGTCTTTAAACCATTCAAATATTTTGCTTACTGCTATATGTATCATTGGACTAATATTACTTGGGTCTTTGATATTGTCAGCATGTAAAAAAACACTTATACTCTTATTATTGTTATTTCTTAAAATTATTTTAAAAGGTTGATTAATCTCTAAATATTGTGGAATCCAGTTGTTGAAATCTTTTTGTTCCCATCCCCCATATTGTGTGAAATCTATTTTTCCAGATTCAATTGGAATTTTAATTTGTATTGCATGAACTTCAAGTTTTTTGTGTATGTTTATCAGGGACATTCCCCTGAAACCCCTTTTCTTCAATCCTACCGAAGAATCACTTTTACTTTGATGGTAATTATCGACTATAAATTGTAATAATTGGTCTTTTTCAGGTTTTTCCAAAATTTGATGTGCTTTGTTTGTTAATTCCCAAGTACCATAACCAACTTTTTTAAGTAATTCTAAATCTCTTAATGTTCGTGTATAGAAGTATATATTCTGTTTTGATGTTTCAAGTTTATCTGCAATGTCTTGCATTGATAATTTATAATTTGAATTTAGAAAAAGTAATATAGATAAGTAAAAACTTTTACTTTTACTTGTACTTTTACTTGTTGTCGTCTTAGCCATCTCTTTTTTCCACTTTTACTTGTACTTTTACTTGTTTTACTTCTTCATCTTCATTGAACAATCCCTTTTGTGCTTCTGCAATTAATTCTTCAACTCTTTTCATCCAATCACCATCTGTATCGGATATAATGAATTATAATTAACAAAACTTAGATTTTGTGGTTCAATATCACAACGATTCCAAGCATGTCCACCTTTTGTAAAATCTAATGATTTGAAACCACCAATGACTTGACAATAAGCACCCATATCCTCAGCATACATGACTGCATCTTTTGAAAATTCTGAACAATCATACTCACCTTCAACATAATCATTATAATGTACTTTGTAGTTATCAATGAACTCCTGTGCAAAAGAAAATGTCATATCATTTGAATTAGGATTGTTCATGACCTTTAAATTAAGACCAAGATTACTAAATGTTAATAAAAAAATCAGATTTAGTAAAAGTAAAATTATTGCAATATGTAACACTTGCTGTTGAGGAGATAATCTCTTTTTTGTGTTAATCTTCAATCTCCATAATAATTGTTTTATCATACTTGCTCACTCAGTATATAATCAATGCGTTTCAATGCTTGTTTGTTGTGACCTTTTTCAATTTCTTTTTTTAGCAATTCAAGATTGTCTTTTAATGCTAAATATTCTGATTGTTCTTCTTCATCTTTTGTGAATCCCATAGTATTTTCACTCTCCTTAAATTCTTTAACATGATGTTTAGATAAAATATAGATAATGAATATTATTCCAATAATGTAAAATACTCCAATTATGTTTATAATTAATTCCCAGTTTGTCATCAAATACCAACTCTTTTTTGATTTAAATATTCTTTAATTCTTTTTCTTGTGATTTCAAAGTATTCTTTATCTAATTCAAACCCAATAAAATTTCTATTAAGTTCTTTACATGCTAATGCTGTTGTTCCTGAACCAACAAACCCATCAAAAATCAAACCATCTTTTTTTGAATGTTTTTCAATACATTGTTTAAAAAAATCAATTTTACCTGCATTGCAAAACATATATCCAGCAGTATTATTTTTCATGATTCTATGTAATTCTTTAATGTAGTTAGAAATTAATTCAAAATTATCATCATTTTTGATAGCTGAACAAAACTTATGTTTTTTATTATTTCTATAATTAGTTTTATAAGATATTAAATATGGTGGGTCTGTAACAACCAAATCTACACAACAATCATCTAGTTTTTTCATACCTTCAATACAATCTTCATTATATATTTTATTTATTTCAAGCATCAGACCATCACCTGTTTAGGTCTAGGGATATATCTTCTTAAATTTCCAACATAATAATAAGTTACATGTGCATTTTTATAATGTGGATAATCTACAACACCTTTCACAGAATTAATCATGTTGTAATTGTCTAATTGCCCTAGCTTTTTCCATAGATTTGCTGTTTTAAGTCTTTTTTTCAAAGATTTTAGTGTGTATGCTGTTCCCTTATGCTTTTTTAGAAAAGAATATACTTGTTGTGATGACATTGTTTTATTTCTCTACTAAATTCATAATGAAATCATGCCAAGATAAATTTCCTTTTTTTTGTTCTAATTTTTTATGCTCTACATCCTCAAATGTAACATTTATTGTTTTCATTTATATATCACCTAATACTAAGTTAGTTATCTTAAAGTATTTAAAGATTATTAATAGATAATATATATTATATGATATGTATTATGAGAAATAGAGAATAAAAAAAATATGTTTAAATATCTATGTTAGAGTAATAAAAGAAATTACTTTCTCCTCTTCTTTTTCCCTATTATAGATGTTTTGAATTTACCTTTGGAAAGTTTTTTGATTTTGACTCGTTTAAACTTTCCATTGATTTTTCTTCTCTTGATTTTGGTCTGTCCGACCTTCCATTTAACTTTTCTTGCCATTGTTTATGTACCTCTTTTTAGTTTTTGCCATGATTTTTACCTCTTGTAGCTTCTTTTAGCTTTCTTCAAAACTTCTTTGAATGATAATTCTTTATTTTGTTCTCTTACTTTCATTACATGTTTGTTCCATCTTGTTGGTTTTCTTTTTACCATTGTTTTTTCACCTTTTTAATAATTTAACACCTAATTCTTTGAATATAAAAAAGAATAAAGGTAAAAACATAAATGCTGTTGTTGTATCTAATACTCCTAGTACAAATAACCAATCTTGTGGTAATTTTGTAGCT
>Ga0307928_10003294_pt1 | contig 12320 bp, 18 predicted proteins | sample AceLakmetagen232_FD_201815 | JGI IMG/M metagenome (GOLD analysis project Ga0307928, IMG submission 201815) | Saline water microbial communities from Ace Lake, Antarctica - #232 | ecosystem: Environmental > Aquatic > Non-marine Saline and Alkaline > Saline | place: Antarctica: Ace Lake... | reverse complement strand
CAGCTGTATCTAGTGGTGCAAATACTTGGACAGATAATACCTTTGCTATAACAGGTAAATATATGGTGGTAGGACAAAATGCCTCTAATAATGAATTATTTTTATCAGACAAAACAGGTGGACATTCTTTAATCAAGAGGAACTTAGCATGACACCAAATAAAACATTTATTGAAATTACTAATAAAGACATTTATGATAAGTTAGAAGAAGTTTGTAACCATGTAATTGTCACAAATGGAACAGTAAAACTTAACAAGCTGTATAGCAGAGCAGCATTTATAATATCTGTAATAGGAATATCTGTGATAACAGGAGTAAACTTAGTTAGTATATTTAGTTAGAGGTGAATGAAATGAACAAAACTGTGAAAGTAAAAGTGGTACAACCACAAAAACAATGGTACAAAAGTAAAACATTATGGATTAATGTTTTAGCAATTACTGGTGGAGTAATTACTGCACTGTCTGGAGAAATGAAGGCAGGTGGAACAATTACTGCAGTCGGATTTGCTAATCTAATATTAAGAATTATTAGCAAAAGTGAGCTAAAATAAATTATTTTTATATATTTATTTTGATTTATTTAAATAAATACATAATATAGTTCAAGAGTACAGCATTTATGCCAAGGCTTAGGACAGAGGTACAAGAAAATGAGTAAACCAATGGTATATACAGTTCCATGTGGAGACAACGAAGTCTCAGATGGAGAACCAATAATTCAAGACGGTGCAGGAGCAATGGAAGCAGTTTCAACAAGTGGAGTAACTTTCCAAGGTATTGCATCAACTGATAAAGATGCAGAAGATAATGTTGCTATGATTACAAAAGGTTTGAAAAAACTAAGAAGTGGTTCATACACAACTTGGAATGTTGGAGAAAAATTAGGAATGAATACAGTAGGTGTTCACACATATTCTTCAGGAACAATCTTAGGAAGAGCAGCTGAAACAAAATCAACTGCTATTGCAACAAGTGACCTATTGTTAGTTGAAATTGATATTAACAACGCTTAGATAAATACATATTTTTTTTATTTTTTTAAATAATTAATCCGTGACGGAAGAGGTAAAAACAAAATGAGTAAAATAAGATTAAACGCAAATTATGGAAATGATTTCACAACAACACATAAAGGTTTTGTTGTAAGAAAAAATGAGTGGACTGAGTACGAAGATGATAGTGACTTTGAAATTGAACATCTTAAAAAAGATAATTTCATAGAAACTTTTGATGCTACAAAGCAATCAACATTCGAATCAAAATTCATTGCTGAGAAAAAAATTAACGAAGAACTAAAAAAAGAAATTGTTAAGTTGAAAAAAGAACTTGGCGATGTTCCTAAAGAAAATCCAAAAAGTGATGTGTCAAAAACAGACATCAAAAAAGACGATAAACTTCAAACTATCACACCAAAGAATTAAGAGGTAAACGATAACATGAGTTGGCTAACTGTAGATGAATTCAAAAGTAGAACTGGTATTAGTGGAACTGGACCGTCAAGCGACAGTAACATAGAGTTATCACTTGCATTTGCTCAGAAAGATATTATCACAAAAATTTTTGTTAGTAGAGCAGATACTTCTGCTACAATGAGTACAAATCATGTTATGGTTCACGGCTTTTTGATGGGGAAAGAAGGTGGTACATCTGTCACTACTTCTGATGTAGATGTTTACGAAGTACAAACAGTCGAAGGAATTGATTATAGATACGACTTGAATCATTTGAAAGATGATGTTGTTATCAAAGAGAAAAGACTTGTAACAAGCACTAGTATTCCAACAATCTCAGATAGAACTGTGTACATGGAGTACAAGACTGGAAGAGAATGGTTTAGTGATATGTTAGTTCAATTACAAGAATTGTTGGTGATTGTTACTAGAAGGAACATTCTTACTAAAAGAGGTCCACAAAAATTACAGGATGGAATTTTGGATTGGACTTTGAATGGAGTTACTATAAGTTATAATTCAAATGCTGTACGAGATATCATAGAAGATGACAGAAAAAATAGCATTAGTTTAATGAACACTATGAGACCAAGAAGATTTACAGGAGTTAGGTTAGGGAATAAAACTAAATACCCTGGATTGAGACGTGGTGGGAGGGTTGTTATACTATGAAAGTTACAATTATTAAGGACAGTGCATCTTACGATAGCATGCCAGTATTGTTTGCTAATGATTATGGGTTCACATTACAATTCGAAATCAAAGATGACGAATACAATGCATACAGTTTAGGCTCTAATGCTGTGCTGTTAAAAATGCAAAATCTAGCAACTAGTTCTGAGTTATTAAGTGCTACTTGCACTGTTACAAATATCACCAGTGGTTATTGCGAATATGAGTTCACAAGTTCAGATTTATTAAATACTAGCGGAGTTTTTTTAACTGAGCTTGAATTATCAGGTGTAAGTGAAAGGTACACTGTAGAATTAGGTAGAACAATAGTAAAAGATAATCAATAAAATGGTAGAAGCCCCAGACGTATCTGTCAATAGAATTAGAGATGATTTTGAAGCCATATGGCTAATGAACGTACAAACAGTTGTTCGTATTAGAAAATCTGAAACTGAAGCTGGTAACTATGGTCATGTAGGTGAAGTCTCAGACGATAGTAGGACTAATGTAGTTCTTAACATTCAAGGTATTACAAGTGATAGTTATGCTAGAGAAGAGTACGGACTTGACACTGCTGGAAGTACATTTCATTGTTATGCTAAGTATGATACAGATTTAGTTGGCACTGATAGAATAGAAATGGCTGGCGCTATTTATGTTATTAGCAATTTGAATAGAAGTTACAAAGACGGTCAAGTCGGGTTTTATGAGTTTGATTTGTTGAGTGAGTCGTTAACATAATGAACGATTTTAAAAAAAGTGTTTTCTTAAAAAATATGTATCTAGCACTTGAAAAGTTCTTAGTAGAAGCAGTTAGTGAATTAACACCCGTCAGAACAGGTCATACTGCAGGTAGTTGGGAAATACAATTAAAAGATGACGGATTTTATCTAGTTAATACTAACGGTCTAATTGCAAAGTACTTGGAAGAAGGTACAAAACCTCATATTATCAAACCCAAAAGTGCTAAGGCGTTAAAGTTTAAGGGCAAAAATGGTATAACATTTGCTAAAGTTGTCAAGCACCCAGGGTTCGAAGGTCGCTGGATGGTAAAGAAAACGTTAGAAGACAAAAACATGTGGTCAAAAATTGACAAGTTCATGCAATCAAAATTGACTACAGTTGACTAAACAATAAATTATTTTTATATATCTAAATGGTTTTAATAAATATATGTTAATATAAGAACTTATTAATTTAACACCTAAGAACTGGTTTGTACAAATGACTGAAAATATTACCGTTGAAAAATTAAGAAAAAGGAACCCGCTAATAGAACTGTGGGATTTAGTTAGAGATATTGTACAAACTAATGTGACAGATGTTAATGTTATACGAGCTGCTGATTCTAATACAAAAGCTAGAAATTGGATTTTCCCTAATTTGCCAGAAAAAAATGATGCTAAATTCCCACGTGGAGTAATAAAGTTTTCTACATTAGTTGATGAACAGTACGCAGCAAATGATTTTGTTGAAGAAATAACTGACGATGATGATAATTACGTTGGTGAATTCAAAGGAACAATGTTGACAATTCCAGTAACATTTGCTTTATTTGTTAAAAAAGACCAAACACACAAAGTTGAATTGAACGGTGGTACAGTTCTTGGCATGCAAAATACATTATTGAGTGACCACATTGCACTAATTATTAAAAAAAGTTTCAAACAGTATCGTTACAAATTCATAGAAAAAAGATTTGACATTATAAGTAACATTAATGTCACACCAACATATGTAGATAACACATATTTATTTGCTTGCAACATTGAATTTGATGTGTCTTGCATAGATGTATGGGACGAATTAATGACTGATGGAAATTTAATTGCTGAATATGAATTGTATTTGACAGCTCAGCGAGAATTATAGGTGATAATCATGACTAAAAAACAAAAATCAATAATAGTTAAACAACCAAAAGCAGCAGAAAGATTGATGCTTGCAAAAGAATGGGCAATGGAAGATAAAATTGACCCTGATTTATTTTTATGGTGGAAAGAAAAAATGGCGAAAAGCCAGTATGAAGTAATTAAACAAAAAGTATACAATGGAGGTAAAAGAAAATGAGTCAATTAAGACCAAAAGTAAATATAGACGTAAAATCTGATATTGCTTTACTTGCTCAAACTGGTGTCGCAACTACTGCTTTTATCGGTACATCCCAATGGGGTCCTATAGATACAGTCACAACTGTTAACAATTTAGCAGAAGCTATCACACAATTTGGTGATGATATAAGTGGTGAAACTCTAACATTAATTAAAGGGTTAGATTTGTATTATAGGAATGTTGGTGGTACTGCTAAAATAGTAAGAATAGCTGATAGCGATAAAACAAAATCAACTTTGACATTAGATGCAGGTTCAACAAGTGTTGTAAGAGTAGACGGAAAATATTACGGAACATACGGTGACAATATTATGGTTACTGTTACAGCGAATGGATTAGCAAAAGATGTTAATATCACAGATGGTATTTCAACAGAAACATATGATAATGCTGGAAATGGTTACTTAACTAATAATGCTTTAGTAACAGCAATAAATGCTGGAAGTAACTTAGTAAGTTCAACAAGCTTAGATAATACATATTTAGTAGATGCTTTATCACAGACAAACCTTGCTAGCGGAGACGATGGTGAAGATGGTTTGGTGACAAGTGATTATACAGATATATTAGATGCTGAATTATTGTTAGAAAACTTTGACATTTTGTGTGTCCCAGGAATGACAGCAGATGCTTTCCAGACTGCGATTATGGCAAAAGTTAATTCACGTGTAATTGCTGAAGATAAATACAGTGTTTATATCAGTGGAATTGCAGTGGACGAAACAATTGCAACAGCAAGTGAAAGAACAACTACAGGACAAAGATTTACATTAGTAGCTCCAAATTGTGATTACACAAATAGGATTAGTGATGTATCAACTGTTATTGATGGAAGTTATTTAGCTTGTGCTTATGCTGGATTAGTAGCAACTAATTGGCCTGCAATATCTCCAACACATAAAATTTTGAATGTGGAAGGATTGAGTATTTTAGAATCTGCTAGTACAATTTACTATAACAATGGACAACAAAATCAGTTATTAAATAGTATGATAACACCTATTACAAAGATAGGAACTTCAATTATGCCTACTAGAGCTGTCACAAGACACACTAGTACTACAGAAGTTTATTATGAACAGAATATAGTAGATATTATTCATTACGTCAAATATGACATTTTGAATTTGTTAACTGGGTTCATTGGTAAGCCAAATCTTAGTAGAATAAGAGCGGTGATTGCAAAGAATATCGATGGTTATTTAGAACAATATAAATTGGACGAAATAATTAACGACTTTACTGCAACACAAGTTGAAGAAGGAACAAGTACTGATACAATAAATGTTACAATGGTCATCAAGCCTACATTCGCTGTGAATTTCATTAATGTAACTTTAACAATCAGTAGTTTATGAGGTTGATAAAAAATGGTTTCACAAAGAATAAGTGCTAAAGATTGCGAATTTTACATTGGAGATGTTCGTGTCGGTGGCGCAGAGGAAATGGCGGTTACACTAACTGCAGATAATGAAGAAGCTTTCGAAGCTGCTAATTATATGTGTGTAGAAATTGTTGCTGGTAAAAGACATGTTGCTGGAAATATTATGCGAGCTTATGTTGATAACACTATTATTCAGGATTTAATCCCTAATAATGCACAAGAATTACCAACACCAATGACTATAACTGGTCAAGTTGTAACAGGTAAGACACCAAGTAGAAAAATTGTAGTTTTTGGAGCATTGTTTGACAGTGTTTCATTAGAAGGTTTAGGCTTAGATGCTTATGCTAAGAACAACCTACAATTTAAAGGTACTAGTTGGGAATGGTCTGACTAAATTTTTTTTATTTTTTTTAAATTTTTTACATAGCGAGAAGTAAAATGAGAGAACTAACATACGTCAATAAACAAAAAGAGAAAAAAGTGTACCAGCTTGCTGAAGGAGAATTTCAGAAAGGTGAATGGCTCAAAGAAGTCCCTAGTGGTCATAGAGTCGAAATAGAGTACAAAGCAAATAACAGGATATTGACTATTCATAACACTCCCAAATTATTTTTTAGAAAATCCGAAAAGGAACAGGAGGAACAAAATGCAAATAGTAAAGATTAGAGGAGTTAAAACATTAGAAGATGACTCAATGGAAGTCACCACAAAAGATGGTGTAATTGTATTAGACGATGTTGGTTACAACAAAATCAATGCAGCTAAAAAACGTAATAAAGGAAATGAAGAAATCGGAATGATTTCAGCAATGATTGTTAGTTTAGATGGCGACACAAAAAGAGTTGGTGAATTAACCGTTGAAAAGTTCAAAGGTTCAACAATTACAAAATTAATTGCTGTATGTGAGAAGCTATTAGGTGGGGATGATTTTTTGTTAGAAGAAGATTTGAATCAGACCCAATATACGAACGGGCAGGAATAATAAGTTTCCATTATCATAAACCGATAAAAGAAGTTTTAAAATGGTCACATAAAGAAATAATAGAGCAATACGAAGTAATGCAATTAGTTGAAGAAAGAATAGAAAAAGAACAACCGGACAATTAAAATGACAAATTATATAATGAAAATATTGATTCAAGACTTTGAAAAGCTTGGTAAAGCTGAACGTAGTCTTAAGAGGATGACTGCTAAACAAAAAGCTTTTAATAAGTTAGCTGGTGGAACTAAATTAGGTCGTATAAATGATTTCAACACAAAGATTCAAGAAACAACAAAAAATTTAAAAGCTGTTGGTGGATTAGAAGGAGTTTTCAAAATGTTAAAATTAGGTTTTATGTCTGCAACAAAAGGCGTAATAACATTTACAACAGCATTAATGACATCACCTCTCATGCCTGTTATTTTATTGATAGCTGCAGCAGTAGGAGTTGTCGTTGTAGCATTTAAGGTATTGAAAAGAATGTTTGATTTAAATGTTGGTGGAATGAAAACTACGTGGCTAAAGTTCACTAGTAAAATTCGTTTAGCATTTGCAAAGTTTAGAGTAGCATTTGACAAAGCATTGATATCTATGGGTCCAGCAATCAAAGTTATTATGAAAATATTTGGTGTACTTGCAAAAGTTGTAGGAATAATATTATATGTTGCATTCAAACGATTGATGATTCCAATAAAAATTTTGATTTTCCAATTCAAATTAATGTGGGGGATTGCAAGTAGATTGTTTCAAGGAATTATGTGGTTATTAAAACCTGTAATAAAATTGTTTGAACCATTAATTACTGCTTTCAAAACACTTATAAAAATTAATCCTTTCGAAGCAATGAAGTCTGGTATTAGTTGGGTTAGCGATAAAATAAAAGAAATGAGTGAAAGAGGAGGAATTTTAGGATTTATTTTCAAAGCTATTGCTTCACAAATAAAAAGTGCTAAAGCTGCAATTGATTTATTATTAAAACCTTTCAAATGGATTATCAAAGCTGTTAAATGGTTAATGGGAGAAGATACAGAAAAGGCTGACGATAAAGCTAAAGCTAGTCTTGATTCTAAAGGTGGTAGCAGAAACACTAACAATAATAACAATGTGACAATTAATTCATCTGGCTCAGTAGATGAAAAATCAGCTCCAAGAGTTGGCAATATTTTAGTTGGAGCATTATCAGAACAACAACGAGTGTATGGAGTATAAAAATGGGACAATATTTTTTAGTTGACACATTAACAAACAAAGAGTACGAACTAAAAGTGACTACAGGAGACAGTCTTGGTAGTGAAAACAGTATTGTTATATATGAAAGTGCAGGTGGAGATGGTGGAACTGCAATCAATTTAGGAAGATTGAATAAATCAAGGACATTGACTTGCAAGTTATTGAGTGGGTTAATTAATTCACAAACAAAAAAGTATAGTACTTCAGAAGTTTTACAAAGATTATCAAACATTATTGCACAATTAACTGACTTAAAAGATAGAGGAATACCAATATCATTAAAAGCACCTATAACAGATAACACTACAGGAAGTTATCTAATTAAATCATTCAACGCTGATGTAGCAACAGGAAATGCTAGTTATGTTAATGCAACTATTGTATTAGTAGAAGATAGACAATTAAATGTTAAGTCTAGTATCGTCAATATTATTGGCGGAGAAGTTTTAAAACAGATGAGAACTGTTCAACAGAGGAATAGTATCTAAAATGTTCGTAAAACAATTATTGCAAATAGGAAGTGAATCAGTAGGTGATGTTATTACTACTAATTTAGGTGATGGATTTAGTGGTGAGTTCGATAGTGATGCAATTGCAGGCACATTATCATTTAATTTACCTTATATTGATAGCTTAAATGCTAGTAGATTTCAGAACAGTGATGCATTGTACTTTAAAGATTTGAAAAGATTTGCACCAATTTTATTGTATGCAGGTAAGTTTGAATCAGACCCTGGAACAGTTACTGTAGATGATTTAACTTGTGTTTTTACAGGCTACATTGATAAGATTAAACCAGCAAAATCAAAAGGTTCTTACACATTAAACTTTAATTGTTTAGGAACATTAGCATTAAGTAACGAAGCAAACATTTTGATAAGTGCTGGAGAAAAAAATACTCAAGGTGTTGAATATCTTTCAACTGTTTTCGAACTTAGTGGATTAAATAATATCATTCCAACAACAGATATAATCGATTATTTATCATCTAGCTCAAATGACTTAGTTGTCAAATGGGGTGGAGAACAAAACGTTAAGAAAATTCTTGATGGTGTACGAGATACATATGGTGTTAGAGTACATCAAAGAGGAGATGGAAAAGTTATGGTATTCGACGGATTTAGTGTTTATGACAATGACATGCTTGAATGGGAACTTACTATGGGTGATACTCTTACATCTATTGATTATGGTGATGTAACAAATAATGTTAATAGAATTGTTGTGTATGGTAGTGGTGGAAATGTAGGAGTTGCAGCAGACCCAACATCAGTAGTTGATGCAAAAACATACTATCCTGATTTTAATGATGAAAATTTGTATGCTACTGAAGAACATTTCAGAAGAGATATTATAGATATTTTAGAATTAGAAACAATTGCTAGAAGTATTTTATATGAAAAATTAAAAAATCAAGTTATTACAGTTACAACAATTTTTGACCCATTAATGGGTGTCAATCAATTTGTCAAAGTTAACGACGGAGAATTGTACGACGGGCAGAGATTTGTTGTGCAAAAAATGAGTTTCAATATTTCAAAAACTGCATTCGATGTTAGTTTAACTTGTTACAGAAGCATCTTAGCTTTTTCACCAGAATCAATGGTCACTAGTAGAGATGGATTTACTGATTTAAGAATGTTAGAGATTGATAAACCTGTAGATTCAGATAATTGGGCTGGAGGTTTCAGTTAAAATGTTCACTCAATCAATGAATTTAATTACAAAACTTAAAGAGATAGTTTTAGAAATTATAAAAACACATTATCCTGAACCATTCGGATTATACGTTGTAACAGAATCAAAGCCAACAACTTACAAAGTTAACATTAGAAATGTGAATAAAACTGCAATACAATTTGACAATGTTGTTGTTAGTGGAATGAATCTTGGCAACATGAAAGGTAATATGAGTTTGCCCGTAAAAGATGATATTGTATTAGTAGCATTTATTGACAAGAGAACACCAATAGTTATTGGCAGTTTGTATGGAGATGTAAATGTTACAGGCAATGGTTACGACGTAATCCCACAGTTAAAAGAAAATGAGTTGTTAATATGTAATAAGGAACAAGGAGCAACTATGCATGTGAAGGGTTCACATGAATTCACTTTCAACAAAGGAACAAAAGGAGTTGCAAGATTAGGCGACGAAGTAACAATTATAATAAGTGGTGGTAGTTCTTCTGGAACTCACACTGGTACAATAACAAGTGCATCAGAAAATATTAAGGTAGACTAAAATGACAGACACACTATACGGAGCAGACATTTATTTGAATCAAGAAACAGCTGACATACAATTTAATTATCAAGATGATTTTATTTTAGTTGAGGCAAGACCTAATTTGACTCAAGCAATTTATAATCGTTTGCAATCTCATTTAGGTGAGTTAACATTGCATCCAAATTATGGTACAGAATTACATACTATTGTCGGTAGAGGCAATACAACTTTGGTATTAAACCAAGTTAGACAGTTCGTAAGAAAAACATTATTACAAGAACCAAGGATAGATTTAATAGAAACAATTTATGCTGAATTTACTCCAGGTTCTAATAATACTATGATTGACGTTAATATTACAGTTAAGCCAATAGGGTCAACTGAAACATTAAATTTAATTTATCCAGTGATGTTTGAATGAGGTAAAAAAGAAAATGAGTTATACAACTAAGAGTGAGCAAGATATTATAAATGATATTCTTCTTGCAATACTAGAAAACGTTGATGATATTAATGATGCTAATGTAGGTAGTGTTTTAAGAACATTCGTTGAAAGTATTGGTGAAGAAATAAAAGATTTATATGATGCATTAGACCTGATTTATGCAGGTACAAGAATTGACACTGCAGCTTCAACTGACTTAGAACAGTTAGGGAAACTTGTAGGTATTTCAAGGAAAGCAGGAACAGTTAGTTCTGGTAATGTAACATTTGTAAGATTAACACCAGCAAGTGCTGATTTTGACATTTCTGCTGATAGTGTAGTTACTACACAACCAAATATTGGAAGTGAACAATTAAGGTACACAGTTAATAGTTCAACAACTTTTGAATATTCAGTATCATCTGAAACTCAAGGTTTTGTTGATGGAGTTTTCAATTACAAACTTGCAGAAAGAATTGTTGGTAACACAAGTGCTGTTGCAATTACAGCAACAGTTAGTGGAACATCAGAAACATTGACTAATTCATTAGATTTTTATATCTTAAAAGGTTTCAATGATTTCATTGTAGACGTTGACACAATTGTAACAATAGACGCTTGTGAAGCAACTACTAGTTGGAGTAAAAGTACTGATGCAATCGCAGTAGCATTATCAACTGATAAATTACAAGGTACTTACTCATTAAAATTGGGAAAAGATGGCACAAGTAGTGACACTTTTTCTTATGAAAAAGTTTTAGCTGCATCAGTTAGTGGCACTAGTTTAAAATTAGTTAATGCACTTAAATTTGATTCACAAACAACTATTGATAAAATTGATAGTATAACAGTGACTATGGGCAGTGGTGGAAGTGCTAGTAATTCATACGCATTTTCATTGAGTACAGCAATTTTATCTGATGAATGGAAAAGATTCAGATTCGATATAACAGATTCAGCAACTGTAACAACTGGAACCCCAAGTCTTAGTGCAATTAATTATATTAAAATTGCATTTACTACAAATAATGCAACTGACACAATAGTCAGTGGAAATGTGTTAATGGACAGTTGGTTATTTGCAGACACAACAACTTATGAAGGAGACATTTTAAAATTTGCTAAAGACAATACTGTGCCAGACACAGCAACAGATTATGCAGTTGATTACACTCCACTGTCAAAAGAAGTGCCTGTAACTTCAGAAGCTGTCGGTGCAAAGTACAATGTTAATAAGGATAAAATTATTTACAAAGTGTCAAATATCCCTAACATTAACACAATTAACAATTATGTCACACTAAGTGGTGGAACTGATTTGGAAACAGATACTCTGTTAAGAGCAAGAGTTTTGTATGCGTCAGAAGCAGTAGGAAAAGCTACAGCAGAAAGTATACGACAAGCTGTACTTGCAGTTAGTGGTGTACTGAGTTGCACAGTTAATGACATGCCACTTACAAGTTACACAACTGAAACACATACATTTAGTAGTGGAGTTAGCACATATTCACTTGATAGAGAAGTGATTTATTTAGACGATAATACTTCACCAACAAATGTTACGTTATCAGGAACATTATCTGCAACACCAGCACATACGTTCCATTACGGTACTGATTATGTTAGTGTTACAGATAGTTATGATGCACCAACTTCACAAGTTGAATGGCAAGGTGGAGGAGATAATCCTGATGATAATACTGTTTTTAGCATTGATTATCAAGTTAATGCTTTAGGAAAAGCAAATGTGTTTGTCAGTGGTGTAGAAAATCCTTTACCGTCAACAGTTTTAGCAAGTGTTGTTTTAACAGTTGATGAAACAAAAGCTGCA
>Ga0307928_10003293_pt1 | contig 12320 bp, 25 predicted proteins | sample AceLakmetagen232_FD_201815 | JGI IMG/M metagenome (GOLD analysis project Ga0307928, IMG submission 201815) | Saline water microbial communities from Ace Lake, Antarctica - #232 | ecosystem: Environmental > Aquatic > Non-marine Saline and Alkaline > Saline | place: Antarctica: Ace Lake... | reverse complement strand
TATCTTTATTATCTTGTTTTTATGTTTCATTTTATTATTATTTAGGTTAATAAATCTCTTATATTCTCTTATATATAAACCTCCTTTAAAGTAAAGGGTCTTATATCTTATTATTTATTGATTAAATTATTTAAATGGACTTTTGTTTATAATATCTTCTACTGATTCAATCATTTCATCTCCAGAAACACAATCATAAACCATAGAATGAACTATCTCTTTTAATAACTTAGAGATTTTAGTATTGTAGAATTGTTTTATTTCTTTAACTTTTTTAATATATTGGATTTTATAATAAAAATTAAAAACTCCAGAAGGAAACTCCTCATCAAATTCTTTGTCTATGCCCATATTATTATTAATTTATTAAATCCAAAATTGATACCACTTTTTCTTTTCTAATTTATTTAATCTTTTATTTAAAGCAATATAATCAATTTTTGCTGTTTCTTTTATTCCATTTATTTTATAATTCAAATTAGTAACTCTATGATTTAAACTATCAATAAAACTTTTTAATTCTTTTATCTCCATTGCATTATGTTTAGTTTATTAGCTATTTTATTTAATCTCTATATATTGCTTTTTTCTCTTTTATTTCTTTTATTCTTTCAAGCATAACCTTTGCATCTGGAAGACCGCCGTCTTCAGCACATAAATCTTTAAAATCACACCAACTACAAGTCATTTTATTATCAACTGGTGGAAATATTTTTGCTTCTATTGCTCTATTTACTTGGTCTAAGGTATTAAGAAATCTTGATATATTAGCATCTGTTACCTTTGTTCTTAATTGTTGAATTATAGGAGTCTTTGCTTTTGTAACCACATCTAATTGAACTGCTTTTTCTTTTCTTCCAAATTTAACTCTAAAAGCAAGAGCATAACCAATCAATTGAGTATTTAATTCTATTGCTCCTTCAGGATATCTTTGTCCTGAGGTTTTTAAATCTCTAATAACATAATCCTCATCAATTAAATCAATATATAATAAAAAGTCTTGTCCTAATATACTTAGGGTTACAGGCATCTCAACAAATAAAGGTTGTGTTTTTACCATAACTTCTTCATAAAGAGTTTTTAACATTCTTTGAGCTGTAGCTATAATTTGTTCTCCTGTTTCTCTTTTGCCATATTTAACTTTAAAAAAATTAGGGTTTTCTTTATTATTTAAAAATTCAGTCATTAAAAATTCAAGCATAAAGGTATCAATTTCTTCTAAAGGTAAATCCTTCTTTGATTTTATTTTTTGGCGGTAATTAAATTCTTGGGCTTTGTGTAAAGCCGAGCCTAATGATTTAGCAGAACAATCTGTCATAATGTTTATTCCTTCCTTAATATAAGCATATTCATACTTTTTTGGGCACGATAGAAAAGTATTCATTTGAGATACACTTCTGTGGTCTGTTCTTAACATAATTTATTTTTTATTTATTTAATTTATTCATTTAATTTATTCATTTGAATAGAATCTAATTTTTCATAGGTTGTAGAAATAGTTTCTAATGCTTTATTTCCATAACTATCCTCTCCTAATAAAAATGAATGTAATACTATTTTTTTATCTTCTAATTCTTTTTTAGTAATATCTACATAATCTTCTCCATCTGTAATTACTAAAATATCAGCTCTATCATATAAATCTGTATTTCTATCTTTACTATCTTGTTTAAATTTCTTTGGGTCAGATATGTCTTTAATAGCAACCTTTATAGCATTATCAATTGAAGTTCCACCGCCCGAGCGAGGATTGTTTAATAAGTAATCAATTTCTTTTATTGCTTCTTGTTCGTTTGTTACTGTATGTAATTCAAAAGTATCTTCATCAAAAAATCTAAAAAAGTAATAACTTCCTTCACTAATAGCTTTTTTAATATAAGCAACAGCTATCCCACAAGCAACAACTTGTTTTAAACTGTCCATTGAACCAGAGCCATCAATTAGAATATATAAAACTTGTTTCTTTTTTCTTCTGTTTTGGTATTGTTTAACTTTTAATTCTTTGTCTATGAGCATTTTATCAAAGAGCTTGTCGGGATAAAGAAATTGATGAGGTAAAACTTTTGGTAAATCGGATATCATTTTCATATTAGTTATACGCCAATCTTTTTCGGGATACATTACATCAGAAACATCTTCTTCTCGTTTATATTGTTCTGTCAATCCAATTTTTCTTGCTACATCTAAAATTTCAAATCTCTCATCTGTAAAAAATTGTGATAAATTATTAATGTTTTCTGCTAATCCTTCAATTGTTGATAATGTGTTATGTTTTGTTCCTGAATTTTTTTCCATTACTCCTCTCATAATATTATCATCTAAAACATTATTTTTAAGAGCTTGTTCAATTTTTGGTATATTTTTATTAAACTTTTCAAAGTCCATTAATGGTGGTGGGGGGTTATTACTAAGTTCATTTTCTGAAGAATTATCCATTTCTTCTTTTCCTTCTTTTCCTTGCCCATTAGAATTTTGACTATCTTGGTTATCTTGCTCTTCTGGAGATTCTCCCGAGCCTTGATTATTATTTTTATCTTGTTGATTTCCTTGTCCACCCTGTCCATTTTTTCCTTTTTTAGATTTGGGTGGGGGAGAAAACATATCTAATAGCATTTCTAAGGCTCTCTCTGGGTTGTTTAGCGATTGTAAATGTTGATATAGCCTTGTATGAGTAAATTCTCTTAAAAAGCGTCTAAGGGTTGAATAATGTCCTAATACTTTATAGTAATCAGTTACTTTTCTTTTTATGTATCCGTCTGCTATTTCTTCGTCCATTTCAAATATATTTTTTAATTCTTTATGGGGAGAAAGAGTATCTACTAATGAATATAAATCTTTTGAAAAATCTATTGATATTTTTTCTTTTGTTTTAGGATTAATAGCTTTATGTTTTTCCTCAGTAGTTTTTTCTACATAGATTGCTTGTTTTTTTGTTAGCTGTGTTTTTGTAGTTCTCATATTTATTATAAATTTTTATTATAGATTTTGCTCATTAAAAAATTTTTCTTTATCTTTTTTATAAGTATCTTCAATCTTTAATTTTAATTCATCTTTTTTATTTTCAATCTTTTTATTAGCACACTCAAAATTTCTCATTTTATTTACTGCATTTTTGAGACCTTTTAATCTGGCTACATAATCATTGGGTTGTAAATTTATATCTTTAAAGTTATCTAATTTTAATTCTTTTTCCATTTTTTCTAATTCGGCTAATTGAACTTTTCCTTCTTCAATGCTTTCTACACATCTTTTATAAACAATTTCAAAAGTATTTTCGTCTTGGTCATCATTAATAGTGCATAATCCATATTTAATTTCATATAAGTCAGCAAACTCAGCATCTGTTCTATTATCTAAAAGAACTGCTGCTTTTACAATATCAAGTAATTTATTAGTAGTCCTTGCTGATATAAATTTTTTACTTTTAGTATTAATTTCTTTAGTATATTCTTGTATAAGTTCATCATAAGTATTTAAAATTTCATTATTTATTTTTATAGAATTATTATAAATCTTATTAGTGAAATCTTTTAATTGTTTAATAGTTAAAAGGGGTTTAACTTCATAATCAGTTAATTTTCCTTCTTTACTTATATGTTGATTATACATTTTTAAACGATTTGACTTGTTTTTTAGAGGTTTAACAACAGCTTTAAATAAGAACCTATCTAAAATAGGAATTGTTTTTTCATTTATAACTTGATAGTTAGCAGTAGCAACCGCTGTATGAAGTCTAGCATTTTCTTGCTGACGACCTTCGGAAAATTTTCTTTCATTTAAAACACCTAATAAAGTTCTTAAAACATCTTCTCTACCATCAAAAATTTCATCTATAAAAGCAAGGTCTGCTTCAATTAATGAATTAACTGTATCTCTCATTAAAACACCTTTGTTTTTCCAAGTTGCCATATCATAAGCACCAAATAAATGTTCTGATAAAGTGGCCTCAGACATTTGAATTGAAAATATTTTAGCATTTTCTACTAATAAGAAAGCGTGTCTTGCCAACATACTTTTGGCTGTGCCTGCTTCTCCTTGTAAAAATAAGTGTTCTCCAGTTAACATAGCATACATTAACTGTTTTAATTCTTTATCTCTTTCTAAAAGGTAGAGCTTTTTAGAACTAAATTGCTTTTCAAAATTGTTCTTTTTTTCAGGAACTGTTTGAGTAACTTGAGTGGGTTCGGAGCTTGTCGTTTGTTTGTTCATAATTTTTGTCATTTTTATTTATTTTTTAATTGTTTCCCCATTCTATTACTATAGTAATAATGGTTATTATTAAAAACATAACTTTAATTACTGTAAGCATAGGCGTATATTTTTATTTTTTACATTTTTTTATATATAGTAATTTCAAGATATTTAATTCCAAATTGTTTTGCTCCTTTAATATTTTTTCCAAAACAAATATCAAATCTTCCATTATATTTTTCTGCTGTCCAATCCATACATTCATATTCTTTATTTAAGATTTTTACTTTTGTATGGGCAGGGATGTTCCGAGGACAAGCTACTACATCATTTCTATTACATATATATCCAAACTTTGCCATACAAGGATTATTATCTGTCTGATAGATTACTGTATTAAATGCGGTAACCCTTGCCATAATTTTTATTGCTTGTTTTTCTATTTTTATTTTTTCTGTTTTTAAAGCAATTTGTTTAATTAAAATTTCTTTTTCTATACTTAATTGATTTCTAATAATTTCTTCTTGTATATTAGTTATTAGTATAAAATAATAATTAAATGATAAGAGTATTATTAAAGTTATAAGTATGAGTAAAATAATATTTTTTAAGTCTTTATACATATTTCTATTTCTTATATAAATTATAAAGTAATAATGAAAAAATGTCAATGTTGTTTTCTGTGGAGAACCTGTGGATTATTTTTTATAGAATAGGTAAATATCCCTTTACTATTTTTTCTTGAATTAGTTTATCTCTTTTTTGAAGGGCAAGATATTCATAGGAATAGTGTTCTGACATACTTCTTCCATTATCTCCAACTCTTCCCCATTTTCTTACTAGGGTATATTTTTGTATTTCTTTTTCATTAATTATAAGAGATATAGCCCAAAATTTTGAATGCCCATCTTCTTTGTTTTCAAAATAAAAGTTTTCATTATTCATAAGATTATTAATTATTAAATATTAATTTTGAAGATATTACTATATTTCTATTTTCTAATTCTCGTTGTATTCCGTCTAACATAAATAAATCTTTAGTTCCATAACAAGCATTTTCTCCGTGTATTGAGTCATCTAAAGATACACAATAATCTTTTAGCTTTTTAGTAGTCCAATCTTTAAAAAACTCTGACTTGTTATTATATTTTTTTGTCATTTTGTTTATTGATTATCTGTTAAAATAGTTAATGGTGGTCTATAATTATACTCATCTGCTTGAGTATTACCATTTTTTAGTAACCAAGCTTCTTCAGTATATTGAGAAGCCCACCTTCTATTAAAATTTTTCATCATAATATCCCTTGCTTCAGAATAATCTTTTGCCTCAATAATTACATAATCAAGAATCTCTTTCATAGGCTGATTAAAACCAAAGGTAAAGTAAAATTTCATATTATTTTTTTCCTTTCTTTTTTAATAATTCAAATTTATAAAAATCTTCATCACAGTTTAAACAGACACCAAAATATCCATCACATATTTTATCTCTATCAAAACATATTTTATTACCACATTTTGGGCAATGGTGTTTTATCTTTTTTTTCATATCTTTATTTGTTTATTAATTATTAATCTTTTATATTTTCGTAGGCTTTGTATTGCTTTAGTGTGTTTTATTCTGTCATAGTATAATAAATGTCTTTTTTCTTTTTTACATATCTCTTTTAAAGTCTTATCTCTTTCAGGGAATAATATAAATTGGATAAGTCTTCTTGAACATTTTTCTTTATAACATCTTGCTATGGCTCTGATAGGCATTTTTAATTTATATAATTTTTTTATGTGTTTTCTTTCTTCATCAGTTAACTTAATACGCCTATCATATTTTTTGCCTACTTTAAATTTATCTATATTCATTTTTATTGAATTATTTTTTAATGTCTATATGACAAGTTCTATTTTCAACTATAGCCATAACTCTTTTATAGCCTCTTTTTAAATTTTGTGGTCTTTTTTCCATTCACTTATAATTTTCATAAATTTTATTCTTTCTTAATTATTTAATTACCAATCTTGCCATTTAGCAGATTTGTCTATATTTAATTTTTTATTTTTATCAATATGAGCATAAAAAAATAGTTTAGGCTCATCTTTCATAATATTTTTAATATTATCAGTAAGAACAAAGGTTTCTCTAACACTTTGGTCTTTATTATAAATTAATACTTCTTGAACAGGCTCACTGGAGAATAAAGACACCTGTATTTTTACTATAAATTTTTTCATATAATTATTATTTAATATAAACTCCATTTTTATCATAATCCTTGCTACTTATTCTATTTTCCATATATATTTCAGCATCATCTTTTGCTTTTTGTTCTTCTTTAGATATTTCTTCAGAAATATTATTTATTAATTTATCATATTTACTCCATTGTTCTTTTGTTCCAATAAATTCTAATTCTCCTTCAAAGTTTAGTTTATCACAAAGGAGTAATCCGCTGTCTTCAATTTTTATTAAACAATCATCACATATAAAGTTTTCTGCTTTTCTACTTTCTATTAATATGTCTATATTTATTTCACAGATTTTACATTGTCCTACATTTGTATCCATATTTTTATTTCCTTTTTAATTTATTATCTTTCCATTTATTAAATCATTGCCTTTAATAGTATTCTCTTCAACCACTCCATTATAATCTTTAGCATACTTTAACGCTTCCTCTTTAGTATCTGCTACTAACATAACTGAACAGTCAAAAGTATCTTTATATCTTGCTCTCTCGTCATAGACTAACCATTTTTTCATATTTTTAACTTCCTTTCTTAATTATTTATTTTTACATTGTAAACATATTCCATTTTCTTTTTCTTCTTCATTTAAAGATACTCCACAATCAGAACATACAACTTCAAGATTTTCATAAAATTCATTATAAGCTATCTGATTGTTTTTATTAAGATGTTTTTCTACTACTCTGTTAACCTCTGCTTGTTCTTTAAAGTCAAAATCATTTTCAACTTCAAAAGCATATACTTTGTTTATTGCTACTTGTAATTTTTTCATACTTTTGTTTCCTTTCTTATATTTATAATTTTTAAAATCTTTTAATTGTATTGTTTTGCCACAGGCTAAACATACCATATCTTGTTTAAAGCTATCTTTGCCAGGTTCTTTTCTCATTTGATATTCTCCACATCTTGGGCATTTTGCTAAATTATTAGTAGTGTGTTTTGTAACTTTAACATCAATTCTTTCAAATATTCTTTCTTTATCAAATGAATATCCACCATTATTATTAGGTTTAAAATCTCTAACTATAACAACATCTTCTCCAATACATAAATCTCCTCCAAATTTTGGCTTTATCCATTCTTTATTTTTTTTGTTCCAAACTTTAAATTTTGTTTCTTTCATAAGTTTATTTTTTATTTAATAAATAAAAAGTATTTAATTTTCTTTATAAAGGTCAACTGCATTATCTACTAAATCCATAAGTTTTTCTACTGCTCTTTTTTCAATCTGTCGGACGCGTTCTTGTGATATACAAAATTCTTTTTTTAATTCTTTAAGCGTATGTTTTTTTTCAGGCTTGATACCATATCTCATCATAAGAATTTTTAATTCTCTTGGTTTTAAAATATTGTCATATATTAAGAAAAATTCAATTCCTAATGCTTCTATTTCTTTTTCACAATTTTTAATTTCTTGTTTTATGTGTGCTAACTCATTGTGTTTAGCATTAATTATTTTGTTTATTAATCTTAATCTATCTTTCATAATTTTTTATACTTTAATTTTTTTAAATAATTTATATATATTCCTGACATTATTTTATAGTTTAAAGGATTGATTGTTGGGTCGCAGTAATAAATACCAGGTCTATCTAAAATTGAATATCCAATTATATTTTCTATTGAAACATAATCACAACTTACTGTCCCCATAAAATTCAAACTGTCCTGCCAAGTTGGTATTCTTTTTTTATTTTTTATAACTGTATTTATATTTTTAGGGTTAATGCTATTATATAGTTTTATAGCTTCTTTTCTATTATTTATGGTGTTATATCTCAAAAGATGATAGATAAATTCTTCGTCTAAGTATAATTTAGTTTTCTTTGGGTCAATTCTAACCTTTATGATAACTCCCTCATCTCCTTCTTTTTTTAAGGATGCTGAGGCGTAATAACAGGCATAGCAATTAGTTAAGTAAACTAAATTAGGTTTTGAAACTCCTAATTCTGTCCAGTTTGATTTTCTTTTATATCTTGGCTTTATGCCTTGCTTTATTATTTTTTTAAGATTACTCAAACTTGTCCCGTGATACAGAATTAAAGGTCTATCAGAACAAACTTCTTTTGGCGGTTTATTTATACAAGTTTTCATTAATTTTACTTCTTGTTTTAATTGTTTTTTATTCATAATTTTTTGTCTTATATATGGCTCTACTTCCGCAATAGTTCAAATTCGTTGGGAGACCAATTAAAATTTTTGCTAAAAGTAGAGCTATATATAAGACACAAAACGTGTCTTATGATTTGAAATTGTATGCTTTTTCATAATAAGCAACTTTTTTCTTCCATTTATAATAAATGGTATCGGCTCTTTTCTTTCTGGTCGTAGCCTTTTCAAGATTTTTTATAGCTTGTAAATATCGTTTTTCTTTTATGTCTTGTTTAGGTTTTTCACCTTTTACTTTTTCTCTGATGGGATATTTTTTGACCCAAGTTACATTCCAATGTTTAGTAGTATCATACTTATAGTTATGTCTATCATATTGTCTGAATCCAATAGTATGATAGTATTCGTGTATCATTACTCTTGCTATATCTGTTTTTTCTATTAGGCTTAAGGTTTTTTGATTAATACCAAATCTTCTTGGTATTTTTATCATTATCCAATATCCATTTATAACGGCTCTTCCTCTTACACCACAATAGTCTGTATTTATGATTGCGAGTTTAAAGTTTTTATGTCTATCTTTAAACTTATAGCTAGGTTTTTCTATTTTTTCAACTTCTTTTATACATTTTCTAAACAAAATTCTTAAATCATTGCTATCCCATCTAGTTGAGTTTTGTATTATCATAATTTTTAGGGTTAACAAAAAAGTTAGACTTTTTTATTAGTTAATTATAAACAAATGCTAAGGCACAAGTAATTCTTTTATGCCTTAGGTATTTACTTATAAAGCTTCAACTTGGCTTGTATGGAAGAGATGGTAGACTTTAGGATACATAAATTTTATGTTTTCCTGGTCGTCTTTGTTTTTTATGACTTTGCCATCTTCTTTTATTTTAATCCAAGTTATGCCTTTTATTTTGCTCTTTTCTCCTTTTTTAACTTTGAATCCATTTTTATGCCAACCGCCAAAGGTTTTGCAATTAACATAAGGCAATCCTTCCATTTTTAAGCCTTTCATTTGTTTTAACACAAAGTAAAAACTAAAATAGCTAACGCCTGTTAAACCAGATTCTCTGTATAAGGCTTCAGCTTCCATATCATTTTCAGCCAATGCCTTACTTCTTTTCCAATCAAGTCGGAGTTTTTTAAAATACTCCTTTTTTTCTTCTTTGGAAAATGTTTTTTTGGTCTCCATAATGTTTTTGATTAATTATAAACAAATTATAGAGCACAAGTAATCTTATGCTCTATTTATCTATTTATATTGTCTATATTTCAATATTTAATTTACTAAAACCTTTTTCTTCTAAGAAAATAATAATTTCTTTTTGGCTTATATTTTTTGAACCAATGTTCCACTCTTCAATTCTATGGAGAGACTTTTCTTCTTTATAGTCATAGATTGTTACGACTATGCTATTGTCATTGTTACCAATAAATTGCCATTCTAATTGAACTTTATTATCTCCACTTCCAATTCTAGTAGGTTTGCCAAAAACATTTAGCAAAACATTTAACTTTGTATGTAATACAAGTCCTGAAGAGGAGCTTCCTATTACATTTTGATTAGACTTAGTTTGTTTTATTAACATAACTTTTGGTCTCCTTTGTCAGCTTTATAGCCGACTTTAATTATAAACAAATACCTGAGAGCTATTTTTAACTCTCAGAAAATCTTTTTATAATAATCTATCTGCCGTTTCTTTTATTTTTTCAAGACTTTAAAAATCATTTCTTCCACCAGTATAGTCTTTTTCATTCTCTGCAGTTCTAACTAATAAATTGTTAAGCCACTCATCTTTAAAATGCCTAACATCAGATGAACTGATATAGATAAATTTCTCATCCTTTTCAAAAAAAGCAGAAAAATAAAAGTGTCCTCTGTTATAATTTACTAAATTATAACCTACCATCTTTTCTTTAAGATATTTTTTAATATCTCTTGAAAAGCTTTTAAATTCTTCTGTCGTTGAAGATGAGCTTTCAAACTCGTGATTTCTCCATTTTAACATACTTTTGGTCTCCTTTTGCTGACTTTATAGTCAACTTTAATTATAAACAAATACCAAGCAGTTAAAAATAAGTCTAACTGCTTGAAAATCTTTTTATAATTACTTACCTAGTAAAAAACTCATAGCACCTTTTAAAATTCCGTCTGAGCCGTCTTTTTCTGATTGTGTCATTGACTCCCATATTGCTATAATTTCTTTATCATTATATTTTCCACGATTAGCAATATTATACATTACGCCTCCGCAAGCTTCTTTTATTACTTGTTTATATACTGGATTTGATTTGATTTGCTCTCTTTTTTCCATTTCCATTTCTTTTTCATTTAACATACTTTTGGTCTCCTTTGCCTATTAAAATAGGCTTTAATTATAAACAAAAGGCTGAGAGCTACTTCTAACTCTCAGAAATTCTTTTTATAATTGTATAATTGTTTTAATGAAGCTGTAATAGATAATAAAAACTACAAAAAAAGCAAAAAAAGTTACTAATTTTTTAGCTAATTTTTCTTGTTGTTTTATAGTTCTAATATCAGCCCAACCTTTTGAACGGTTCAACATATTTTTATTTTAATTATAAACAAATTATAGTTAACTAATTACTTAGTTAACTATGTATTTATTTATTATTACATACCGTTTACTACTGCATCATCTATTGCTAAGTATATACAACTACCTTCATACTCTACTATATAACCTAATTTTTCAATTGCCTTATAAAGATACTTAGTTATATAGTCATAGCTTACTAATTCCGTTCTAATTTCAACAATGCCTTTACTTCTTTTTTCTACTATTGGCATTTCTATATCCCATTTTTTTGCCAAACTGTTCATTACATTTTTAATTTTTGCTATTTTCATATACTTGGTCTCCCTTTGTTTGCTTTATAGCAAACTTTAATTATAAACAAAAGTCTAAAATCTAAAGGCAAATGCTACTATTAAAACTATATAGATTAATAATAACATTTTAAAATTACTTTTATTTTTAGATTTTAGAGCTTTTAGCTATAATTATATCCCTTTAAAAGATTGCTCAATTAAAGAGGTAAAATAAACAAGTGGAGTAGTTTTAAAATAAATTAAAGCTACCACCATTTGTTCACTTTTTTGTTTATAGACCTTTTTTAAATTAACTTATTAATTAACTTTCTAAGGGTTCAATTTACGGATAAATATGGGTAGGAATTATTCCTAATCTATCTACCCCTTCTCTCTGCTATCTCATTACCTAAGGCAATTTACTAAAATTACCAAACAACCTATCTCCTATCCGACCCGCCGATTGCTAATTACTATTGGCTAATGCTTTTTTAATGTGCTATATATCTTATATATCTTATATCTCATCTACACTTATATTGTAGCAAAAATACCCCAAAGGGTCAAGCCTTAAAGGGGGGATAAAGGGGGGATAAATTATAGAACTTATAGAGCCTATAGGCAAAGGTATTAAGATATAACTCTACCCTATAAACCTGTTAAACCGCCATCTAACACTAAGAATCAAAGTAAGTATTCATTAAGATACTTAGGCACATTGAGTATTAGCTCAAACCGCGGGTAATTTAAAATTAGATAAAAATGTAGCAAACAAACAGCTATTAATAAGTAAAGGCTTTAATAATAACTAAGCTAACAAAAATGCCTAACTATTCTGCTAATAATATAAGAGCAATAAAAAACTAACTAAACTAACTAATCTAATTAACTAATAAAGATAATGATAGATAGATAAGGGGTATTAAGAGCTAATAAT
>Ga0307928_10003290_pt1 | contig 12321 bp, 15 predicted proteins | sample AceLakmetagen232_FD_201815 | JGI IMG/M metagenome (GOLD analysis project Ga0307928, IMG submission 201815) | Saline water microbial communities from Ace Lake, Antarctica - #232 | ecosystem: Environmental > Aquatic > Non-marine Saline and Alkaline > Saline | place: Antarctica: Ace Lake... | reverse complement strand
ATCATCATTTCGACGCCACCGGCCGATCGTAATCCGCATGGTGAGCTGACGATCCCGCAGTGTCTCGAACTGCTTCGGTCTATCGGGCTCAACGTGGTACCTATCGACGTTCAGTGGACGACGTTGTACGTGTGTGATGCGGGAGAAAAGAAGTGCTCACAGTAGCTTGCGTCTACAAGACGGCTCCGAACAACGGACTCTCGCCGGAGTACGTTAGCCGATTGGAGGCCAACGTCCGCGAGCATACCAACCGCCCATTCAAGTTTGTCTGTCTCACGGATGTGCCTGATGAGGTCGACTGCGAGACGATTAAGCTCACCGATAATCTGCCGAGGCAGCTGTCCAAGCTGGAGCTATTCAAGCCGCACTTTGACGGTCGTGTGGTCTACTTCGATATCGACACGATCATCGTGCGAAACATCGACAAGCTGATGGACTACGAGGGCCGGTTTGCTATGCTTCATTGCTGGCGGCAGCCACACCGGTGGGCGTCAGGTATCATGGCTTGGGACGGTTCAGCGGAGTGTGTGCTGCCTACGCCCGATGAGCACAGGCGAATTGACAATGGGCCGGAGCGTGGTGACCAGCGTTTCATATCAGGGAAGCTGATGGCAGCCGGGTATGAGATTGACCGCGTCCGTGATATCGTGAACGCCATCAGTTATCGCTGGCAGGTTATGACGAAGCATCATCACGCAAACGGTGGAGTCACGCATGATGACTGGCTTAAGACGCCTGATAGCGCGTATGGCTTGCCAGCAGACGCTGACATTGTGTGCTTCCACGGCGGGCCGCGTCCGCATGAGATTGGATGGAAACTGTGAAGAAGCTGGCTGAGTATCGCAACGCGCATAAGGGACGATCTGCGGTCCTCTTTCTGAGTGGTCCTACGCTCGCAAAGTATGAGGCGCCCGAGCCCGACTTGATCACTTGCGGCGTCAACACGGTGATGTTCCAGCGGCAGAATCTGGACTACTTCTTCATACAGGATGTAGGCAACGCGGGGCATGCGAATTCATACGTCAGGCGCAAGGAAGAGTACGATGCGTTCAAACCTCACATCGCGAAGTTCTACGGCACGACGCTGTGCAAGGCGCTGAAGTGTGACAACGCGACGCCGTATGAGTTCACGCACGGGCGGATCATCAAGACGAAGAAGGCGAAGATTGAAGACCCGGAGATACCGGCGGATTTCTCAGCCGACCTAGCGAACAAGCACCCTGCGGCTGCTGGTTCAATCGCCTTCCCGGCGCTTCAGTTCCTGCTATGGACCGGCATCAAGAAGCTCTACATCGTCGGGGCTGACATCACGGATGGTCGGCGCGTTGGTGAAGTAAGAGCGCTGCAAGACTACGTTGCGCAAAACCACTTAGGCCGCTGGATAGAGTTCGAGCAGTGGAGCAAGCAAGCATACCCGGACGTCGAGATCGTCCCGCTCAATCCAGTTGGACTGCTGGGAATGTTTGGGACACGGCCGTCGTTCCGCTTTCATGCGCTCGGAGTGCCCCACACAATAACGTCGCCTGAATTCGCTCACTGCGCGTTCACGCAGAAGGTTCGGCGTTTCTGCAAGTTCATGACTGAGGCTGGACACACCGTGTACCATTATGGTCACGAACGGTCGGATGTTGTCTGCACAGAGCACATCTCAGTCTCGGACGATAAGACAATAGCAGCTTACGCTGACTGGAAAAACACTTCCTACAATGGCAACCTCAATGACTCCTGCAATAGGGAGTTTACAGCGAACTCTATTCGGGAAATTCAGCAGCGGTTCCAGCTGCGCGACTTCGTGCTGTGCTGGTACGGTCTCGGGCACCAGAAGATCGCTGAAGCGTTCCCCAAGTCGATTGCAGTGGAGCCGGGTATCGGCAACCACAAGAGCTTCGCGAAGTTCCGCGTCTTCGAGAGCTATGCGTTGATGCACCACACGTACGGTAAGTATGATATGAATCCGAGGAACTACGATACGGTGATACCTTCGTGGCTCGATCCGGCGGAGTTCACGTACAGCGACAAGAAGGAAGACTGGCTCCTCTACCTCGGACGCGTACAGCATATGAAGGGCGTCAACATTGCCATAGATGTTGCTCGTCGCACCGGGCGGAAGCTGAAGATTGCTGGACAGGGAAAGCTGGATGTCATTCCTTCGCATGTCGAGATGGTGGGCTATGCAGACATTGCTATGAAGGCTGACCTACTGTCGCGTGCGGCGGCGCTTATCCAGCCGAGCTTGTACACTGAGCCGTTTGGCAACAACGTCATTGAGGCGGCGATTTCGGGAACTCCTGTTATCTGCTCCGACTGGGGGGCGTTCACTGAGAATGTTCTTCATGGACTCACGGGCTGGCGGTGTAGGAACATGGACCAGTTTGACTGGGCTGTACGCAATATCGATCAGATTGATCCTGCGACGTGTAGGCAGTGGGCGCTCGACAACTACACTATCACTCAGGCTCACGCACGCTATGAGGAGTACTTTAAGCAGCTTCATGGGGTTTTCTTCGGGTGTGACTTCAATGGAAGTGATCCGCTCAGAGCGGCCATAGTTGGCCCTACGCGCTTTGTACGACATCCATAAGTAAAGTCCGTTAGCACTTGCTGGCGGAACGTCCAACGTGTAAACTTGCGTGGGTGGACGCGCGGGAGGCGCAGTCAATGGCTGAAGGTGCTGAAGGAACTCCAAAGCTTTATCAGCGCCGCAAGCAGGTGAAGTTGGAACGCCAACATCCTCGGCCGACGTTTCAGGCGGGGACGCTGTCGACGCACAACCGACCGCACCGGACGCTCCCGGAATTGAAGGAGCACTATCCAACACCGTGGGTACCGCTGCCTTGACTGGTAACACTGGTGAAGTGATTGTGACGTGGACGTGGAACGGCAAGTTGTTTTCGTTGACTGTATTGATTGAGGGCGAATAATCTGAACGGGGTTAGGAGAATAGCATCATGGGACCAGAGGCATTGAACGTGCGCAGGGTCGAGTGTGAGACCGGGAAGAAGAAAACGGTCGTGAGAGAGCGTGAGTACGAACTCACCAGCTGGGCCGGGATCAAGTTGATCGTGTCGGTTGCAGCCAGCACAATCTTGGTCATCAGCGGCGTTCTCTTCACCTACTACAGTGCTGAGGCCGGACAGAGCAGCAGGATCGGCAATCAGGAAACGAGCACTGGCGTCCAAGAGCAGCGACTGGATGACAACGATCGCAGGCTGAACGAAACTTTCGAGAAGTTCCACGATACGCTGGACAAGCAGCAGCAGGTGCTAACCGACAACACCAACCGACTCATCAGGCAGGATCAACAGCTGAACGATAACGAGCGCAGGCTGAACGAGACCTTTTTGAAGTTCGATGAGACGTTGAACAAGCAGCAGCAGACGCTCGACGCAAACACCAAGGCCATCATACGTATAGGTGCTCGGCAGGAAGCGCTTATCCAGCGCGGGGCACCATAATTCTACATCGCGTCGTAAAAACTCTTCGGAAAAGATAGCTGGACAGCTAGCAATCAGCTTGCTACCCTTGTCGGAACGCCCTAATGCTGACAGAAGGGAAGCATGGATGCTCGTCCGCATGCGAGGACTCAGCAGGATCGCGGTTGATTTCAGCGGCGCGTTTTCGGGAGCGTGCTTTCTCGTGGGCGGCGGTTACCAGCTGCCTGATGTCTGTGATCAGCTAAACGATCCTCGCATCTTCACGATGGGGATGAACAACGCCGCCACGCAGTTCACGCCGATGCTGTGGGTTGGGGCTGACCCGCCCGCCTGCTACTCGCCGTCGATCATGCTCAATCCCACGATCATGAAGTTCCTCTACATGCGGTACTCCGATCACCGCGTCGAAGGCTGCCCGATCCGCGAGCTGCCAAACATGTATTTCATGTCGAGGCAGGACGCGAAGTCCAAGGATTTCTTCCGTGTTGACGAGCGACGAAAAATTGGGTGGTGGCGAAATGTCCAAGTCCTCGCGATGGAACTGCTCTACCGCTTCGGTTTCCGTAAGATTTACATGGTGGGTTGCGGCCTCAAGATCGAGAATGATCGCCCGTACTGCTATGAGTCGGATCTTGAGGACGACGAGATCACGTTCAACAAGCGCACCTACGCGCGTGTCACGGCATCGGTACGTACCATCTATGACGGCGCTGCCGCCCATGGGCTGAATTTGGTATCCTGCACGCCGGACTCAACACTCAACGACTTCATGCCGTATGTGCCATTTGAGGTCGCTTTGAAGTCAGAAACCAAGAAAGTTCCACCCCACCGCACGACGGGCTTCTTCCGGCCCTCTCACTCCGGTCTACTGGGAAAGCCTCCGAGCTGATTCTTGCGTTGCGGTCTCCAATCTGTTAAGCTACCCTTAGCGGTAGACTTTCACGGGAGGGCGTATGCCATTTAATCAGACTTGCGTGACCGCGGGCTATTCGAACCTCCGTGACGTGCCGGAGGTCACGATAGACCAGTGTGCTGTAGGGGCTGCGCGTCTCGTACTTCGCTGGCCGAACGGCAGCGTCATCGACCTCACACAGTTCGACATCGGAGATTCCAGCTCAGAGTCGAGTTCGTCCGCGCTCGTCGACGGCGTGCAGATCGTCGTGAAGGAGATGCCGGACGACAACGTAGCGTGGGCGACTGAAAACGCAGACGTCATCGGAGCTAAAGAGGGGATCATCGAGTTCGACTATTCGCCGACCAACAAGCTCTCGCGCAGGGCTGGCATCTTCACCGCTGAGGCACAGGTCATTCAGGGTGGACTCCTGCGTAAGACGTACCCGTTCTTCCTCGTTGTGAATCCGTCACTCACTGGGCAGCCGACGGACTCAAACCAGATGCTCAGCATCGCCGAGATTCGCATGTCGATCCGCGATGTGGACCCTGAGAGCAACTTCCTGATCGATGAGCTGGACTTCAAGACGAATGAAATCGCACTGATGATCAGGCGTGCGGTCGACTATTGGAACGAGACGCCGCCGCCAGTCGCCGTCTTCAAGGCGACGAACTTCCCGTACCGTTACCACCTCTCGCTAGGTGTGATCGGTGCGCTTCACAACATGGCGGCGGTCCACAAGATGCGGAATAATCTCGACTACACGGCTGGTGGCGTGACTGTGAAGGACACCGCCAAGTGGCAGCAGTATGCCGAGATCGGTGCGAGGCTGTGGGACGAGTACCGTCAGTGGGTCAAGCAGAAGAAGTATGAGATCAATATCAACGGTGGGTTCATGCAGCTGGGGTCAGGTTACCAGCGCGGCTACTTTGGTGGCGGTTACTATAGGTAGGAGCGTGACATGAAGCATCCGGCAGAGCTTGCGGTTAACGCCTTGGAGAAGAAGGGCTTCGCGCTCACTACGGCGGCGCTGATCACAGCCGCGCTCGCTGCAGCTCCTACGCTCACGCGCGGATTGAATTGGATCACTGGTCATGACCCTAAGAAGAAGGTCCAGCAATCACAGGCGGCAGCAAAAATGCAGCAAGGTCAGCCGCCGCCCGGAGCAGCTCCGGGCATGATGCCGCCGGGCCAGATGCCTCCGGGCATGATGCCGCCCAGACCTATGCCTATGCGTCTGGGCATGATGCCGCCGGGCATGATGCCACATGGAATGCTTGCGTCGGCCCGGGGGCTGCACAACTACAGAGCTGGTCAGCCCGGAGTCTAGTATGCCCTGCACGTTCAAGTGCGTTGAAGTCTGGAACATGGCTCGGGGTGGATCAGACATCTGCTGGGAGCTGAGCCAGAATGCGTTCCCAAAAGGCCCACTCCACTTCTACGTTGACTTCGGCCGAGCTGGCACGGACGAGTGGGTTGTACTGAATCCTGACGACCCGATCATCGACGCGTGCTGCTTCACTGACCCGTGCCAGCGTACGTGGGAGTTCCTCTCTGATCACTACTACCGAATCCGCATGCTGCAGCCGAGTTTGCCGGGCTGCCCGGTGACCAAGTCCCAGCCGGTGCTCGGCAGCGGTCGTCTCGCGAAGAAGGATTGGCTAGTCGCGCGTGAGATCGTCCGCAAGGAGTACTTGCAGGGGCGCGTCAATGACACCAATGGCTTCCTGCTCAAGCGCAAGAAGTACGGGATACGCTGCCCACACTGCCGAGACTGGGACACCGATGAGGTTACCAACTCAGACTGCCCGTACTGCTTCGGCGTCGGCATCCTCGGCGGTTACTATCCGGGTGTTGAGTATGCAGTGAGGCTGGAAGACAACTGGAACAGAAAGCTATCGATAGGACCGCCACCTCAGGGCGTGAATGCCAACACTGTGAAGCAGGCGCGCGCAGTTCTCTACCCGGCGCTCGACACGCGGGATGTCTGGGTGCGTGCTGATAACGATGAGCGCTACATCGTCGATTCATGGACGTGTATCGCCAGCTACAAGGGCCTTCAACTCATCGCAACTGCCATATTAAAACTTGCACCCGTCACCGATATCGTCTATTCTGTACCGATTGAAGAAGTCCCGGCGGGCGGGGATGTGGAGCGCGATGACAGCGCCGCACCCTGCAGTCCGACTAAGGGATTGGATTCGTCTTACGAGGATTGGTAGGGAGGATTACCATGGAAGCTGCACAGACGAAGGAAGCACAGGCCGCGGATGTCGCGGTCAATCGCATGCGGGCGTTCGAAGTGGGAGTCGCGTCCTTCTGCAAGGACGCGGGAGTCGGCTACGAGCCGTTCGCGAAGGCTGCGGGTGAGACCGTGGAGACGCTCGGCCCGAACCTCGCGGAGGCGATGGTGGAGGCGGCGGAGGCGCAGCAGGCTGCGCAGGCCTAGACACATGGATACGCCGAAGAAGCCACCGCCGCGGGAGCTGATCCCGGTCATTTCACTCGGAAAGTGGAAGCCGGATCCAGACGCCATCGCTGTGGCCTTTGGTAAGAAGCCGGAGAAGAAGCGTGGCTGAGGGACGCGAAACTGAGGGTTGTGTTGAGGCGCCGAGTTCGAGTAGCGCTGACGCGCAGCCGACACTCGTTGACATGGACGAGTGGAGCAGTCTCTGTTCCACAGGCTACACGCCGAACATTCTCACGGGCGCGCTGCTCAGGTTTATACAGCAGCACTTCTCTGACCCGGCGAAGATAGAGAATCCGGTACTCAGAGACAACATCTGGGTGGACAATCCGGATGACACAACGGAAGGGATCCCGCCGAAAGGCATCCTGATCACTCCGATCTACAAGTGGGATCCGGTTGACTTTCAACACCGGCTGACCATCTACGTAGCCCGGAACAAGGTCACGACGCAGCGGCTTGGGATCAATGACGGGTTCACTGTTGGGCTTGGTCACAAGCCGGGAACAGACGAACTCAAGACCGACGAGGGGCAGTATCACGTCGTTGGCATGCAGGGCAGCCATACGCTTTATTGCATTGGCCGCGCTGGAGCAGAAGTTGAGGTCTTGGGCAACGAGGTGTTTAGGGAGATCCTGCACTTCTCGCCTGTGTTGAGGCGTGACCTCAAACTGAAGAGGCTGGTCGTTTCGGAGACGAGTCCGATCTCCAACTTGCAGGAGTACGACCAGCACTTCGTCGTCACTGTCGCAGTGGGATGGTATTACTTCGAGAAGTGGCGACTTCGACCGGTGGCGCCGTGGCTCAAGTCACTGTCCATCGGAACTCAAGTGCAGCCTTAGGCAAAGGAGCGAATCATGCCCGACTATGTTCTCCCGCAAGCACTCATTCATCAGGAGTTCACGCTCGTACCGACGGCCCTCACGGAGCCGCTGCGCGCGTGCCCGATCGGACCGCAGTACGCTCTCTTCAGGTACAGCGATTCCGATGAGAAGCCTCTTATCAAGGTCACAGAGAACTACAATCCCGATGCGGATGAAGATTTTCTGTGGCCCGGGCGTCCGGCGGGCGGCGTAGTCGACGAGGACTACACGCGCATCTTCATCGACGACGCGCTCCTGCAATACTACAACGACCCGGGTGGAGATCTGAGCATCATCCAAGCGGTAGAAGGCTACCGCAACCGGGTGCGCTTCGACGCGCTTGTCCTTCAGACGAAGAACGGGTTCAACCGGAGTGGCGTCTTCCTCGATCGCGACGTAGCTCCGGGCGACGTTATCAAGCTAGTCGCCAGTGTTTGCGATGGCGAAGCTTCCGAGCTGGAGGCGCAGGTGCTCTCGCTCGTCGCCGACGCGATCGCAGCAATCATCGGCGCCCCTGACGCAGAGACGAACAACAGCGCCACGCAGTCGGCCAGCACAAGCGACGCGCAGACAGCTGGTGCAGAGAACATGGTCATCGTCGAGGACGTCGACGGCTCGGCGTACGACGGCCGCGAAGACGGTGAGATCTCCGAGACGTACGAGATCGAGGTCGTGCAGGCGAGCACCGACGGAGACGCAGAGACTGCACGTCTTCGCGTAACTGCGCTCAGTGGCACTGACACCGCCGTGGAGATCACGCCGGAAGACTTCGGTGTCGCCACCGACATCGGCTCCCGTGGACTGACCGTCACGTTCAATAACGACGGCTCGTCCAGCAGCCCCGGTTCCGGCATCGATGTCGATGATTTCGTGGTCGGCCAGAAGTGGCAGGTCACGGTCAATCAGGCGTACACAGCCCCGACTGTCTCAAGTGGCGGCACGTATCTCGGCGCGTTCGACACAACGTATGTCGCTGAGGTCACCAAGGGTGGCGACATCGGCGACGCAGAGATCCGTGTCTCCACCACGACCGGCGTCGACGCGAGCGGCCCTTCAGTCGTAACTGCGCTCGGCACGGCTGTCGTTGTCGGCACGCAGGGTGTGACGCTCACGATCAGCGCTGCTGCACAGGGGCTGGTAACTGGCGACAAGTTCGATATCGCCGTCGAAGCAATCGGCGAAGGCGTCGTCAAGACGGCCGTGCTGGCCACACCGCTCCCCGTAGGCATGCGTGGCATCTGCGAGGTCGGCAGCTCCAGCTCGCTCAGCTCGGGCACGCCGCCTGACCTTGCCGCAACCTTCTATATCAAGAAGGACATCGAGGTCTCAGAGGACCGGATCGGCTACGCGCCGCTGGTCAACTGGGAGCAGAGCGAGACCGAGATCACAACCAAGTCGGGCATTATCGCCTACGACGCGACGTGGACGAACAGCGGCGTGATGCAGCCGCTCCCCGTCAAGGACGGTGCTGTCTACGTCGGCTACCGCGCCCTCGTCTTCCAGTGGGTCGACTCGGTGGGGACGATCGCGGACGTCTCGGAAATTCCCGGCTCGTTTTCAGAGGCTCCGATCATCGATCAGGACAACCCGCTGGTCTTCGGCGTGTACAACGCGCTCCTCAACTCCAACGGCGAGGACGTGAAGTTCACAGCGATCGGCGCGTCCAGCCCAATCGAGCTGGAGGACTGGCTCCTCGCGCTTGAGGTGCTCAAGGGCCGCGACGACGTGTATTCGATTGTACCGCTCACCTTCGACAAGCAGGTGCTCGACGCGGTCGCTTCTCACGTCGAAGCCATGTCAGCGGCCGATGTCGGCCGCTGGAGGATCGCATGGTTCTGTCAGCAGGCCGTCACCGAGAAGGCTGTCTACACCACGTCGCTCGATCCGGTGCGCGAGGGCGAAGTGATTCTCGCGACGATCACTGACGATCCTGACACGTCTGGCTCGCAGTACACGCTGGTCACCGCTGTGGGCGAGAAGTTCCTCACGGGTGGCACGCTGATCAGGCCGGGTGATATCGTCCGAGCGCAGTACACGGACGACGGCTTTGGCAACACCACGTACAGTGAGTACGTGGTCGACGCGGTGCTGAATGACGAAGACATCCGGCTCGTTAGCGGACCTTCGACGCCCATCACTACGGCTGCAAAGATCGAGATCTGGAAGAATCTCAACAAGACCGAGACGTCCGTAGAAATGGCGCTCAAGCCGGGGCTCTGGACCTCCCGGCGCGTCTACCTCGTGTGGCCGGATGAGGTCGGCAATGCGGGCGAGACGGTGCCCGGCTACTACCTCGCGTGTTCGCTCGCCGGTCTGCGCGGCGCCTCACTGCCGCACCGCCCGCTGACGAACATCGAGCTGATCGGCTGGGACGATCTGTCGAGGACGACAGAGTACTTCACCGAGCCGCAGCTGAACACCATGGCGGCGTCGGGCTACTGGATCGTCACACGAGATCCTAACGACGGCACCGTCTACTCACGGCACCAGCTGTCGACGAACAATCTGGACCTTAACCGGCGAGAACAGTCCGTCACGACGAACGTCGACTCGATCTCGTACACGCTGCTCAAGCGGCTCGCGATCTACATAGGCCGCGGAAATGTGACACCGGCGATGATAAGCATCATCGAGGGTGAGATCCTGTCGGTGCTGGATTTCTTCAGCAACTTCGTCGTGCAGGATATTTTAGGCCCCCAAATCATCTCGTACACGATCCAGCAGCTCGAACAGCACCCGACGTTGAAGGACCGGATTCTCGCGGTCATCCCGATCGAGGTTCCGTACCCCTTGAACAATTTGGAGGTGCACCTCGTAATCTAGCGCCCGCGGGCGGTTGTCACCGGCGACGGTGGCTCCCTCCTCGACGCCCCCCGGCCTTCGGGTCGGGGGGTTTCTTTTTGCTTAAATATTGGCTAGGCTGCGTTAGTATAGAGTGTATGATGTTTGGAATCAGGAGGCGACACTGGGCACGCTTCTGCAGCACGACAACTGGCGGGAACCATTATCGTGTTAGCGTGTGAGCAGCTTCCGGCAGCTCTCGTCTTCTAATTCCTAAGGAGGTGCACTGTGAGTTGTCGTACCCGTCGTCAGACTGCGGGGATCAGCTGACCAGTGAGCTACAGACTGAATCTGGGCCGCCGCGGATGGGGGCGATTTCCCACCCAAGCAGGAGGAGAAGAAGCATGGCTGAAAAGGTGCAGCAGAAGGCGTTCACTTACGCGTGTCACAAGATCGATGCTGACGGAAACCGCACCGGCCTCGTCTCCGAGGAGGCGAAGATCGTCGCGGCGCCGACGGCAGAAGCAGCCCGCATCAAGGTGCTCACGCGCCTCGCCGCGGAGAAGCAGTACAACCCCGACAAGCCCAACGTCGAGGTTGACATCGTCCCTTTCTCCCGCGCGACTGCGTAGACGATTCGCAGTCGCATGCTGAAGGGGCACCGTTCAAGGACATGGACGGTGGGGAACTCGCCGAAGAGTTCCTAAGGCGCAGGACGCTGCTTGTCTCGCTCTTTCTGGGGAACGAATGGGCTACCATCCGAAAGCGTGATGGTCGCATAAATGTTCAGTTCTCCAAGAAGCCGTGCCAGCCTCTCTTGGTTCAACTGAGGGGCACGCTCGTCTGGAACGGCACGAGTTGGAGCGTCGAGTGTCGCACGACACTCCGGTACCCGCTGGAGCAGCTCGTCAAGATGCTGCTCGATCGGAGCTGGCGTATCGGCAACGCTCAAGCCTAAGACGACGCCGATTGTCACGCACCCCTCGGGGTGCGTGGCGATCGATGCCGTTAGTGTTTTTGGTGTATTTTGGTAGGATCAAATCGCTGTTTGGCTGACAGAGAGGAAAAGAACAATGCGTAGAACAAGCAAGATTGTTGAGCTGCTCATGCTGGTGGTTATCTGCGGACTTTCTGGTGGGTGGTCTGATGCAGCCACTGTTCTGGTTACGTCCAAACCGTCGAGAGCTGAAGTAACGATCAATGGTGAAGTACGGGGCAAGACTCCCTTGCGTTTGAAGTTGGAAGCGGGGCTCCACGACGTCAAGTTGACGGCAGCAGATTGTGAGCCGCGTATCGGCCGCATTAACGTCGGCATGCAGCTAGTTCGTCATAGCGTTGTAATGAAGCCCAAAACGTATCCGGTGGACGTTATGTTCACGGATCCTGACGAAGCTGGTTGGGCTGTGTTCGATGGGAAGCGATTGATGATGACTGGCCCCAAGCTGATCAAGCTACCGACGACGCTTCAGCTGACGAAGGGGCGCCACAAGTTGAGATTCATGAAGCCCGGCTTCAAAGACATATCCAGCACGATCGCCGTGGATCCAGCGCAAGAAAACCAGTGCGTGGAATTGGCGAACGAACCCAAGAAGGGTTATTCGTCGTATGGGCGTTGCCGTCTTGCATTGGTCGTCGGTAAATGGGACGATGACGGTGGGCGCTATTTACTTCTCAAGGCCAACATGACTGGTGATCACAAAGACGGGCGTGGTTCCCATCCGGGCACATATACACTTGAGGAACGCGACAACGAGATCTACATATGTTTCGTAACTCCTAAACACAACTATCCACCGGATAACGAGAAATTGGTGTCGTATGATCGCATGGAGGGGCCCACGCTGCATCTGCACCGCGCTAAGTAGTAAACTACGTGGAAGGAAG
>Ga0307928_10003289_pt1 | contig 12328 bp, 12 predicted proteins | sample AceLakmetagen232_FD_201815 | JGI IMG/M metagenome (GOLD analysis project Ga0307928, IMG submission 201815) | Saline water microbial communities from Ace Lake, Antarctica - #232 | ecosystem: Environmental > Aquatic > Non-marine Saline and Alkaline > Saline | place: Antarctica: Ace Lake... | reverse complement strand
TAATTCTGGATCATCGTTGATGTAATTCATATTACCACTTTCTAGATCGGGATTGATTTCATTTTCCATTGTATGATTCAAATCGTTTTGTTTATGTTTTGAGCAGTAGAAGATCCACCGCCCAGGCTTTACGCTTTCATTTTCTACCCCGCATATATCGCACTTGTTAAAACTTGACATTTCTTTTTTTTGTTATGTTATTTTATAAAGACCTTTACGGGAGGCGTATATTTTATACTGGTAAAATATCCACCTCCTAAAATGTTTTTATATTGTTACTACCACAATTATAAACCATATAATCGGGAGCAATAGCAAGGCGACAACCACCAAGCTGCACCAATAGACTAGCCACGCTTTAACCTCTTTTGCTTTTTTTTGTTTTTGGGTATAAGCCCAACCCATTTTATTAATCATATATAGCAGCATTAAACTTTTTAATGTCAAACGCTTTATTATCCTCTATGAATATATTAGCTAATCTTTTTACAATAGAATCAAATGTTATTTTTTGATTAAGTGTTATATTTTGATCCTTAACTTCTTTCAATGTTTTAGCTATAATGATATAATCTTTTTTAGTCATAATTTTTAAAAGATCCAGCAACCTTTTTTGTTAGAGGGGTATTAAATAGTTATCCCCTTTAATACATTTTAACATTTTTTTAATAAAACCACAACCCCCCCGTCAATGGAGTTATCCACACCCCCCCAATTTTTTGGATCTAAAATCACCACCACAAAAAACATCACCCCGAAAAATAGCCCAGAAGAAAAACACCCAGGAGAAAACCACCACCCCAGAAAATACCAATCCATAAAATAGACCAAGCAACCACCACCCCAAAAATAGACCTAGAATAAACCACCACACAAAAAACCAGAAAAAAAAAATTAACTATAATAAAGGAAACTCTCCGTACCCAACCACCTACAACAAAAAACTGAAAAACGCTAATTGACAAGAAAGGAAAAGTGATGTATGCTATGGCTAGGTATGGCAAGACTAAGATAAGGAAAAGGCATAGACCTCTCGGTGTCATGTCGGTGTCTAGCGGCTTGAAATGAACCTGCGTTCACAAACTCTTGACCTTATTTCACTGTAGTGTTATATTTCACATAAGACGGTACAATACGGTACAAGATGGTACACAAAAACGTTCTAGTTCTTTATATTGGAGGGAGGTAAGATGAGCCGACATAATAGTAAGTATCATAGGAGGATACGAAGTAAACACCATGTTGTCAATAAAATAAATCACGGAACAAATAGCCCTGAGAATATAATTAGGCTAAAAATTTATAAACACCAGATATGGCATAGGATTTTTCATAATATGTCCTTTCTGGAAGCAGCGGAGTTACTAATCAGAGCAGATCGTATGCTTAAAAGGAGACGTTATGATAGTGAATAGATACGACGTATCTCAAATACACCGAGGGAGACTTTGGAAAGGAAAAGAAAATGACAAAGCTCATATATCCAGTACAAGGTAAGTACCTACACGTAAAAAATATTGGTACTTGTGTAATGGTTCGTGACTATGTTGAGACCCATTACGAGAAAGAAGAGTTGAGGTGTTATAGTTTCTGTGGAAGAGACGTTAAGAGTTGGCATTTCAATTCTATCAATAGCGTTTTAACATTTTACGCCTATATGTTAAACCACATGGGCATAAACGATTTTAAACTTCGCCTCAAACAAAAATTAAAAATAAAAAACATCGGAGACCCTTCGAGGTCTTCACACCCAAAATTCAAAAAGCATCTCTCTCCTCCTTCTTAAAGGGCTCTACCTACTCAAAGAGGTAACCCTTTTAAAAGTAATCTCTCAGATTTAGCGATAGATGGGTATGGCAAGAGTACAACCCAAACATCCCTCGCTGCAGAGTTAACTTAACGGGGGACCAGTCCAACACAATTTCCAATAAAGCGAACTGTGTCCCCCAATATATTTAAACATAGACTTGACAATAAATTTTTAATAAGTAATAATAAAATAATAACAAAATAATATGATACAATTAGCAAAGATTTTTAGAACACTCACCGTTAGAGCTTCTAGTATTCTTACGAATGCTTATGTAGCTGGTGAAGAAATAGATGCCAAGGATTGTAACACCTTGGTTTTATATGTTAACTACACTGGTGGTAGTTTGACTAGTACTGACATTAAGATTTCTTATAGTTACGATGCCTCGACATGGTATCAAGAAAGTATGACTGCTGCTGCCACAGGAACGACTACTCAGTATGAGAACATTCATAAGTTTTCTAGTGATGGATCTTATAGATTGAAGATTCCTGTGCTAGATAGGTTTGTAAAAATAGAATCGATCGGAAATGGGACTGTAACTGGAAGCCTTTTGGCTATTAGTAGTTACGTTGGAATTGCTTAGGCAATTCCTTTTTGTTTTGGTAATTCATGGACACTTGAGTTCTTTCAAATTGGTACGAAATATTAACACAACCCTCGGTTGATAATACACCCGTTGGTTGAAAAAATATGGATATGGATAAAACACAAACAATGTCGTTGATGAATTGTAGCTTAGATGACAATTTATCATTAGACAAGACCGAATTAGCAAATTTCACGGATGGGATGGCCAATAATACTGCAGAGAATCATACTAATTTAATGTGGGATGGTTCTGGCGGCAATAGTGGCATACATACTATCGATAATAGTGGAAGTTATTTCTATGATGGTGGAAATTATACCTGTTGGGATTATTGGCAGAATAATTACTATCCACAAATAATCAGAGAGAGTTATCCTGTTTATATACAGGAACGAACTCAAGATAATGGAAAAAAGGCGTTCGAGATTATAAAAATCTTGAAAGACAAGAAGTTAGTTCAATTGAAAACTGTCGGAGATTTTATTGACCTAATGGACGAATTAATTAAAATATTATAAAGGTTTCGTACTGATTTGTACTAATTATTAACTAAAGTGTCCATGGGTTCAATATCGGTTTTAAGTAGGGATACATATTTGAATATACGTTTCTACTTAAGATCGATATATAGTAATTGAACCTGGGCGCGTTTAAAAAAAAACTGTGTCATTTTTTAATTTTAAGAAAAAAGAAAAAGGAGAAGTAATAGAGAAAGCAATAAAAAAAGAAGACAAAAAAGTCTTGAGTGTTTCTGAGTTTACAAAAGAACTTGGAATCGGTAGGGATGGAGTGATTGGCTCGTATGATACGGAAGAAAATCCAGATGACTTAGGTCCTAAAGATTATATAGAGATGCAAAGAAATGATGGTGAAGTTCAGGCCATTGTAAGATTGCTTACTCTCCCGATAGTATCCACTCCATTATATGTAGAAGCAGCAGAAGGAGATAATGGTGAAAGAGACTTTATAGAAACTGTATTTTTTAATCCTCCAAGCTTAGGTGGTATGACGACACCACTTCCTTTTATTATTTCAGACATGACCAGAGGTATCTTTGAGGGTTTTCGTGTTTATGAGAAAGTCGCTAGGATTATTGAGGATGGAGATTACAAAGGAAAAGTTGGTTGGAAAAAGTTAGCTCCGAGAGATGCTCAAACTGTAGAATTAAAAGCTGATGAGCATGGTGGTTTTAATGGTGTTTATCAACAAGCAACCCTTGGGGATAAAACAGTAGAGGTCGCCATTCCAGTTGAGAAATCCATGTTGTTTACATTCCAAAAAGAAAAGCATTGGCTCTATGGAGAGTCTATTTTAAGAACTGCTTATTATCATTACGATAAGAAGCATAAGTTATATTATATTTCCCACAAGAAAGCTGAGATAGATACCACTGGATTAAAGATTTTAAAAATAAACCAAACTGCTACTCCTTCAGAAAGAGAAGCAGCCGAAACAGCAGCAGATACGCTTGGTGTTAATACAAGGATAACATTACCACCTGGAATTGAATTAGAGATACAGAGAGGTGGAGAGAGTGGATTTAATACGATGCCTCTTATTTTGCATCATAATAATCAAATGTCAAAGTCTGCTTTAGTTCAGGTTTTGGATCAAGTTAAATATGCATATCCTTATGGAAAAGGAACTCCTGCTTCACAGTATGTGGATTTAGCTATTGTTTCTATTATGAATCAAATGGAAGCTACCATAAATACTTACGCAGTAGCACCACTTATAGATTGGAATTATGGCACTAAGGCCTATCCAAAGATACGATTTGAAAAGCTTGCAGATGCATCTGTCGCTTTCTTAAGAGATGTCTTCGGTCAGATTATGAAAGGTGGGCAAGAACTTCCTGAAGGATTTATTCAAGAAATTGTTAATGAAACTGCAAAGACATTAAAATTGAAATGGGTAGATGACGGAACTGGACTTCCAGAGAAGAAAGAAGAAGTTGTTGAAAAGCCAACTGATGACGAAGAGGATGATAAAGAAGACGATAAGGATGACAAAAAAGTTGACGATAAAAAAGAAGAAAAAAAGGATGTTAATAAAAAAGCACTTTTTGCTTTCGAAAGAGGTAAAAAGTCAAAGGCCGACCAAATGGGAATTGATTCCCCTAAGACTCCGAAAGAGTTAAAGGATAAATTATTAAAGTTAAAAATTCAACCTGATTTTGAATCAAAGTGTTTCAAATTAGGTGAAAAGTTTACTAATGTCATCAACAACAGAGAGTAAAAGTGTTTGTTCTAAGTGTGGAACAAAGAATAAGTCAGAGAATACTCATTGTGAAAAATGTAGTTGGCCATTAGATGCTAAAACAAAAAAAGATGATTAAAAAAACAAAAACAATGATAGTTCCATCGGATCTTCCAGAGCTTTTACAGGGTGGTAAGAGAATCTTATTGCCTGGAAAAATGCTTTTGAATCCACACGGTACTATGGTATATAAGGGTGAAAAGAAAGCTATCGTTACTTGTGAGAAGTTTGCTAAGTATGTAGACATCCCTATCTATTTAATAGAGGATGATTTGGCGTTAGCTATCATCAGAATAAAACCAGCCAAAGAAATCAACAAAGAAGATTTCAAGAAATTAAGTAAATTTCATTTAATCTCTGAAAAAGAACGTGAGGAAATATGGCCATACGAAGAAGTCTTCTATTATTATAAGATAGAGGTTATTTCTAAGTTTAGTCCTGGAAAGAAAATTATTAAACCAGAGGGTGCTTATTCTTGGTTAGATAGTGTTGTTTTCAAGAGTTTAGACATAGGAGATCCAGCCGACTTTAAAAAAGAAGATTTAGTTAGAGGTCATGAGTTAATTCATGGTCTTTGGTCAAGATTAGATGCTGCATCAGACGAATGCATAAAATATCATATCTTGTTTACAAGAGAAATGTTAAAGAGAAAATTGAAACATGAAACTCTCGATAGCCTAGACAATAGGTCTAAAGAGATTGAGGAAAAATTAGCAAAGAAAGGATTTAGTATTTCGTTTGAAGCTAAGAAAGGTATTATAAAGATTGAAAAATCTGATGAATCGTCAGAACCAAAGAAGTTGTCGGAAGAGGTGGTTAATTATTTATTCGAACCGAACAATAATAATTTGAAAGAAAAAGGCGTTAGATGGAATTTGAGTCTTTCTTCAAATTTTGATGTTGAATCAGTAGAGAGCGTAGCCGCTAGTTTTGAATATGAAATGTTTAGTAGGTTCTTGAATTGTGATGTAAAAAAGATATATCAAAATAGTTACGAGATCCCAGGTCCGATGATGGGAACTTATCTTTCTGCGTTTAGTAAGATTTTATCTGAATTTGAATTAGTCGATTGTAGAAACTTTACTTATAGTGGAAAGGAAGTGCCTTTGGAATATGAGACTATAAAACTTAATTCTCAAAAATCTGATGATTTCTTAGTTAATGGAACAAGTTTCTATCAGGTTGAGGGAGATAACAAGGTTATAATGAAAGTTCAACCAACCATGTATAGTCTTCAAATTCAATTATTAAGTTCTATTGATGACAAGAATTGGAATAAGGGATTGTTAAATAAAGTTCATGAGTGGACTAATAAAAATAATTTCTTGAGAGGGGAGATATTTGGATTGAGTGGTGATTTCCTTAATAAGACTACTGATGTTTTTGACGATTTAATATTAGATGATAGTGTTATGGATAGTATTAAAAAGTCTGTAAGTCAATTAAATTCTAAAGGAGAAAAAGCATTGAGTAGAGGAATGATGTTTGTTGGAAAGCCTGGAACTGGTAAAACCAAGACAGGAAGGGTTCTAATGAATGCCTTGGACAATGCTACGTTCATTTGGGTATCAAGTAGAGACTTTGATAAAATAGGTCCAGTATCTGCCTTAAAGATGGCATTTAATTTGTCTAGGAGACTTACACCAGCAATATTATTTATGGAAGATATTGATACTTGGTTGAAATCGTATTCAATGGATCTATTAAAGACGGAAATGGATGGATTAAAAGGCAACGATGGAATGATAACAATTCTTACCTCTAATAATCCTGAAGAATTTCCTGATGCTTTATTAGACAGACCTGGAAGATTCCACGATGTCTTAGAATTCTCTTTGCCTACAAAGGACATGAGAAAGACCATGATTTTAAAATGGACTAATGAAAAGATAAGTGATGAATTAATGAAATCCATATTGGATGAGACTGAAGGATATTCTGGTGCTCATATTAAAGAATTGGTTGATTTCGCAAAGATGATTAAAGTTGACGATGGATTAGATACTGGAAAATCTTTATTAAAGAGTTTAGAGAAGTTAAAGAGACAAAAAGCATTAATTGATAGAATTAAAAGAGATAAGAAAAAAGAAATAAATAATTTAAAATCTGATACTGAGGAGGTTGAGTGTATATAAACACTTGACCTTTTGTTTCATTTATATTAAATTGAAGAAATGACCGATTATACAAAAATAAAATTTGAATTTCCATTGCAGTTAGCGGAAAAGAAAGAAAAAGAAGGTAAATTTATCTTCGAGGGTTTTGCTGCTGGTAATGATTTTGATTTACAGAATGATATTATTTCAGATGAAGCTTTGAAAAAATCTATTGATGATTTTAAAAAGCAAGGAAAGTTTTGTATAAATCATACAGAAGAAGAGATCGGTAAACTTCTTGATTGTCGTTTTGAGAAAGGAAAAATTTGGGTAAGAACTGAAGTTACCAATAAATCGATTATAGAAAAAGTCAAATCTGGCGAACTTAATTGTTTGTCGATAAAAGGACAAGTCATGAAAGCTGAAAAGGTCGAATTGCTTCCAGATTTGAGGTTGATGTTAATAAAAGAAATGCATCTTATAGAGGTATCTTTGGTACCACAAGGTGCTAATCCAGAGGCTAAGGCTATTAGATGGTATGTTTCAAAAGCTATCAATGCCGAAGCCGACAAAAACATGCAAAATAAAGAAAAAATAGAAGAAATAGATTTATCTGAAGACGATAGTGGATTTGTAGCTGTAAGCGAAGATGAGGATTCAGTTGATGTAACTGAGGAAGAAGTAACCAAAGACGAAGTTGTCGAGGAAACTCCTACCGAAGAAACTAAGATTGATGAAGCTCTTGTTGAAGAAACTCCTGTTGAGGTTCCAGCAGAAGAAACTCCTGTAGAGGAAGCTCCTGTAGAGGAACCAAAAAAAGAGTTATCTGAAAAAGTTGTTTATAGTGTAGTCAATTCTAGTGCTATCGAATTAACAGATAGAAAAGATTTTTCCGAGTTTGACAAGGAATTGTTAAGAGTCGGAAAGTGGCAACATTGTGCCAGTAGAACTGGTGTATTAGATGTAACAAAGGAGATGTTAAAAAGTATTGTTAAAAACTTTAAAGATAAAGTTCTCGACAATGTTTTCGTTCCATTGGGACATCCTACAACTGATGATCCTTCCAAAAATGTTGGTGAGGTTGTTGGTTTAGAGTTGTCAAAAGACGAAAGCAAGTTAATGGCAAAGATTGATGTTAAAGAAACATCTGTCTCTGACAAAATAAGAAATGGACTTATTAAAGGAATTTCTGCTAGTTTTACAGAAAACTATACACAGAAAGATACTGGAAAAGACATAGGTCCAACATTATTCCATGCTGCTTTAGTAAGCGAACCTTACATTAAGAAAATGGAAGGGTTTGTGCCTCTATCAGATAGTTTAGAGGGTAGTAAGGTAATATCCCTAGAAAATATGGATAAACCTTTAACTATTGCTCAATTATCTGAAAGAGTTAGAGAATTAGAAGCGAAATTAGATTTAAATGAAAATGAAGATGCTTCAGAAGAAGCTTCAGACGAAAGTACCGAGGATGCTCCTTCAAAAGAAGAAGTAACTGAGGAAAAACCTACGACAGAAGAACCTACAACAGAAGAGACCAAAGAAGAGACCGAGTCTTCAGCAGTTGGTGAGCAAGCCAAGGAAGAAGAGGAAGTTAAAACTGAGGAACCTAAAGTTGAGGAACCTAAAGTTGAGGAAACCAAGCCAGAAGAAAAAACTGAAGAAGTAAAGGTAGAGGTTGACGAAGGAGTTGCGTTAGCTGAAGCCGAAAAGGTATTTGGAGAACTTTTGATACAGGGTCGTGTGACTCCTGCTGAGAAAGAACTTCTACTTCCACTTTTACGTTCGAATACTCCTGTAGAGTTAGCTGACGGAAATAAAGTCGATATCCGTAAAGCACTAAAGAAGTATTTAGACTCAAGAAGTCCTGTTTTCTCATTAGAGGAATTTGGAACTATTGAAGGCGATAAGTTGAACGGAGACGAGGTCCCAGAAGAAGTATCTGAGCAATTAGATAATATGGGATTTAGTGAAGATGTTCACAAAGAGGTCTACATTGATTTCAAAAAGACTAAAGAGAACGGAGGAAAAACGGAAGAAATAGAATCAACTCTATTTTAAACATTCATTAAAAATTGAATAATTCATGACAGTATTAAGTACTGATTATGAAGATAATCGACAAGACGGGGAAATAATTTACTTCCCAACGTATGCTGCTGAGAACATCTATAAAGGTGCTCTAAGTGTTGTGCAGTCTCCAGGCGATGGTTATTTGAGAGCTGGAACAGATGCCACTTCACGTATTTTCGTGGGTGTAGCTGTTGAGCAATCTTTAGCTGTTTCAGGAGAATCTAGCGGAACCAGAGGCGTAAGAGTATACAGAAACGGAGTATTTCAAATCCCTTGTTCAGGTGCTACTCAAGGTTGGGTAGGTAGACAAATGTTTTTATCAGACGATAATACAGTTGCCTTACGTCAAAGCGTTACCAACGGAGTTGTTGTTGGTGTATGTGTTGGCTATGTAAGTGCATCTAAGGTTAAAGTTGACATTTGTTGCGCAGCCATGAGTGGATGGACAGAAGAATCATGGAGTTCGTCTTCTTCTAGTAGCTCGAGCTCGGATAATAACTTATGATAGTCACTGCTTAGACAATGAACACGCGAACGTTGTTGAACGAGCTCGAGCGACTCGAGTTCAAGCTCTAGTTTTAGTAGCTCAAGTTCTTCATCAAGTTCATTCAGTTCTAGTTCAAGTAGTTTCAGTTCAAGTTCTAGTAGTTATTCGAGCTCGAGTTTCTCGAGTTCAAGCTCTAGTACCTCAACGTAATAGATAAAAAATATGTTAGTAAAAACAGACATACCTAATCTATTGCTAGCGGGGATTAAGAAGGAGTTCATGAAGCAGTTAAAGATGGGTTCAGCAGAATGGCAAAAAGTTGCTACTCTTATTAAGTCAGGTAAGTCTACAGAGACTTATTCATGGCTTGGAGGAGTTCCTAACTTAAGAGAATGGAAAGACGAAAGAATCACTGAAGCATTGCTCGAACATGATTTCTCCATCAAGAACCTTGATTGGGAAAGCACCATTGCGGTAGATCGTAATGCTCTAGACGATGAGCAATATGGTCAAATTGGAATCAGAGTCAGAGATTTAGCTGATAAGGCAAGACGTTTCTGGGGTCAAATGATCTTTTCCCTTTTGGGTCAAGGTAATGCGTCCACAGGAACTGGATTGTTTGCAGGGAAAACTATCAATTGTTACGATGGTAATCCTTTCTTCTCAGCCCTCCATAGTTCTGGAGCCTCTGGAATTCAGTCCAATATCGCAACTGGAACAGCCTTTAGTAACGTAGCTTTGCAAGCAGCAATGGTTGCAATGTCTCAATTCGTAGATGACAAAGGGGCTATTATGGACATTAGACCAAACTTGTTAGTTGTTCACCCAACTAATCAATTCTTGGCTAAAGAAATCCTAAATAGTTCATTTTTCCCAACAGAAACTTCTGCTGGTGCAAAACTTGCCACTAACGTTATGCAAGGGACTCTTGATCTGTACGTCACTCCTTATGTACCAACGAATTTTTGGTGCGTAATGGATACTAGTAGTATAGTTAAACCACTTATTCTTCAACTTAGAAAGAAAATTACTTTCTCTACTCTTCAGGGTAATACCCAAGAAGACTTTATGAGAAAGAAAATTTATTACGGAGTTGACTGGCGTGGAAACGCTGGATTCGGAATGTGGCAGTACGCATACGCTGGTAGTTCTGACTACTAATCGATAATCTTCTAGATCAATAGATAATTAACAAGCATCCTTTAAGTCTTCCATTGGTGGAGAAATTTTCTAAAAGAATTTCAGTGAAACCAATGGGATGGAAAGGCCTTAAGGGTTTAACGGTTGGAGGATAACGCCTTTCCGAGGTTCCCCAACCATAAAAGAGATTCCTATGAAAAATAAAAATATATTCCAATATAATAAAAGATATTGGAATTACATGAAGAAGTTAAACGTAAGAACGGGTAAGACGATCAACGAAGTCAGATGGAACTTTATAAAGCAAATAAAACCAAAAGTCGTTTTAGACTATGGAGCTGGTCTTGATTTATTAAGAAAATACGCTCCTAAAGATGTAATAGTTGACACTTTTGATGTTGGTAGTTTTCCTATCAAGTATACAGGAATCAAGCATAAGAAATATGACTTGGTTTTTTTATGTGATGTTTTAGAACACATACCAGATTTTAGAATTCTAGACAAAGTATTCAAAAAGACAGAACATGTGTTCGTCTCAGTTCCAATGTTGCCACCTAGTCAAGAATTAGAGGGTTGGAGACATTTCAAATACGATACTGGAGAACATTTACATTACTTCACTAAAGGAAGTCTAGACTTATTCTTTGCTGTAAGAGGTTTTGAGTTAGTGAAGTCTGGAAAACCAGAAGTGAATTGTGGGATAAGAGAAGATATTTACAGTGCTCTATATAAGAAAATAAAATAATTCCATGTTAGAAGAAAAGGTAGTATTCACTAATGGAGTTTTTGATCTTATTCACGTAGGACATATTTATTTACTCGAAGAAGCTAAAAAGCTAGGAGATAAACTAATAATTGGATTAAATTCAGATAAATCTGCTACTAAGATAAAAAGAAAGCCAGTAAATAACGAGAAAGACAGAAAGAGAGTTCTCGAATCTATAAAATATGTCGATAAGGTTATAATTTTCTCAGAAACTAATCCATCAACTTTGATTAAGAAGATAAAGCCAAATATCTTGCTTAAAGGTGGCGATTATACTAGAGAAACTGTTATAGGTCATAAATTAGTTGAAAAGAATGGTGGAAGTGTAGTGATTATTCCAACGATAGTTGGAAATTCAACAACTAAGACAATTAGAAAAATAAAAGGTCGCTCATTTAAAAAAGATTTACCTAAAATTAAAGGAGGTTACATATCATGAAACAAATGAAAATAGCAATAGTTGGAGATAGTTTTTTAGACAAGTATTGTATTGGAGATGTTAATAGAATTTCTCCAGAAGCACCAGTTCCAATTTTAGACGTTATAAAGACTGAGGTTAGACCTGGTGGTGCATTGAATGTGGCAAAGAATTTGTATGGACTCGGAATCGAGCCAGTTGTCTTCACCATTATCGATGAAGATTATGCTGGGGAATTTCCATTTCCTGTTAAATCTCCAAAGGATTGTTTGTCCTTGGTTAAAACCAGATTTAATGCTGGTGGTCAACAACTCCTTAGAGTTGATGAACCATTAATGTACAGACAAGAGGATTTGGATCGTATGGAACGACCATCATTCTCTGAGTTTGACATTATTGCCTTTGCCGATTATGACAAAGGAACAATCGTTGGTGGAAAAGCTACTATCGTAGATACCAAGAAGAAAGACTTATCTGTCTTCGCTGGTACTAATATTCTTAAAATTAACAGGAAAGAATATGACGAAGCTTCGAATACCAACTTTCCACAATCATTCATCACCCAAAGTGAGAATGGTATCAATTATTACAAGGATGGTATTTTCAAAGACAGTGCTCCTGCGAAAGCAAGGGAAGTAATTGATGTGTCAGGTGCTGGCGATACGGTAATGGCAGTTATTATCT
>Ga0307928_10003288_pt1 | contig 12333 bp, 18 predicted proteins | sample AceLakmetagen232_FD_201815 | JGI IMG/M metagenome (GOLD analysis project Ga0307928, IMG submission 201815) | Saline water microbial communities from Ace Lake, Antarctica - #232 | ecosystem: Environmental > Aquatic > Non-marine Saline and Alkaline > Saline | place: Antarctica: Ace Lake... | reverse complement strand
AACTTGGTGTAGCATCTTTGATGTCTGAATAAACATCAAAGCCAGCTTGATCTTTAAACTTAAGTAAATCATCTTTAGCATCAGCCGCGTTTACACCAACGAGACAAGTAGTAAGTTGAGAAATAGTTTCAGTTTTACGAATACGCTGAATAGCAGTTTTAATCATATCAGGATCTGTACATTTACTACTACAGTTTTCCCACCCATCAGTAAGAATAAATAAAACTATAGTTGCGTCTATTTCCTGTTTAGCAAGTTCTTGTGCAAACTTTTCAGATGACTCGAGACCTGCAAGAGTAGCATCATACAAAGCTGTTAATCCAGTACAATGTAAAGTCCCATCATAACGAGCTGGGTCAATATTCTTAACAAGCATCTGTGGATGTATCTCAGAAAGATTTCTGTTGAACTGTGATGTCCGTATCATAATATTCTGTGCGGTAGGAAGTTTCTGACACATTGTAGCAATATCATGAAGACAATATTCGAGTTGCTTTACAAAACTTGATGTTGAAGGAGAAGTATCAACCCAGATTTCTCCAAGCATATACTCCATTGCGGAGAGATTGTCATCGACTTTTACTGCGCTGAACTGATAGCCAGTGACTGTAGTATGTTGCTGAACATTATCTTGATCGAAAATCATATCCCGACCTTTCTGTTAAGGTTACTATATTATAAATTAAATACTTGGTAATGACCGTATTGCACTGCTTATTAACGGCACAACCATATCGGAGCCACTAATGTGCATTTTTTGCACATTGCTTTTTTCATCCAATCTTTTATTGATTCGCCTGATTTAACATCTTTAGCTATAGGTATTTCAAAAGCTAATGAATGTTCTTTAATCTTACAATCTTTTTTAAGATCATTTACAGCAATAATCCAGATGCGTACCCATCCTGGTCGTGAATTAGCATCCATTGTAATATAATGCTTAACACCATCGCCCAAGGCCCATGAGCTATTCATTGTACCTGGAAATTTGTTTATGTACTCTTGTTCTACACAATCACAACCTTTATACTCAGCTTTAGTTGTTATAAATCCTAACAATATAGTTATGAGCACAATACCAAACATTTTCTTATTCATAATTAATCCTTTATTGAGAAAGCTACTGTCTTGCTCACCAGTTAGGAATCACGCAGTACTCGAGACAAAGCGGTCAAGTCGGTTCGACCTACAGTAGCTAATATTAACAAATTTTACGATCTCGATCAAATGTGCCTTTGTTAGAATATTGAAAATCACCACCAGTCACATTACGCCTAGCTAGATTATCATCGATTTCGACACGAAAATTTAGATTCAATGTATTATCAGCAACATTTCCAATAATCTTAGGATCCAACCAGCATGCTACTACATTGCCAGCGGCGATATCATATCCACGTATAGAAATGCTTTTCCATCCCTGCCAACAGCTACAATAATGACCTTGATGCTCATATTCATCTGCAATTAAGGCAAGATCCTTGGCATTGTAACCTTGTGGTGATGCATCTGCTGATTGTATGTCTTGAATCTTAAAGTCAATACCTTGGTCTCTCCAATAATTGCGATGTTTAAGTATATCCAGCAAATGATTTTTATGTAATAATTCTTTTACATATACAGGAATGCCAAGATCTCTTAGTATCTTGACATTATTATGAAAAAGCGCTGCCTGCTTAAATGTTAGTGTATCTCGATGATATGTGCATCCAACTCTATGAATTCTACGTATTATTTGCTCGAGTACACATGAACCAAGATCATTAAACAAACCATTGGTTAAGAAATCAAATTTTACTTGGTGAGGAATATAATTAGCTATACTAGATATCATCTGAGTATTTGAACTAAAGAATGGTTCACCACCAGCAAAATGTATAACTATCTCATTAAAATTGGAATATATATGAGTTTCCATCCATATACGAAACTGTTCTGTGGTAAACCCGATAATATCAGCATACTTGACTGTATCAGGTCTGCCGTTAAAATAATCGGAATGAAAACAATATGGACATCTAAGATTACAGATCTTGGGGATGGGATATTGAATAAAGATTCTGTTTGCTTCTAGATTATCCTTATCAATCTGTTTTATTGGCCTAGTGTCATTATGAAGATGCATTTGATGTTATCTTCTTTCGTATAGCACTTACCCGATTATCTTGGCCAGTTCTGATTTCTACGTCATCGTTACATTTCCACCAAATCGTCGTACAGGAACTCTTTGATCCCCACCAGTAGGCTTATCTACTTTATTTTCCTTAATTTTCTGTTTAACAACTTTTTCTAATATTGTAGTCGGAAAGGAATAACTTTCAGCTGGTTTTCCATCTTTGATTGCACTTGGTGTTACTCCTAAATGCTCGACAGTAACTAAATACTTTGTTCTGGATGTAGCTATGCCTTTAAACCCAGTAACGGAACATTTCACTTCGTCACCAAGTTTAAACTTATTAGGAATAGAATCAACTGGTTTAATAACACTTTGATCAACTATCTCAAGATTTGGTTCATCAAAGTGCTGATCATCGATCGGCCTTCCTTCATGTAATACAGTTGAAGATACTCTTATCCGCCGACACCCAGCAATAAAATCTGTTATCGATTCAACTATACCTTCAAAGCCAGAGATTCTATCTTTGACTTTATCGCCAAGAACTAACTCAACTTCTTTTCCACTCTTTTTTCTAATCTGCATAGTGACCTTTCTATAAAGTAAGGAAACCCATTACTTTATATTGTCTTAGTGAATACTTTATCTGAAGTAGTAATTTTAACACCCTGTGCAGTTATCTCATCAAGAAAATCCTTTGAGAGATTCTCTGCACCTGGAGCATTAACTGAACTAGTGCAGTCTTCCAAGATAACCATTTTCTTGGCTGCATCTAAACCAAGCTCTACTACTGTGTCTCTAAATGTATTAGCGAGACAATAGTCGAGCGCTTCCCCTGCCCATAGTAATAAGTCATACTGAGACAGATTATCTATGAGATGTGGATTGACTTTTGTTAATGGATCGAAATCTACAGGAACTTCAGCTTTAATAGCTGAGTAATGCTCAGTAAATAAGTTCGAACCCTTTGTGAACCGTTCAGCTACACTACGTCTCGTAGTTTCCCATTCGAGTACAGCTTTACATAGGTCTGGTTGAAAACTCTGACCTGTAGTGCCAATGATACAATGATATGGCCACACGACGAGAGGATAACGTTTAGATGCATAAAGCGTCTTTATATAATCTTCTTGAACCTGCTGAAAAGATAATGACCCATATCCTGGAGCTGGAGCAAGACCATTGCTAGCCATCCATACAGGATTCTGTCCACATACATCTGCTTCTTGAATTAATGTATATGGCTGAGGCTGTTGCCCATCACTATTAATCCATGCTAATGGATGTGCAATGTGAAACGGATAATGTGAATCCAATGTTAACTGGATATCAAGTCTATCCATGTTGTCTTCGATAAACTTTGCTGTATTACACATATCAAGATTTGCTCCTGTTACAGGCAGTTTACCACCTTCACAGAAATCTACTTGACCATCGATAACAATAAGGCCAATGTTCATAGTCAGTCCCTTCTTCCATTAAAAATTATATTAATTCTTAGATATTAAAATTTTATCAGTATATCGATTAAGAGTATTAAAAAGATAATCACTCCAATTAGTCATGGCTTTTAATGAATTGATACTTACTATACCTTTGGCTGTGTCTCCCCGAAGATGAGCTATCAACTTCTTGTATATAATTGTGTATTGTGCTCTATCATCACGCAAAGGACACCCAACACATACAGCTTCCGCGTATACTCTGCAAAGTGCACAGTCTTTTCCATTCATTCTGAAAAGCCTTTTATTATCAATATAAAAGGCTTCATTTTCTTCAGTGATGGTTTTACCAATTGACTCGCTCACTATCCTATTTCGTTTGTTCCAGTCTACAACGGATTGAGCAAGGGCAACATAGCCCTTTTCATTAAGAAACATCTTACCCATTTTATTATCCTTTGTTACTACCATCCTTTCTTAGATAGTAACTATAAGTTAAGGATTGATTATATTAGAATAAATTTAAAATAACGAATGTCCCAATGCCAATTGTATATCGGCTATAAACTTCATATCAAAATTATTCTTATCAGAAAACTTGAATGAACCATATTGTCGGCATAAATAGCTAGGATGATAAGTGATTACTGACCTAGTGCTAAATTCACTTGTAAGTATACCAAATGATAACCGACGTGTTATATTTCGTATGCTTCCCATTGTTGAATTTTCAAACTCAGGAAAAAATGTACACGAAGCGCTTTTTCCAACAGGAACAACACACTTTGGCCTTAGCTTAAATATATCTTTAATAAGATAAGGTGAACATTTTCGAATCTCTTCTAACGTAGGTGATCGATCTTTGCCATGAATGTCAACAGGGTGACAACGGATATTATTACTAAATGCGACATTAAATCTGATACCAGTGTCCCATATGTATTTAAGTATATCTCTAAAATATTTTCCAGCCCGACCTACAAAGGGTTCCCTGTCAATGTTCTTTTTATTGATATTAATATCTTCACTTTTACCAGCTCCCTGTCCAAAGAAAAAGATATCTATATCATTATAATCAGCAGTCCTTATTATAACTGTAGATACAGCACTACACGGTGTTTTGTAATGACTGCACCCGATACATGTGTTATCTTGTTTTAGAGATAATATCTCTTTTCGTATATTAAAAATTGACATCTTTTGATTCCATTAAAAATTGTTATTGTACTTGTTTCTTCTATAGGTGCATAAAAAAAGGGCTGAAGTCCTAAGACTCCAGCCCTTTTCGTGTTAAAGCACTCATTACTTAGTCAAGTAATGAGGCTGCTGCGGAACTCATCTGTTCTCCACCATTACTGTTACTCTGGCCCCTGCTGGTATTGGATACGCGGCGGGTTGCGATTGTATCGGCCATCTCCGCAGCTGCATGAATTGCTACACTGTAGTTCTCCTGAATCTGTGATGGCTGATTCTCTGCAATCCTCTGCAAACAATCAGTAGCAGCCATATTAATGGCCACATCGCACAGACGCTTGATACCTTCGTATATACTCGGCGGCTGAAGATTGTTCGTCTGGGACTGAATGTTAATCTTGGCGTCCCATGGCGTCCTGATGTACGGTATTCTTTCACTTCCGTCATTGATTTTTGATTGCATGACCATCCACGGTTTGGTTGGCATGATGCACATTCCAACTTTCTTCTCTACCGAGTCGAAAGAGAATACTGCAACATCTCCCCACATAATAGTCCTGGTCAGGTTATTTCCTCCCCTGAGGCTGTAACCTGTTGTTCCAGGTCGTGCTACTGCAGTTGCTACGACAGTTCTTGTGTTATCGAGAATGCCGTTGGCTTTCACGATGACATTATTGAACTGTTGCATACTGATGCCTTTAACAACAGTATACTTGGGTTGTTCAACATTGTTCTCTTCGAGAACAATTACCTCTCCAACAAGTGGATAGACGTCTTCCTGGGTAGCGGCCTGCACTGCATCTGAAGATGCGTTCAAAGCCTCTTCTGTTACGTTCTTCTTGGTCATGTTGACCCTTTCTGTTGATAAAGATAAAGTGAATGGTAAAATTTAAAATAAATTTACCTGTTCATACCTTTGCTTCTGAATGTTTAGCAACAGCGGAAATCTATACCTATTATCCATATCAAGACCTGTAGATAAGATTTCACACTTAGTTTTAGATGGTATAACTACTAATCTAAGTGCATTTCTGTTCCTAACAAAGACGACTCTGAGCTTTTTGCATTCAGGATAAAGCTCATTCAATTTGATTATCTTACCATTTGAAGAAATCCAGCGGACAGGGACACACACAATGCGACCCTGACCGCTTAGTGACATAATACCACTATGAACATCCTGAATATTGTCAAAGTCAGGAATATCTTCAAACATAATGTTGTTTACCCATACAGGGGAATCCCAGCTCTTTATTGGGCCCCTATTTCGTCGAAATACCCGTTCTTCTTTTTTCTCGTTAACACACAAGAGAGCTTCCGTGCCTCTACTAGCCATTTAATGTCCCTTCTATCCAATTTTCCTCATTAGTACCTCTACTAACCATTGGATTGGATGCTCCAGTGACTAGATCAATTTCATTATAGCTATTGTACTCATCAGAATCGAGTAATGCTTCGGAAGAAGGAGCACTGTAGCTCTCTTTGAGCTCATCTTTTAGCTGCTCTTTTTCGATAAGGTTTTGAATCCTATCGTCAGATATCATAGATTGAGAAAGCTTTTTATCTCCATGAAGTCCACCAATTCTAGAAAGAGCTGCCCAGAAATACTTTTTCTTTTGTCTGAATTTTGCTTTGTGTCTAGCACCAGCAGTTACGGATGATACGAGTTTGGGTATTTCTACTTCCCAGTTATCTTCTCCCCTGAAATTTGTACGGGCTTGTATTAGATTAGCAAAGCAAATCTTCTTTAATCCTAGATTACCTTCTCCTTTAGCTCTGGAAGCTAACACGTCGTAATCAAGCCCATCCATCTCATCAATAAAATTCCAGAAATGGCGGGCCTGTTTCTTACTATAATATCTAGTAAACTTAGCCCATATGGTCTGTACCTCAGTCTTGTTCCACAATACACCAGCTCTTAAGATTGTTTTAAAGATCTGTTGCTTGGTAGCTGTTGCCTGTTCAAAACTTGTACCAAGAACATCTTTAATCCTAGCCATAGCTGGAAAGAGTCTGTTAGGTTCCTTAACTCTGTACGCATATGATTCTGCTACAATGTCTAACACCTCAGGCGGGGCATTACGCAAATCATATATCTTATCAAAGACCTTCACGAGTGGAGTTCTTTGCTTAGTTTCTTTTAGCAGGGATAACACCCACTGCGGAAGGCTCTCAGGATTGACAATTTTATCTCTGTGATATGCTTTTTTCAGCATAATATATATGAACCAATATCTTTGATTTGTTTTGAACTCTGGAAAAGCTAATATTAGCTTTTGTAAAGGTTTGTAATTAAGTATATAGTTTAGAATATTGACTCGGTACATCCTCACATACTCAACATCTAATCCTATTCTTGCTACATACTCGTACAATTCACATATTCTTTGAATATTAACATTTCCCTGATATATAGTCTTCCTTGACTTTAGGGAAATGTCCTGCATCATACTAGTTGCATCTTCCCTAGACATACTGTTATTCATTGCAGCTTCTTTAAGATTAATGTACTCACCGTTTCTGACGGCTTTCATAATCTTACTCATGTTCTTAGCACCATCTTCGAACTTACCATCACAGTAAAGTTCAATTACCTCGTTACTGGCGTCCATGAGAAATAAAAGCTTTTGTTTTGACCTATCTTGAAAGGTAGTAAAATTTTCCCAGTTCATCAAATCTGCTGTATAGTTTTTCATTGACCTGTGAATTACCAGATTTGCTATTCTGTCAAATCTTCCATATAGACCTATATTACATCTTTCGATGTTTGGTCTGCCGTAAGATTTATCTTCATTCCATCCTGGTGTTACCAAGGTAAGGTTATCATCTCCGAAGACATCTGCGACGGAATCTGAATCTAACATGCCATGCTTATGAGGAACTGGATACTCAGTCATATAGTATCCAGGATGCTCATATGCATTAAAGTTTCTATAATCGAAACTTAGTCCGTTCTGATGTTGACCTGTAATATTTTCCCATATCATAACTTGATATAATGGATCCACGTCAATGCTTGGAAGTATATGTCCGTTTCTTGCTTTTACTGTAGGAGTTTGATAGATAACATCTCCTGTACTTTTATCAAACTCAGGGTAAATATTGTACTGGTCTCCATTACGGATACGACAACCTTTTTCGACTAGTTCTCCAGTTTCCACATCTACGTCTATCCGCTGGTAAACGCATCTGAGTCCTGGTGGCATCTTCTTTCCGCATTTAAATACATTCATTCCGCATTCCTTTCAGTATTTAAGATTGGCTTTGACACGGTAATATTAAAAGCAATTAATAATATTCCCCCTTTCTACTACCATTTGCTGAAATCTAACACGATTGGTGATTCTTTATGGAATGTCCAACATTCCTGAACGTCGAGAAACTCGTCATACATTCCCATCCATAAACTATCGTCCCAAAGTCCAGCAAAGAAAATATGACTATAGGTAGACCAATCATATATCTTAGTACCTGTCGCTTCGTTAACAGTGTATCCTCTGTAATACTGAAGCATAAGTGTCTCGCCATCTCCATCTTCATATATAATGTCCTTATCGAGTATCTCAAGTTTACGTTTAATGATACTCATTACCTGATACTGTTGATAGATATGACCCAATTGATCAGTTTGCTCGTAAGGACTATAAGTATACTGCCAGATAATTACTGAATCATTATAGAAGATAAACTCTTCAAGATTGTTCATGGTACCTACTATGTACCAGACTGAACCTGCTACTTCACAGTAACTAACTGTTTGCTCTGTTTCCCATGACACTGGAGAACATCTGAATAACCATAATAATGTTAGAATTGACATTAAATAGCGCATAACATACCACCTTTCATTCGAAGGCTTTATATAAAGAAACCTCGTGTTAAAAACACGATTATAGATCTTATTATAATACTTTCATAACCATGAATTACACTAATATTAGAGTGACTTACAACTCTAATCCTTAAAGTCTTAAATCTTTGTCAAGCACCAAGTAACTCCTTGATTTTAGTTATGATGGCACCAGAACCTATCTTCCCTTCTTTCTGTAGCCGCCTTTTCATTGCATTTAGATATGTAATATCGTCTATTTTATCCTGTTTTTCTTTGGCTCTTTCCTTTTCTTTGTTTCTTCTATGGTCACGTATTCGTTTTAATCTTTCACGAATTCTAGCTTGCGCCATAACATACATCTCCTTAGGGCCAAATGTTCCAAACATTCTCTGGGTTAATATTGTTTCGTAATATATCTCTGATAAATTCGATGGAACTAGTATTATATAAATTAACCACCTGTGGTACAGGACGTTTTTCTTTTAATAACTTACCTTCTTGATGTCGACGCATCATTTCTACACCATGAATGGCTTGACCAGTTCCGCCACTGGATTTACCATCAGCTGTCCAACATATAACTACACGAGACATAGTCGTAAGATCTCTTCCACATAACTGATACATGTTTCTAATCATGAACTTCTTTGTAGAATCTTTAAGACTAGCCCATGAAACATAAACCATGTTACTGGTAAATCTGTTGTTCCAAACTTTCTTTGCTAAAATCTCTGCTCTTTCATCGAGTAAAATGGATGGTATAAATAGCGGTGAGATATTATTATTAAATCTCCTGAATGGCAGATATATCTCTTTCTTCTCTCCAGCACCTGTCTCGAATGCAGTATCGGCACCATTAGCACCACCACTTCTTAATACCCAATTGTGTTCTGCCATATACATGGCTATCTCTGTCATGAGATTCTTAATTTGTAGTGGAGTTGACCGAGCACCTATCCCGCAATAATAATTCGACATGCTGGTCTTTCCTTTCCGTTACATCATCTCTATTCAATGAATAGCTAATGCCATTAATTTTAATGAGTACTCTACCACCATTAGAAACAATAACAGTACCTTTTTACCTTCGAAATATTGAACTCCTTTATTAACTACTACTATTGATCCGTTTTTCATGGTTCCCTTTTCTTCTACATAAGAAGACCAACAGGATACCCAACCCAAAACGAACTGACATAGCAAACTATTGCCAGTCCTAAGATCACGAGTATTGCATATACCACATTATTCCTCTCTTTTGAAGGAGATTAGAGTTACTCTTAAATCTCTGAATATCTAGAAAAATCAGCATCTATGACGAATACACTTCTTTCTGTTATCCATCCTGGATTAAGGTCTGTCTTTTCCTTTGGGGTTACCTTTGCTAAAAAGCAAAGCGTACCTCCTGGCAAATAAGTCCAGAGCCAACCAACATCCTTTGGCTTCCATATTCCCATGCGGACTAGCTGCGCTTCTGGTTGAGCATTATTTTGGTCTTGCTCAGTGTAATAAATAGATTGCTCGTGTGGGATACTAAGTGTATTGTTACTTCTTAAGATAACACACGCTAAAATAGTTTTCTGCATTATACCCTTTCGATTCTTATAAAAACCTAAAGGGTAAGACTGTTGCAGTAACACCCTACAATATGCTGCTCTATCTGAGAACTGCATAATCTACTCCTTTCACTATAGCAATAGACCCCTTTCTACTAGTTAATGTGTAAGATTCTTATTCTCCAACTTCATTAAGAAGCTCTTCACCTGCCGATATCTCGATTGACTGTGGTGTTGTCTCTTCTTTGTTTGCTACATGAGACAATGTTGCTGCATTGTCTGTCAGTTCTTCTTCGAATCGCTGGTAATTGAGTCTGTGAGTATTACCATTGGTATCGACCGTAAACATTACTCGGTAATACTTATCCGCTGAACCAACTATTGGTTTACTCATAAGCTTGTCGTACAGACCATTAATTACTTTGATATTGAAGAACTCGTTAAACCCTGAACCAAAGTAATCTGTATACTCCAGATCCTGGCCACGAGTGTTAAAAGCAGTAAAGAGCTCTTTACCACTGATGAACCTCTTCAATGAGCCATTTCTTAGTCTGAGTACTCTGACAGGATAGTTAATTCCTGGCTGTACTACTCGAAGCTCGATATGAACGTTAGCTTTAATCTCTATGTTCTCGAGCTTTTTGCCATGAAACATGGTAATGCTAATCACTCCCATGTACGGCTGGTGTGGATCGATACTGCCATCCTCTCTTGGATGAGCGTGACAGAAAGCTATTGGAGCACTGAGCTTTACTTCTTGCTTCTCTTGTGCCATATGACACTCCTTTTATTAGAGTTAAAAAATATAGTGCTTTTTATTAAGCGGTTAGCATATTGCCAAATAAGTTTCGAGGTAAATCAATTTGACAACCATCATCCCCAACCACCGAAATCCTGTTGTCCTGGCCCATTATCCTGACAGCTGGATCCACGACAACATAAAACTTACCTTTCGTGAGCATGGGAACTTGTTTTCTTCCTTCTAATGTAGTCATAGTATTTGTTGTGCACTTAGTTCTGGCTCGTTGATATGCTCGAACAATGGATCTTTGATCTGCTCCATTTAACATATTTTTGTCCTTTTCTAAGGTTAATCAAAACAGAGTGGCAATGGCGTCCAATCGGTAACACGAAACTAGTTCGATGACACATTAAGCGAATTTTACACGCCGCCGCATGTGCTACTCCTGTTTGTTTCTTTCATCTTGCATAATAAGAATGCCAATCGTAGTGTTCGAGCAGTTGTGCTTTTTCATCAAATGAGGGATGGCCTTTTTGTCATAGGGGTGCGCCTTGAGATAATCAACTATCTCGCGCTTCTCCTCATCGGACATCACTGTGCTCGGACGTTTCTTCCGAGCCTCATCTAAGTTGACAATGTGTGTGCTCATACTTTCACCTCCTTGATTTGTGCTAGTAAGTTTTTAGCAAACTCCATAATAACATCTGACTTCTTTTCGATGCTACTAAAATCTTCACCGTACATCTCGATGCAGATGCCCTTGGTCTTTGCTGTGAGTATGACGAACTTCTCCCAACTAAGCTAAGAAGGCATTAGTGCATAGACTTCATACTATCTGGATTACTTTGGCTGTTGTACGATACTATGAACCTCTACACATATAGGTTGACCATATTTAGCACCACAAACTGGTTTAGCAACACAATCTTTACACATTGGATAGCTACTCATAATTTCAAACTTCTATTCCCTACTATTTTTGTGGGCGATTTACGGTAAAGGCACTTACCACATTGTTCTTTTTTATCCAACTCAAATGAAATAGTATCTTTAACTTTAGGGTGGTTACACTTTTCTGGGGACCTATACAAACAATCATACTTCATAAATGTCTCCTATCGCCTACCTATTTATTCAAAAACGGTGAGCATTTATTACAACTTAGTGCCTACGCCTGACAGTTGCGCTGAATCCACAAATCTAACTCTTCCAACGCAGTATGACTAATAGAATCTTTCCAGTTTACACGCCACCAATTTATAAACTCAAGCAATTTTGGCACACCGTTGTTGCCGAGAGCGGCTATCGCCTGCTCATACTCCAACACTAAAGCTGCTGCCTGATCTTTTGTATCCTGTGTGATTACACCCGTGTGGTCGTTGGAAATATCACGGTGCGCTTCTACGCAGGACTGTAAAAGTAATATCGTTTTGTCAAACACAAGCCGCTCT
>Ga0307928_10003286_pt1 | contig 12340 bp, 26 predicted proteins | sample AceLakmetagen232_FD_201815 | JGI IMG/M metagenome (GOLD analysis project Ga0307928, IMG submission 201815) | Saline water microbial communities from Ace Lake, Antarctica - #232 | ecosystem: Environmental > Aquatic > Non-marine Saline and Alkaline > Saline | place: Antarctica: Ace Lake... | reverse complement strand
ATGATAAAAGAAAATGAAGAAAGAAACAATAATAAGAAAGATAAATAAAATAATAAAGGAATTAGAAAAAGAGAAGGCCAACCTTTCTTCTTGTGGTAGGGGGAGAACAAGTAAATCTTTAACGATAATGGAATTGAAAGCAATTAAAATGGATGTTAATAAATTAGAATGATCTTACAAAGTTCTGATACCACTTCAAAAACGAAGGCCACTCAAAAACAATAAATATAAAAATCCCCTTTACTTAGGTTATTCAATAAAACAAACGGGAGGAGATAAATAATGTTAAATAAAAAATAATATGGCAAAGAAAATATTACTTGTTAAAAATAGAAATCAGGGATTGAAGAAAGGAGAAAGATTTTTAACACAAGCAGAGTGGAAAAAGATAAAGAAAAAAAGAAAGGTAGTGATAAAGTAAATGCCCACAACTAATTCTAAGAGAACATTTTAATAGTGAGAACAAACATACTTCTTATATCTAAAATGTGTAACTCTAAAGTTAAACACAGGTTTATAAACCTAAATAACCTAAGCTAAATATGGAAAGAGAAGATAAATTAATCCTTAAAGTTAAGGAGAATAAAAATAAACAGAAGAGAGTTACAATTCCAAAAGAATCAAAGATTAAAGGTGAAGACTATGTTGAGGTGAAGAAACATGAATAAAGAAACAAGATTAATATTAGAGAACCAACAGGTATTACTTAATTCAATAGGCACACTTGTATTTAGAAAAGAAGCACAGAGTTGTCTTAAGGAACAATTTGATAAAACAACAGACATCTTAAAGGAAGGATCAAAAGACTTTGAATTTAAACATTCGTTATCTGTCTCTAAGAAGTCAGAGGTGAAAGAATGAATAAGTACTATCTATGGATTACAATTGCAGCATTCTTTTTCCTAGGAGTATTATTAGGAATGGTTGTTCAGCAAGGAATATTTCAGGGAACACTTATAAAATTTGCCTCAAACCTGGAAGGAGTTAGTATAGATGTAGATATTAATGAAACACTACTTGTTGATAGGATGTACGAAAATATGGAGAAGTATGGAGTATTTAATATATCAAATATCCCTGAAGAAGAATCTTATGATGTTGAATCACTTGAAGTTAATGCATCTGAATTTAGAATCTTTAATTATTCTAAAATAATTTATGGAGAGAATTGTTCTTTAAATAGTAAGAAACAATATGCTATTGATAAGAACTCAAATATTATTGATTTAGGATATGGTTCGCAAGTTCAAACAAAAGGAGAACTCAAATGAATAATCATAGTCAACTACCTAAAGATTTGTGTGTCAGGGGAAAAGAGGCAAGGCGAGTTTCGTCTGAAAGACTCTGGGAATTCACAACTCCCTTTGTTGAGCTTTCTGTTGACACCCTTCGGGGTTCAGCTAATCAGGCGGAGGCGAACATAAAGGAGAAGACAGATTAAAAATGTTAGAGGTGAATAAGATACATCAAGGAGATTGTTTAGAACTAATGAAGGAAATAGAAGATAAAAGTATTGAGATTATTTTTATTAAGGATACAGAAGACGGTTACAAAAAGGGAGAGGTTGTGAGATTAAAAGAAGCAGACGCCCAAGAGATAATAAAAGAAGGGTACGCAGAATATAAAAATTCGGAAGATAAAGAACTTATGAAAGACCTTCTTTCTAAGGCAGAGATTGATGGGGAAGGGAATGTCGTTGTTAAAGGAATAAAAGAAAATGATAGATCAAGTATTAGGATATATTGCTTTTGGATTAATTGTATGCAGCTATGCTTCCCTTGCTCTATTGAACCGAATGCGTCTATTTTATATTCTAAATGGTACTGCAGCGATTTTATTCCTAACTCAGGCCATCATGATTAGTCAACCTTCTTTGATGCTATTACATGGGTTCACAGGTTCAATCCTATTATTCCAATTCTTTAGAAAACAACCATCATATATTTGCCACAGAGAAGAATGCGAGAGGAGAGTACCTTCAATTACTACTCCATAGTAAAACACACATTTAAATATTAATATATATTGGAATAAATATGGAAATAAAATACACAGAAAACGGAGAGATAAAATATCTCAAAGTAAGAAAGAAGACTACAGCAATAGGAACTGGTTGTCATGTTATTCTACCTATAAAGCTTTTGGGTAAAGAGGTTGAAATAATGTTTAAGGAGGTTAAAAAATGAAATTGAGATATGATAAAGTTGATGGAGAGATAACCAGAACAATTACTTTTGAAGATGAGGAGATCACTACAGAGCTAGGGGATAAAGGATGGATTGTTGTGGGGGAGGATGGGGCATGAAAAAGAAAAAACCTTCATTATACAGAAGGTTAATTATTTGGATATTAGGAGGAAGAGTTTATCCTCCAAGGAATGAAAATGAATAAGATTTTACAGGTTAAGGAGAAAAAGAAATGAAAATAATAAAACATATAAATGAACTTTTAAAACAGGAAAGTTATGAAATTTCAACATTAAATGCAGAAGAAACTGCTTTGTGTTTTAAGGAGCAATTCCCTAAAGAAATTGCTATTGTGAAAGGTTTTAAGAAATTTAAAAATAGAATATTTATTCAATTAATATTTGTTGGGCTTAATATTTTTAAAAAGAGTGTGATAAATAAAACAAAGGTGAACAAATGAGAGATAGTTATAAGAATTATTATAACTGTTGGACTATAACTATGCGACAAAGTATAAAATTTAGGGGGAAAGAATGAATTGTCCATTAGAAGAAATATGCGATTATCAAAAGTATGACCATTGTGAAGAAAGCAAAAGGATAATTAAAGAATATTTTTGTGAAGGCGGTGGGTTTACAGTATGTAAGCATTATAGAAAGTTTATAAAGGATAACACCATAGAAGATGAGTGATATTTATACAACATACAAGGAGGTACAAACTAAAATGGAAACGCAAAAAGATTTAGAAATTGGAATCGGTACAAAAGAAGCTACAACATTACAACCTGCAAAAGTAACTATTAAAACAGCTACAGTTGAAGAAGTTGGAGATAAAAAAGCTCAGAAAGTCGTTTGTGCAGTAAAGCATCCAGATAAAGATGAGACAATAAATATCTCTAGTGTTGAATATAGAAAAGAAAATGCAATAAAGAATACTGGAACATGGCTTAACAAAGATGAAGATGGATTGATTCGTAAGAACTCTGCTTTGGCTATTTTCCTAGAAAAAACTGATTCTAAAAGTATTAAAGAATTAGAAGGAAAAGAAGTTGAAACAGAAACAGATCCACATGGATATCTTTGTTTCAAGGCTTATTAATATAATATCATTAACCCCCACTTATTTTTGAGGGGGTTTCATAGTTACCATGTGGGTTGATAAGTGACTGTCAGGGTATGTCCCAAGACCCACAATCATAGTCATGGGGAGGGAAGTTTACTGAGTTCAACTCTCCCTGTGCATTTATACTAATGGTATTCGGAAAAGGAACACAAACAAATATGCAAGAGATTTCAAGAGAGGGGGCTTTAGCCAAGCATAAAAAATACTCTCAAGAAGGAGAGAATAATGCTAATTGGAAAGAAGGAATTAGTAAGAATCATTACCACTATAAGAAAATCCAAAAAGAAAGATACCCTGAAAGGATTAGAGCAAGAGAGATGGTGCAAAAAGCACTGAAGTCTGGTAGATTAAAAAGGAATAATGTCTGTCAAAAGTGTAAGGGAACAGACTTTGAATGTGAAGCACATCACAAGGATTATAATCAACCTTTAAAAGTTGTGTGGCTCTGTAAAAAGTGTCACAGAGAACTGCATGGATAAAATCCTGCCGTCCTCATCATAATCCCTCAAATGTGGGCTGACTGCCCACTATCATTCAGGTCAAAAGTAGCGTCACATGGGATAGGCTGAGTGCGGTGTTGTAAAAAATGCCGTCCTCATTGGGTAAGGTTAGGTACCCCTAGAACTAAGTATATAGACCTAAAACTAGGTACATAGGAAAGACGGGAAATTATAATCATGGGGAGTTGAATCCTTTTTTGTCACCGCTTAAACTGATTCTTCCAAAACTCCCTATGTTCATAGTCAAACATGTGAGCTGGATTTGACACTACATATCATGTCAGTTTTCATCGAGGCTCACAACACAGGGAGGACCATGTTACACGCTGAATCCCTGTGTTTATAATAAGGGAAAAGTTTATAAATAGCGTTTATCTTTTAAGTTAAAAGAAATACAAAATGAAACATCCACTTAACAAAAAAGTTTGTAAAGGTTTATCATTAACCATCTTTTTAGTATTGATGGTAAGTTTTATTTCTGCAGTAACAATTTATTCTGGGGAAACTGTTGAATTAGATCTGGGACAAGAGTATGACTATTATTCTATCGTAGGTAATTCTTCTGAAGTAGTATTAGAAGTAATACCTCACGGAAGTAATGTAACAATAATTCCAGACAAGTATATGAATATGGATTCCTTTGAATTAATCTTCTTCGACATAGAACAAGAAGTTATACATCATTATTCTTCTGGAGGCGGAGGTGGAGGAACAACAACTATTTATCGTGACAAGAATATTACAAAAATAAAGTTAGTTAATCAAACAATTTTGAAAGATGCAGAAGTAACATACGATGGAGAAGAAACTATCGAAGAGACTGAAGGGGAGAATACCTTATCAATTATTTTACTATTTCTCCTTGTGATTATGGTTATTATTATTCTTGTCTTGGCTACTTTATATTTGGGAGAAAAGAGAGATAATAATATTCCAAATTCTACTTATAGTGATGAAAGGGGGTATATGAATGAAAATGAATAAGAAACTTTTAGCAATTCTTCCAATGGTTTTACTAGTTGGAGTGGTTGCAGCGATTGGTTATTATGCAGTATTCTCAGTAACATTCTTTGTTTTACCTTCAATAACTCTATCTGAATGTGAAGATAATTTAGGAAATGTTTATGATGGAGAAATCATTGTTGGTGATGAATGTACATTAACAAACAACGCACCTTCAGAAAAAGATTTAACAATTGGTAATAATGCTGGAGAAGGAATTGAAGTTAGTTATTTAGGAACTTTAGATTTAAGTAATAAAGATTCTGAATGGGCTCCAACAGGAGAGGCAATAACAATCGGCTACACAGTTATTGGAGATAGTTTTGAAGTTACAGATGTCCTAGAAGGATATACAGCAATTTATTATAAGGATAATACTGTAGGTCTTGAAGGAAGAGTAGCAAATCCTCAACCAGCAATATCAATAGTTGGAATAGGAAACTTACCAGAAGTTGATGATGCTAACATAGATGAACTTGCAAATTACTGTGCAGAACCAGATAACTACAATCAATGTAAGGGAGCAAAGATTTGGGTAGTTCCAACATCAGATTTAACAGGAACAACTTTGAACTGGGCAAACATGGATAACTATTATTATGAATTGGATTTAATCCAATATAACTCTGATGGAGAGATTACACTTTCACCAGGGGCAAGTTTAACAGTTACACCAGTTTATGAAATTGGAGCTGGGGTTGTTGGAGAACAAGTTATAGAAACAACTGTAGCATAAGCAAACAAATTTATTATTTTTTTTATTTTTCAGTTTTTCAGTTGGAGGAAAAAAGGATGACACAAAAGAAAAAAAGATTAGAACTTAAAGAAACAGAGAAGGAAGGATTAAAAGTCGGGATTAAGAGTAATGGAGTTAAGTATTCTGTTAGGGATGATCGTAGAAGATATTTTTTCCCAGATGAGTGGGAGAAATTTATAGGTTCTATTAAGAATAAAAAACACAAGTTATTTTTCCTAACCCTTCTACACACTGGAGCAAGGATAATGGAAGCTCTTAATTTAAGGTATAGAGATTTTGATTTGGAAAGAGGGTCAATTAAGTTTAGTATTGTTAAGCAGAGAAAGGCTAAGAAGAACTCTTATGCTGTTGGAAAGTCTCGTGGATTCTTTATTTCTGAAAAGTTAATAAGTAAATACAAATCATTTACTAGAGGAAGAAGTATAGATCCAAAACATTATATTTTCTTAGATAATGAAAAGCTACCAGGCAATTATAGTTCTTTAGATAATAGTGAGAGAAAGAAATATTATCAATCCAAAGTAGTTTCTTATTCTAACATTCTAAAAAGGAGATTAAAGAAATTAGGAATAGAAGATTGGTATAACTTTTCTCCCCACAACATTCGTAAAACTTATGGGATGTGGATGAGGGTTTACAATAAAGAGATGGCCGAGATTTGTTATCGTATGGGCCACGATATTGATACTTACATTGCTCACTATGGTTCTTCATTAATATTTACTGATACTGAGAGAAGAAAGATAATGAAACTAGTGGGGGAAGTAAAATGAGGTCAAAAGATAAACAACAGACTAGAGAACTCAAAGGAGAACAACAATGATAAGTTACTCTTTTGACACAAAAGATAAACGAGGAATGGGCTTTATTGGAATAGGTCTTTTAGTTTTGGGATTGGCTGCATTATATTTTATCTACCAAATAGGATTAGTTGGGGATTTTATTAATTTTATAAGGGGGTAGTGTGTCTGAAGCTACCTCCAGCGTTTCGGGGAATCATAATCATGGAATGTAATGAATGTGGAGAACAAGGAGAAGATTTTGTAGACGTAGATGGAGATGATGAGTTTGAAGGAGAAAGAAAATATGCTTGTTCAGATGAATGTTTGAATGCTATTTTAGGGAGGATGTAACTCCGGAAAGACGGGGAATAATAGTCACACAGGGGAGGGGGCGAGTGTGACATCGATGCCTTTGTTTCCAAAAGGAGATACTTTCATCTCCCCCTCCACAAAAATGAAAACAGAAGAAGAGAACAAAGCATACTGGTTCAAGAAAAGTAGAACGGTTTGGATGTTCCTGGAACTCTACTATAATATAAAAAAGCAGATATTCAAAAGGATGGATGAGGAGAAATGATGTCTTCTTTTCTACATAAACCGACTAATTTATATAGTTCTATGAGTAACTTATATTAATAAAATGATGCAAAATAACAAAAAAGTATCAAAGATTGTTATTTCTGTAGATTCTTTTTATAGTTTAATGAAGTTTACTTTTTATTTTCTCGCTGGTTTGTTTTTACTGATTCGTTTAAAGAATGGGGCAGATGTTGTAAGTATTCAAACTTACTTACTTATTCTTATAATTTTCTTTGTGTTCAAAGAACTTATTAAAATTGGGGAGGAAATTTAATGAAGAAGAAGAAACAAGAAACAAACTACTGGAAGATTGCATCAATCGTTTTAATGATAATTTGTTTAATTCTAATTTTAATAAGTGACCGTTTAGAAAAGAGGGCAAGGTTGAAAGATTCTTATGATTTTGGTAATGTTGAAATTCCGAAAGCAACATTGGATCAGCTTATGGAAGCAATAGGGACAGATAGTTTTGTAGTTTGTGATTATGATAATCAAGATTGTATAGCGTTAAGAAAGAGAGAATGAGAAAATCTAGGAAATTACCGAAGAGTGTAAGGCCTGAAGAGTTTATAGCTTTGCTCAAAGCTATTCCTAAAAAAGATATGACTGCTAAGGTTGCTTTTCTTTTAGCTTATGGTTCTGGGATGAGAATAAGCGAAGTCGGGAGATGTCTTAGGGAGCACTTCAGAGATAACTCTATTTTCATTCCAGAATCTAAATATGGTGTCGAGAGAGTTGTTCCAATACCAAAAGGATGGAGAGAAGAATTTTTTAAACAATTACCAATGAATAGAACAGCAAGAACATTAGAAAGAAAGTTTAAGAAGTATGCTTCTTTTGCAAAATTGAACCCCGCTTATACCTTCCATTCTTTGCGGCATGGTTTTGCGACCAGGTCGTTGGAAAGCGGGGTTCCTATTAATCAGGTCCAAGCATTACTGGGCCATTCTAATCTTGCTACTACTTCAATTTACACCAAAGCTAATCCTGTCGATGCAATTAAATCTTACGAGGAGTATTTTTAATTCCCACGACGAGGAACATTCAACAAAACTTTCGAGATAAAACGACAACAAAAAAATGATACTACACAGAGAGATAAGTAAACCTGACGACTTATACCTGTTAAGCGACATATATATAAAGGGGGGAAACAAGCAATAACATGGCAGAAGTCTTTGGTGTAAATTTACCTGATATAAATTTCTGGTCTGGAACTAGTGGAATGACTGTGACTATCATTGCAGCAATACTGGCCTTCGGAATTGTGGGGGTAGTGGTTGTATATTTCTTATCACAATGGAAAGTTTATAATAAAAAAATAGTAGTCTTCGAGAACATTGCAGGTCAAGGGTATCGGTTAGCGTATAAGGATAGGGCAAGACTTGTTAAGTTGGGAGATGGTGGTGAAGAAATATTATATTTAAAGAAGAAGAAAGTATACCGTTCCGCCTATGGTAAGAAGATGGGGAAAAATACTTATTGGTTTGCTATTGGTCAAGATGGTTACTGGTATAATATTATTCTTGGTGATGTCGACGCTAAGATGGGAATGCTTGACATCGAACCTATAGATCGTGATATGAGATATATGCACGTGGCTATTAGAAAGAATATTTCTGACCGATATAAAAAGCAGGGGTTTATGGATAAGTATGGTAGTTACATAATGAATGCAACCTTCCTTATTATAATGATGATAGGCATTGCATTATTATTAAACCAGATGTCAAAGATAGGTTCCAGTCTTGGTGGAGCAGTTGAAGCAGCTAAGCAAGTCCAGGAAGCTACCAAAAACATCGTCGCTAGTCTAGATAATATCTGTGGGGGTTCAGGGATTAAACCAGCATAAAATGTGGACTACAATAATTATAGCTTTGATTGTTGCTTGGATAGGAGTATATTTCTTTTTGATTTTAATAGATAAACTTAGATTAAAAAAATTGAAAAGGGGGTATAATACTAATAATGACTCCATCAAAAAAGGAAAAGAATTCACCAGAGGAACAGATGGAATACCTAGAGAACCAAGTATTAACATTGAGCAAAGTAGCAAACTTGGGAGACGAGGGGATGTTCCGTCTACAACTACTGTCCCTATTGGAGAGACAGACGATAGCGTCGGAGAGCCAAGCACTAACGCTGAAAAGTTTAGAGAGTTCTTTAAATCCAAAACCAGAAAGTGAAACAGATAAAGCTTGATCCTATAATATTAATTGGGATTGTATTAATTCTAGTTGGACTAATAATAAGCATGACCTTCTATTATAACATGGCTACTCAAGAGTGTATAAGAAATCCTGTGGCCTATGCTAATAACTATAGCGATGAGTATGAATGGGATGAAGTTATACCTATGTCTTGGGATAAATATACTCTGAATCGCTCTTCTTAACTATATAACAATAGGATTAGTCCTTTTATCCTATCATTATTACCTATCAGACACTCACAAGGTTAGGTACACGGCTATTTGGTGGTGTTTTTGTGCCGATTTTCCCAAAATCCCTAGTGATTTGCCCTTTTTTGACCGAATACCCCTTCTTTTTGATTGCTTTTTGGCTGTCACAGATGGTTGATGGGGATTTTCCTAACGTCTTAGCTATTTCTGTCCCATTAAGACCTTCAACCATCAAGTTATATACCGCCTGTTGCTTCTCAGTAAGCACAGGGCGTTCCAGCTTCGCTGTTTCCTCGTCTTGGAGGTTTTTGAGGGTGATCATAAAGCTTTCTTGCATCTCACCGAGGTATTGTGTCTTCTTTCTCTCGTAAATGCTTTGTAATTCCTTCGCAGGTAGCTCCCAGTTGAATCTTTTAATCTGTCGGGCCTTATGTTTGACGATTGCCTTCGGATATTTCTTATATATCTTTCCTGTTCCTTGATTCACCTGGTGGAAGAATATTTTACACTTATTTTGGTTCTTTCCGAAATCAATCCCTGCACTTTCAGATGAATAGTGCAATAACATCCTCGCCTGTTTGTTTAACATAGATAAATAAGGCAAATTAAAGAAGATTGCTATGTTCATACTACGAAAACTCTGCAATACATAGGTAAACATCTTAGAAACTTTGTTCTGGAAGTCTAAAGAGCCAAGATTCGCACCTGCTTCCTCAAAAATTAACACATCTCCCTTCTTTAAGTCATCAGAAGTAAGTCTTTTCATTATTTGATGTACTCCAAAGCAGATATTCTCGGAAGGGAAGGGCCGATGCAGATAATCCTTGTACCATAGCTCAGCTTTCCTTAAATCTCTGTAGCTTTTTCCACTTCCCGTCGGTCCTAGCTCTGCACCGAGGACATTTTTGTTGTTTCTTAGTAGTCTGCTTTGTAACCACCTACAAAAGACTACTCCTTCAGCTAAAACATCTGGTTTAATCATCTGTGACATTAGTTTTCAATCCATTCCTCTTCATAAAATCCTTTTCTCTCAGTAAGAAGTGTTAATTCTTTATATATTTCACGGTAAGCTTTAACTTCTGCTTCTATGTACTCTTGATAGAAAGGAAGATGAATATTTAGACATTCTTTACGATAAGTTATTCCTTTTGCCCACCTTTGTTGTTTAACTGTCATCTTTAATTCCTTCCACTCCAATGTTTCTTCCGTACATAGCTTTTTATATAAAGTTTTAAGCGTTTCTCTGATATTTTTAATGTTTTCCTTAATTTTATCATCAAAATCACAGACCATTACCATTTCTGCGGTCTCAACAGCTTCGACGAATGCTTTTCTTGTATCTTCTATGTAAATTTTCATAGTATCACCATTTCTATCAGTCTTTTCGTTAAAATATCCTGCTCTCATTTCTTTACAACCAAGCTCGAGGCATTTATTCATAACTCTTGCTACTAATTGTTGGTGTGAGAATTGTTGGTCCTTTGCTGGGTGATAATCTTCTACATCTATGATTTCTGGGGTTTCACTATCCATTATTGTTTCTTAAACCAGTTGAATCCACTCTTTTGTGGTCTATTACTCGTCGGTGGAGTTAGATTCTCACTTACATGGATGTGTTGTCTTAATGTTCTCCTTTCTTGTCCTGCTAATGCTCTTAAGTAAGCAGAATGCACTACATCTTGGATGTTTCTCATCAGTAAATCAAAACCTTTCAACTTATCTTTAATTAAACCTTCTCTTATCTTCTTTCTTTCCATATCTGGGTCTATCTCGGAGAGAAGCTTGTCCTTTATTTCCTTCTCATCTACTTTCTCCCCATAAAGTTCAGCATTATAAATAATATTCTGCTTTTTCTTTTCTAATCTGTCTAAAAGTTTTGCTTGACACTCCTCGGCAGTAGGATATAGGAAATACTTTTCATATCTCATAAATAAAGCATCAGCTATTGAAGTTCCTAGGTCTTCCATCTTCTGATAGATAGTTGCTTCATTATAATTAGATAACAATGTGTTTTTATTGAGATAGAACTGAACTGTGTTAATAATAAGATTCACTCCTGCTTCTGTTAAAAGTATTTCATCATTTGAAGTTGGTTCCTGCCAACTTACAACTCCATCTTCGCTAACCACTTCAATTTTTCCTCTTAATAAGTTTTGAATCTTACGGAGTTCTGAAGTTAAGTCTAATTGTTCTTTAACAATGTTATGAGAGTTGTCCTGCATCGCTATTGCCTGTTGAACTTGCTCTTGTTCTAAACGATTTTGGAGATTATTTCTCTCTTCTTCTTGTAATCTCAAGAGTTCGTCTTCTTCACCAACCATTTTTAAAATTTCTCCTATTACAGAAAGTTATTTATAGTATTTAATACTTGTTATTTAGATAAATGTTACAGCGTAACAGGCAAAAATGGAGATGATATTTAATGGCGATTGATTACTCTAAATTTTCTCAGGGAGAGTTAGATAAAGTTCAACTACAAATACAAAGAGAGGTAGCAGGGAAAAGAGGTTCTATTTTATATGGTGAAAGAGGAGATGTTATTGCATTAAGAAAAAGGATAATAGAAGAAGACCCTGCATTGAGAGAATCATTAATTAGGGGTGAGAAGTTTTTTGGACCTGCAGATACCAAAGGAGTTAGAGTTCCATTATCAACTGCACCAGTTTCTGTTAAAGCTGGACAGCGAGGAATAAGTGGTGCGGAGTTACAAGAGATAGAAGGAAGAAGAGCCAGTCTCTTTGGGAGCGGAATTACCAGAGGGACAGGTTTGGTTTCAACTCGTGAAGGAGTGAAGACAGAATCACAAGTAGCTGTTGAGAGAAGAGAGGGATTCTTTTCCGATGTAGGACTTAGTCAACCATTTCTAACAGAGTTTAGGCAACCAACTAAACCTGGAGATCCACAATCTACTAAAACATTTAGGGTTGACCCAACTAAGGATTTATTCCTTGGGGGAATAAAACCTGCAACAGTTGAAGAGGCTCAAAGGTTTAGGCAACAAGAACAAG
>Ga0307928_10003285_pt1 | contig 12345 bp, 7 predicted proteins | sample AceLakmetagen232_FD_201815 | JGI IMG/M metagenome (GOLD analysis project Ga0307928, IMG submission 201815) | Saline water microbial communities from Ace Lake, Antarctica - #232 | ecosystem: Environmental > Aquatic > Non-marine Saline and Alkaline > Saline | place: Antarctica: Ace Lake... | reverse complement strand
AGCATCTGTAAATACTTCATATATGGATCTATAGGTTCCTATAACCGTTATTACCGAAGCAGGTACAGTATATTCATATCTACCTTGTGCTACATGGGACAGGGTATACTCGGAAGATGTACCATTTGTATTATAAAAAGTAGCCCGGGGATATTGATCTATTTCTCCCCCCTCTAATAAAAGGGACAAGGTTATATCGTTACCCAAGGCTATAGAAAAAACACTCATATCAAAACCCCTGGGTAGAAAAACAAAAGAATATATATTATTAAATCATACATTATTTTTTCTTGTCTTCCGTAGCTTTTCGTTTATCTTTTTTGTTTTTTAAATACTCTGTATCGTTTTTACCTAATCCGTGTTCCACTATATCTCTATTTAACGTTGATTCTATTTGAACATTGGAGGCATCTTCACACATAGCCTCAAACCAACTTTTAGCATTTTCAAACATTGTTTTCATTTTACCTGTTGTATTATTAAATAAAATATCTATCTTTTCGTTATTATTGTAACCTACAAGAGATAATAAATAAGGATACCAGGAATATCCTAATAGCTCTGCATCTTTTTTAACTGTGTTATTTTTAATTAATTTAGATGCAGTATCTGGGGGGAAAATAAGGTAACCAATTTCCTGCATCTCCTTAGTTTCTCCAGGTTCTATGGTTATATCCTCCGAGTTAGTCATATCTTTAACATACTTAGCTATATTTAAACCAGTATCTAGTCTATGTTCTTTGGACTCTAGTTCTTGTGCTTGTTCGGAAGTTAAAGGTTTTTCGACCCCGGGTTTATTTTCTATATCTTCCTCTTTTATAGTAGAACAACTCTCCGCGTCAGGATACTTTTCACAGTTCCATTTTACAAGATCGTCTCCACCATTTTTCCAAAGATCAAAACCACTAAATATTGCAGTAGCAGGCATTTGTTTTGAGGGTAAAGTAGTTTTAGTTATTTTACTCATAGATGGAAATGTAGTCTTTTTATTTTTTAATTCTAAGCTAGGGGCACGAAAAAAATCATTTATTTTTATAGGGGTTGATAATTCAAAATTAAAATTAACTATAAAATCGGGGTTGTCCAGAAACTCTACGCCTTCCATTGTAAAATCTTTTCTTGTGTCCTTAACCTTTTTTATTTTTATATAAGGACGTACTATATCTCTAAGCCTATGTATCATAATTTGGTAAGTTGCCCAAATATTACCAGAAGCAATATAACTAGGGTTGGAACTATCACGATGATTTTTTTTGTCGGGAGAATATATACTACCAGGAAGTTTAACAATAGCTTTAGTGAAATCCTTAAAATGAGTATTCATTAAACTACCAAAAGCGGCTTCTATAATGCTAAAATTAGAGGGGGTTGTATAGTAATCTAGAAGTTTATCATAATTAACAGTACGGAATTCAATAAAGGGGGTAACCTCTAAGCGTACAGGTAAGGATTCTATTTTCGAGGATTCACAAATAAAAGCTAAGATTACATCAGTCTTTACAGATATACCCATTTCATCAAGAAGAATATTTTTCCACGCCTCTAATCCTCTCTGAAGCCCCTTTATATTTTCACCAATGGTTGTCTTTACATGTTGCATATATCCATCAAATGCAAGTTTATCTTTTTTTGTGTGTTTTATGGTACGACCACTTTTAACTCCTTCTGGATTATCTCCCCACCATTTATCAACGTTTGCTGTAATTGTACGTACCGTGTTATTACGCTCCTTTATACTACAGGGGGCGTTACCCTTATCCTCTACAGGATTTTCCCAAAAACCTAATATGTTACTGTCGTCAGGATGTTCTCCAAAAAAGAAACCTTCTGGGGCTATATCATTTAATAATGTATATATATCTTGTTTTATAAAAATATCTAAATCAAAAATAGCATCTTCATAAATAGGACCTAGGGAATCAATACTTTCTATTTTACTAATATTATTTAAAAGATCTACCATATGAGGGACTATTTTTAAATAGTTGAATGTAATATTACAATCTTCTTGTATATCTTTTAAAAAGGAGAGAAGAGCCTTTGCATAATTTTCAAGTTCATCTTCATAAAAACTATCTCCTATATCAAAAAGTATGTGATTTTTATAATCTAATGTCAATTTATTCATGTTTGCTTACCCCACTACGTTCAATTGGTTAGATAATATAATATAGGATTATTCTTATTTTTTCCCAAGGGATGGGTTAGTACTTGGGGAAGAGGAAGGAGGAGATTTACGTTTATGTATACCGAATACTCTATCTATTTCCAAATTTACAATATTATCCTTGTATAAGGATAGTCCGTAAATATCTACTAAGGAAGATAACATCCGGATATCGGAAAGTTTTGATAAGTATCCTGTCAATAACCCATCTTTTAAATTAACAGGGGTTCCTCGTTGATTTAAAGTTTCTAACATACTGCGGAGAGCATGTTCAACCGCGTAATCTAATCTATATTGATCTGCTAAAATATTATCTAGAAGATGTGCAAAATCAGCAGATGTGGAAAGAGCTAACATTTTTTTTCGAATAAATGCAACAATTTGTTCTTGGGTCATACCTGCTATATCTTCGGGAGTAGTTGTTAATATTTTTTTAATTTCGTCAAGTTCTAAATCTGGCATAATAATTAAATCTCCTGGACTAGTGCAGAAACATCGTTTGTTTTAACAATTTTCCATTGCTTATCTATATGTATACTATTTTTAAATTCTTCTCTATGAGAAATTAAAATTAAAGTACCTACTTCTTGCTTTTTATCATTTATAAGATTACTCAGGGCTTCTATTCTATTGGAAGATAACCCTTTATCTACTTCGTCCATAATAAGAAAATTCAATTTTTTATTTTTAGAAATCATACGTTGCAATGTCCAAAGTAGAGCTATACTAAATATTTGTTTCTCTCCTGTAGATAAAGATTTAGAGGGGATATCATAATGGTAATCTTTCATATAAATACGGCGAACTAAATCTACACTATTTTCAGATTCAGATACAATAAATTCTTTATTATTGTCTTCTTCTCCGAATAAGTAATCTACATATTGGGGTAAAAGATCCTGTAAATCCCTTAACAGGTTATGTAAAAGTGCAGATTTTACTTTAGGTATTGTTTTATATAGGGCTTCTTTTACATAATAGTTATGTATAATTTCATTTTTGTCTGAAATAGTTTTAAGTAATTTTGATTTTCTAGCATTTATAGATGTGTATAATTTTATATTAGCTTCGTATTCTCCCTTTTCTTGTAAGTATGTAGCAAGATCCCCTTGTCTATCTTTTAAATCTATAATAACTTCTTGTAGTTTCTCGCGGGATAGATAAGAAAATGTTGTATTAAAGAAAGGAAGTACTGAGTCTATAATTGATTGTTTATTTAATAATGATTTTAATTTGATGTTTAAGGTAACTAATTGTGTATTTACTTTTTGTAATTTTACAGAATAATCCACGGCAGTGTCTATTCCCAGTTCTTTGTATTTATTTATTTCTTTGTTTATAAAGTTTAAAGTAGTAAGATATTCTACATTTAATTTTAAATTATTCTGTAATTGAACTGCCTGTAGTTTTAAACTTTCTCCTGTGGTTTGCATATTTTGTAAAATAGTATCTATATTTAGAACGTCATCAGGGTTTCCTTTAAAGATAGGAGATTCTAATTCTATTGCTTGGGTATATACGTTATATATTTGCATATTTAGAAAATCTATACGTTGTATAATATTTAAGTAATCTGTAAAGGTATTAATACGATACTCTGTAAGTTTTAATAATTCCATAGTGTCTGTTAACTTTATATTTATACGCGTAACCTCAGTTTTTTTATACTTACTGGATAGGGGGTGAGAACATACGGAACAATTACTATGATCTGATTTTAGTTCTGCGAGGGAAGAACGCATTGTAGTTAACTGTGCCTTATGATAACTGTGATTATCTTTTAGCAGGGGTACTACTTTGTCCAGATCCTGGGTACCTGAAAAAAGTATAATGGAGTCTATATCTTTTTTGTCGTAAGTATTCTTTTTTATAAAAAGCTTACTTACCTGTTCTTTTAGTTTTTGGATCTCTACAAATAATTGTTGAAGTTTGATACAATCACTATAATTAGAGGTAGTGAGTTCTTTTTGTTTTGTATCTTTACTAATAATAGATTCTAATTGGGATATAGATCCTTCTCCTGGCATATTTGTTTTTTGCACAGTGTACTCTTGTAGTTTGGTTTGGGCATTTTGAGCTTTTGTTAATTTTAATTTTTTATTTTGTAGAGCAGTAACCGACGATTCTAATTTTGTTACAGCTTCATTAATTTTTTGAGATAAAGGTAATACTATAGCTTTTTCGGGTTTAGTCTTTATAGAAGTTAATTGTCTTTCAATGTTGGATAATTGGGAATAATAATTTTCTGTTTCCGATATAGCAATAGAGTAATCTATTGTAATTTTACGGGTAGTTTTTATATCTTCTATTATTTCATTATAGGTTGAGTCTAAATCATCTTCAAATTCTGCTAATTGTTCGTCTAATTCTGCAAGGGTAGATTCTACTTTTATAATTTCTTCTTTACGTTCTTTATATTGTTTCATCTCAGTTAAAGCTGTTTGTTGCATAATATCATATATATCTAAATCAAACAGGGAAGATAAATATTTTTTACGTTCTGTTCCTGTACCATTAACTAATATATGGGAAGATTCTTGTGTAAGATATGCAGATCCTTCGTATTCTATTTTACCTAAACCCAGTAATTTACTAACTTGGTCTTGCGGTTCGTTCTTGCCTGCAGTTTTTTTATCTGTAATATCTAACCAGGTGGCGTCTTGTTGTTTTTTGAAAATAGTTAAATTAGAACCTCTTTTTTTTCTAATTTGTATAATTTTAAAAAGATCACCATTATCAGGATTCTCTAATAGTAATTCTCCTGTAAAACTTTTAGAACCGGGGCGTATAATAGAATTTTTATTACTTCCTCTGCTTGTATTTTCAAATAAAATATGCTCCAATAGTTCCCATATAACAGATTTTCCCGAACCATTTTCTCCAGAAATATGAATTAATCCTTGATTCATTAAATCAATTTCGACGGTTTTCCATGTAAATCCATTTTTAACTTTAAAATTTAATATATTCATATGAACTCTTTCCTATTTTAAAATAGTATATCTATTCATCATATAGAGAATTTATAGAATAGGATAAATAAAAACTTAATTATTTTAAAAATACTAAAATAATATAATAAAAATTTTAATAAAGTCAATACCAGGTATTCATTTTTGCTTAAGATTTTACTAGATCAGTATTCCTTTAATATTTTATTTTTAAATCTTTTATATTTTATGCGTCATAGGATTAACTAGATGATTTTCGGCTACGCCTACAATCATCTAGCTCGTCATATTCATTCCTTACGGAATGAACATTCCTTTTTTATCTTACGGAGAAGACCCTCTTATCCTTCTCCCCAACCAGTTGGGGATCTGTCCTTCTCTCCCATTGTCTTTTTACAAAACTTTAAACAGGATTGCAAGGAAAAAATGCACTAATTTTAAAAAAAAATTACGATTTTATTTTATTAATAATTACTACATAGTACCTGAATATCGGTAATAAATATTACTAAAATAAATCGTAGGGAACATGCGTTTTAGTCCTTGACAGAGGTTTTGTAGATCTCTGTATTGACTCGGTAGATAACCGTAATATAACTAAAAGTAAATATTACTAACACCCTGTAAGTTCTTAATTATACTTGTTATAAAATTTTTTGTATTTTTTTGTATTTACAAAAATACCCGATTATTTCGTAAGTGAAACGAAAACTAAAGTGGCTGATATCTTATCTAAAATATACTTTTTGTTTGTAGAGTTTTCTATATTATTTTCCTTAAAAATAGATTTAAAGTAAGAATAAACAGGAAGGTTATAGTCGAGGCTTCCTATGAAACTAGAAACCATAGAAGTGAAAATATCTTCGGGTATTATTATGGTTTCTAGGATTTTGTGGGTTATGTTTGAAATTTTTAAATAGTTGTAGTTTTTCTTATTATTTGTATTTTTATTAAAAATTACTTTTAGGGCATTGGTTTCATATACAATGTACAAAGCTTTAAGTTCTAAATGATTTAATAAAGAGGTTAATTTATCTTTATATTCATCTAGGTTTAAAGAACCCTTACTTTGTATTTTCAGGTAATATTTGTCTGAGTTTGGAATAAAGCCACTTACTAAGGAATAATCTGCATATTCGTGGTTTCCATTTTTTTTGTCAAAAAATAACTCTGCTAACATTAATGTAACACTATCAGAAAAACTATTTGTAGGATCGGTCACAGTAGGTATACTTTCGATAAGGTAAGGAATATATGTCATAATATTTACCACATAGGGTCTATACGACTAAGGGCATAATCTTGGTACAAGTCTATAAGACTTCCTTGTACAACACATTTACCTCTAGCAAAAGAATTACGTCTGGCTAAAACGACTAACCACCAGCGGTAAGAAGATGTCCTAGCTCTGTACTGGGCTATCATCTCCATTTTTAGTTGATCCTCCGTTATAGTATGTACTAATTCTTTCATTACTTTAATATTAGTTTTTTGTGTTGCTTCTTTCTTCTCATATTGTAATTTATACGTTTTGTAATATTTTTCCCATTTTTCATCTAGTTGTTTAAAAGTACACCATTCTCCAAACAAATAATCCCACGTTTCTCCTTTGTATAATTCTGCATCATAATCTCCGGGTACAGCTACGGGCTTTTTGTAAGTAGAATACATTCCTCCATTTTGGGTTAGGGAATCTGTGAATAATCCCATGAGTCTGAAATTTAAATCTGCTTGTGGGAATGTAAAATCTAATAAATCTAATTCTCGTTTAGCGGGATTGAAAATATATTTTTTAAAATATATATTTTGATATTCGATGCCTTTAGAGCTCCCCATCCAATTTTTAATGTCGGGATTTACTATATATTTATTGGTGTGGTTATAGTTCTCTAGTAGGGAGTACTCTTTCGCTAGGGTTAATAGGGTTGCCATAGAACCTAATCTATTATGTTGTACTACTCCATAATTAGCTCCGGCATTATCTCCTATATCATTTTGAGCAAATCCATAGGCGTCTTTAGCTCCTGTTTCGTAGCCACAGGTAATAGTTTGTAGTAATGTAATAGGATTTGTTATTCGGATATTTGGGTATTTTTCTAAAAAAAGTGTCCAACTACTTTTACCGAATTTACCGTCATCTTTTACTTGCACTTCTGCTTGTATTTCTAGAATAGTTTCTTCTACTTTTCCCCCCGCAATTCCATCTATAGGTCCTACGTTATAGTTTAAATCTTTACACATTTGTTGGAAGATTAGAACTTCTGGTCTTTTTGTTCCGTGTTGAATTACTTTTCTGCCTATTCGTTGGTATGTCATGGTATAGCTCCTTTGTTTTTGGTCTTATACGTTATCTACATAAATAGAATATACTATTTTAATAATTGTCTTGTGTGTAAAATGCAATATAATTCAGTGTATTTATGTAATTTATTTTACTAAAACAGCATAAGGTTATACTATGACGGAAAAGCCTGCAGAAATTAAAGTACCTCAGCCGGTGTCACGGGAGCAGGTTATATCTCAAAATCCTGTAGGTCGGGTAAAAGATATTGTTAAATCCGTGGTACAGAAGTATATAGATACGTTCTTTACTGCTGATAAAAATTATAGAAATAATTTATTATTAAAAAGCGCAGTACCCCAGGGAATACAATACGATGCTAATAAAACATTTGTAGATATCAATAATCCTTTAAAGAAGAAATTAAATATATACAGAATGTTTAATGAGTTTAGGCAGACCTTACCCGCTATAATTGTAGCAGATACTTCGTATAATCCACGTATAGATCTGAGAGGCTTAGGTATGTTAGGATCCGCTAAACTAGAAAATGGTGTGTGGCGGGGTTCTTATCCGGTAGTAGCTGACGTGGGAATACACATATTAGTACTTAGTAATGACGAGACTACTACGGGGTTATTGTTTAGTAGTTTAGATTTAGCCTTTAGTTCCCTGAGGAATATAGGCGGAGGATCATATTTAGTTTCGGGAAGACCCGGGGATCCCTGGGTAGTAAGATTGCCTTTAGTTTATACGGCCTCTGGTTCGACAAGAGAACAGGTTACCGATGATAATGTTGCATCTTTCTGGCATAGTAGTTTTGATCTAGATGTTTCTTTTGATGGGGCGTTTGATATACAGATGGACGGACCTAAATTTCTAGAAGCCTCTGAGGCGCAAGTGGGAATTAGTAGTAGTTGTAGTAGTCCTCCCGAAATAGTAGCTCCTAGCTCTGTAACTATAAATAGTAGATTCACTCTACAATTATATGGTTATGATTATAATATTCACCAAGTTATTGTTGATGATCCCAATATTGCTATAATAGAACCTAGATACTTAGAAGTTACCCCTAAAAAAATAGGAACATTTAAAATACAAGTTATAGATAAAACAAAACAAACAAAGGGTGCGTTTAATACTAATATTGTAGTTGCGGAAAAAGAAATAAATGTAACTTGGTATTAGAGTAGTGTTGAAAAACTAAAAGTTTATATTATTTTTCTTACATGACAGTATTACTACATAGAATATTAAAAAATATTGTTATTTATAAAGAGATCATTTTCGTTTAAGGAGTTACTAAATGGCTACTACTCAATTATCAACTACCAGATTTATACCACCTGGTGCATATATAGGACAAATTATAACACCTTCTCCTGTATCAACTTCTGAAGATTCTTTATTACCTTGTTATGTAGCAAAAGGTTCTCGTTATGCGGTAGGTAGAAATTTAGGTATAAGACGCTCTTTTATTTATGAGAAGGCTTTAACATTTTCTTCTATTGCTCCGTATCAGGCACCTATAGTTTATGCTAGTGATGGGGATAATGAAGATGCTGCGGTTAAATTATATAAATCTGATGGGTCGGAAGTAAGAAAAGATCAATGGAGATTTGTTGCATCTGGTGGCAGTTATAGTTTGGTAGAAATCAATGTAGAAGTTTTTGATACTACTGCTTCTTATATAATAGATTATCAAAGTACTTCTCGTTTGGTAAAAGATCCCCTTCCTGTAGAAGAACTAAGATCTATAACAACACTTGGTGATAATTTTGATACTTCTCAGTATGTAGAATACACACATTATTATATTGATGTTTCTATGACGGGACCTACGGCTGTAAGCGGTACCCCCCATACTGCATCGATTGCTCTTAGTGATACCAAACATGTAGCCCCCTCAGCAACTTCTCCCGCCCCCACGGGAACGGTTACAGGTACTATGTCTACATATACAGGGGTATATAATAGATTGTATAGTGTAGAAGTTATTAATACCTCCGCCGCAGGTATGTTAATTGAATGGTCAACCCCCTATGCTGAAACGGGCTACGGGGCTCCTCCTGCTATTCCTTTCGATAGTGGAGATACCCGCCAAATAATGGTACCTTATGGAGGGATCGGAACTACAAGTGTTACATTTGAATTAGGGATAGGAGTAGACATAACCCATCGTGGTACTCCGGATCTTTCTTTCACAACTGGGGATAAATATTTGTTCGGTGTTTCTGGACTACCTCTTTTTGAAAAAGATGTTAGGTTTAATAATACTAATCAATTCCCTGAAATTGGCGCAGTTGTAGCAGTATCAGCACCCGCAGGAACTGCTACAATATCTGTAAATGTTGAATCTGAATACACCGGAAATAATAATAGAACTTATAGTTTTTATTGTTACCATGTTTCTGGGGATCACGCTTCAATAGCCTGGCATGGAGTAGACCAAGAACTTGCGGTGTCGGGTAGATTAGTACTTAATCATAGTGGTGTTAGCGTTACTGCCCTCACGGGAATAACACTCAATGCTGGGATTTATCTAGACATTACAACGGGTACAGGTGCTTGGTTTGCCGAGGGAGATAGTTATACTCTTACCGCAAAAGCACCTCAGATTTTTTATAGAGGTAAAGATGATAGAACCACGACTTTTGCTGTAACAGTAGCAACGGCTACAGGCACCAATTCTTATCTTACAGGGTACTTAAGTGCTAATACGCCGGAAGGTGGTTACAGCACATTTAATGTAGTAGTTAGTGCTTCGTCTGTAGATTATGATGATAAAAATGGGAAATATGTATTTGGGGATAACCTTATTACATACTTTAAAAATTCGTATTGTCCGTGGTTTGTGACAGTAGGCATGGTTTCTTCTCCTAGTAATGTGTTTACAGGAGGAATGCCGCCCTTTGGTGATAATTGGACTATGGCGTTTGACAACTTGGATACTATTAATTGGAGTCTTAATGCTAAAAATAGTCAAAACTTTAATGCTGTAGATTTATTTACAGACGTTTATGGTACTATAACTGGAATTCCTAATACTAAATATATTATTTTGGATAACAGCCCTCTTAGTATTTTCGGCATAGAGAATGTTAGCGGTACTGCCTTTATTTCCGGCACAGACTTTACTCTCTTATCTGGAACATCTTATGTATATTTTTCTTCTGCGGCAACTACCACCGCTAAATTAGCTTCTGTTCCTATCACAGTAAATTATCTTTATAATTCCGCTGAGCCTAATCCTGGAGATCTTTATTATTTAACTGCTCTTTATCTACGTCCTCACACAGGCACAGATAGTTTATATGATACTCCTATACTGTTAACTTCTCAACAAACAGCAAGAGACTTATTAGCACCTGCTACTCTTGCTAATGATATATATGTAATGTCAGAAGTAGCATGGGATAATAATGTAGGTGCTTTTTATATTATACAAGTAAACGATATTGATGGAGACGGTACTTATACTGAGCTAGATTACCAAAGAGCTATAGATGTATCCGAAGGACCTACACGTATCGCGGATATAGAAGTAATTAATAAGTGGAAAACATTGCCTTATTTACTTAATCACGTTAATAGAATGGCAGATCCTTTCGCCAGACGCCACAGGATGACTTTTTTAGGAATGCCTACTGGAACCGAGATAGGCAATAAGGATACTTCTGGTACTTTAGTTTATACCGCTGCACGTACTTTGCAAGTATACGGAGAATCGCCTTCTCATGGAACAAGAGTATTGGTAGGTCATACTTATGCTAAGCGAAATATTACTCTGGAGAATAATGTAGAAGCCGAAGTAGAGATGGATGGTTCCTTTATATCTGGGGCAATTGCTGCAAAGGTTAGAGGGTTCGCTCTTCCCACTACTACTTTAATGAGAAAACAACTAGGGGGCTTTACATACATTGAGACTTTTGGTGATATAGAATCTTATGAAAATAAGCAATTAGGTAAAAATAACATGGTCTATATTACAGATACAGGATCTGGGGTTTATCAAATTGAGGATGAAACTACTGTAGATACTTATGCAGAAGATTTCTATAGTATTATGAATATGACCGAAAAACAATATGTTACTCGGTACATTGAACATAGTATGGATAAAACTTTAATTGCTATGGTTGTTCCTTACCCAGAAGCAGCGTTGACTGTAGTAAAAGGAGAATTATCTAGACTATTAGATGATATGGTTTCGGATAATATTATAGCTCCTTATTTAACTGATGCGGGTCTTCCTAGAGATATTGATACTTCTACGGATTTAAGAGTATATGCTGATTCGAATAGCAAAAATTTAATAAGATTCTTATATTGTTATTTCTTACCAGGAACTATTAAAAGGCTCTATGGGATGTATACTGTTGATCGAACATTAACATCTTTAGGTTTAGCGTAATTTTAATTATTTAAGCGGAGGTTTATACCATGGCTACAACAATGCCAACAAATAGTTCAAATCCATATAATGTAATGCTTGCCGAGAGGTATGATCCTACCAGTATAGGTCCAGGAGCGGCTCTAACTTATCATGGTATGAGTATTGCCTACAACAGTACCGTTATAGGTAGGGTAAAAAACTGGGCTCCTAAGTCTTATGCTAGAGATGGTACCTATATTTATGAATTAAATATGTATACTTGGGGGCGTCCTATCGATTATGTTCCCGGTAGAATGTCCGAGCCGTCTATTTCCTTTGGGCGTGTAGAGATGTGGGAAAGGGAGATAGAAAAAGAATTAGGGTATGGTAAATTGTGGATTGATCTTATGGATCAAAATACCCCGTTCGCTATATTTGAACATCTATACAAAGGCACTGTCCCTTATAGGGTATGGGAATACCTTGGATGTTGGTTTAAGAGCAAAGAATATAGTGATTATTCCAATGATGGTGATGGTATTGTTTCCGTTGATTGTGAACTTGCTTATGT
>Ga0307928_10003284_pt1 | contig 12346 bp, 9 predicted proteins | sample AceLakmetagen232_FD_201815 | JGI IMG/M metagenome (GOLD analysis project Ga0307928, IMG submission 201815) | Saline water microbial communities from Ace Lake, Antarctica - #232 | ecosystem: Environmental > Aquatic > Non-marine Saline and Alkaline > Saline | place: Antarctica: Ace Lake... | reverse complement strand
TACTTCCATTCCAGATCATTTGAAGGTTCACGCCTCTGCCAACCTATACTTACATCACATCCTAGTCTTTCAAGTGCTGTGGCATATTCTAGCGTAACAATTCCGTAACCAGAAAAAGGTGTTGTCCATCCATACCAATTTAGTCCTTCTTTACATCTTTTTTTTGTCATCTTCTTCAATTGCAACATTAACAATTCTTGCAACCCTACCTATATTCTTGAGCAAAGCCCAAATCTGAAAATCCAGCTCTACTGGTTCTTCACAAGGAATAAAGGTGTCCGTAGAATTGATAGAGATAATCATGCCATGCTTTTCTGTGGCGGGATCATACTCTGTCGCATATTCTTTTGGAAAAATAAACATTCTCTTTCCAAAGACATTTTTAAATGGTAATACTTTTTTTGTCGATTTTTTTCTTTTAGCCATATTTTTGATTAAAATTTTAAGGGTTTTTCCCCTCCACCCTTAAAGGACTTGCTGAGTGAGAAAGTTGCAAGTTACTTCCATTTACTACGAATCAATCTATCTTGCGGATTCAAGTCTTCGCATGAAGCCTTGCTGTAAGATAACTGATTTTAGGTATGCTTTCCAAGCAATAGCGGTCTTTACCTTGTATTCATCGCCATGTCCACCCGGAGGGGTAACCACGACATCAAAATCGCCAGGTAAAAGTCTTGCTATTCCGTATGCACCTTCTCCTAGAATAATTGTCTGTTCCACATAGGAAACAGAGGAATTAGATCCTGAATTTGCAACTGATGGAGCTGTAGAAGTTCTTACGAACCTCACACCATCAATGTTGGCAATTTCACCTGTGAAGATGGAATTGTCCTTTGCTAAGTATCTAGTAGCTTCTCTGAAGGCACTATCCTTCATTAAGCGGGTTTTTACATAAGGGGATATGATTGATACATACTCATCTCCCATCATAGGAGTGTCTGCGGTTTCCAAAGATTGCACAGTATCAAGTATGTCGTCTAAGTCAATCGTGTCAGTTGTTAGAATATCAGTTCTAGCTGTTTTCTGGTTAGCGTAGTTAACGCTAGTTCCAGCAACAAGAACATCTCTAACTTTTTCGTTAATAGTTTCACCTGCGTTTTGTCCAACGAGTTTTTTATACTCATCAGGAAGATCCAAGAAAGAAGTTTCTTTCAAGGCTTCGAGCAAGGTTACTCCGTTTCCCCAAAGTTCCAAAGTGGCTGTAACTGTGCTATCAGCAACAGTTGCAGGACTCCAAGTTGGAGAGTCATCCAAGACCGAGCTTGGAATGGACATCTTCGTGAATTTTAACCAAGAAGCGGTTTGACCTTTTCTTCGCATAGTCAAATCGGGAGCACCGAATTGAGGATAAACCAGTTTTGGTTTTGCGAATTCTAATGTTTTTCGAACATTATATGTTTCAATCGTATCTGCACCTAAAGTGCGTGTCATTTCTGCCATATTATTTTATTCACCTCCTTTTTATTGCTGTGGTTGGGACATCTTTGCAACAGCTTTATTTTTCAACTTTTCCAGTTCTGCCATAGGCATTGTCCAAAGATTTTGGTCTTCGGCTGTGCCCGGTGCTGCCATTTCTGGTTCACCTTCGGGTGCTGGATTAGTATTAACAGCTGGTGCTACTGGAGCACTAGGCTGTTGTCCCTGTGGTTGCTCTGGATTACCGGCGAGTTCTTCAACTCTTGTGGCAATCTTTTCCTCAACCTCATCAAGTGCGGTTTCCCAATCACCTGTAAGAAAAGACTGGCGAGAGGCAAAAGCCCAGGGGTTTAACCTGATTCTTTGCAACTCATCTCCTGAAAGTTCCGGATAAAGACTAAATCTTTCTTCCATGTTTCCTCTCAACCTAGCATCAGATAATTCTAATGCTGCAGCGTATTGTCCTGCTTCGGAATCAAAGGGATTACCTTCGGGATTATCCATAGGCGAAGTTTTCTGCCTACCTGAACGCCGGGAATCTATCAAAGCTTTATTCAAACCTTGAATGTTCTTTTTAAGAACACCTATTTCTTCATCCTTAGGATCGGGTGAAGTCCCACTTGGGTCGACTGGAGTTCCTTCTGGAGTAGTATCACCGCCAGGAGTCCCTGAACCGGGAACATCTTGACTCGCTACAACTGGAGCACCTGCATTTTGACCATTTTCGTTTTTATCATCCATATTACAACCTCCTTTCTAGAGCTTAATAGCTCAAGGTTGGGTTCGTGAGGCATGTTTCACCAACCAACCCTTTAACTATCAAACTATATCAGTTTATATATAGTTCCAACCTGATGTCAACTAGACGCTATTTCTTTAAAATCTTTTGGAGCATTTCTCTCTTTTCCGCTTCTGTCAGGCTATTATCATTTAAGATTTTCTTAATGTCATTTTGTCTACTTCTTATATTGCTTTTACCTTGATAATACTGATCTAAGACTCCCTTTTCAGATCCGATAAACTGTGTCTTGATTCCGGCAAAAGTATCTGCCAGAGCTTGAATTACATTCCTATCTCTACCGGCATAATCTTTCTTTCCAGTAACAGCTGGAGCAACCTTTGATGTTAAATTACTAAGGAATTGTGGAGAAGCTGTCCTAGCAACATGACTTATACGAGCCTTAGTATTTTCACCCTTCATACCTTCAGATTCGTATTTAGTTATTGGTTTATCAAAATAGAAATCCTTATTTGCCATCTGTTGTGCGATCTCGGTAAACAGAGGATTAAACCCAAGTCCAAAAGGAAGTTTACCTCTTTCTCCACTCTCAAACACATTTCCAAAAGGATAGGTATAAGTAGGATCAAGGTATGCTTGTTTTCCATCCTTATTCTTGAACGGAAGCCTAATAAAGTTCTCAGCATAAGCTGGTCTAGCCTCATCTTTACTAAAGTTTTCAATTTCTCTCTTAAACTTTCCATACTTAGCAATTCTAGCCGGGTTCTGCACAAGTGTTTTAGCTGTAAAAGGAACAACCTGTCTAGTGAATGAATAAAACGGAATTACATTTTTAGCGATACCTCTTTCTGTTTGACTAAGTATGTATGGTGAAAATATTGCCTCCTGTGCCTTGTCTGCTGCCTTCTTAACGAGCTCTGGGTCTTTTAAGGCTTCATTAACTGTCTTTCCTGCTTTTTTAGCAAATTTCTCTATCCAAGACTTAAAGACATTAAGTTTCGAAGTTTCTTCAGTAACATTCTGAAGTTTCTTTGGGAAGTCTAAGATCTTTGCTCCCTTGCTCTGTTCTACAACTTTTGCTGTATCCAAAAACTCATCTAAAGCTGCACCAAACCTTTTTTGTTTGATGAGCCCTATGGATTCGGCAACATCAACAAACTTCTGATTTCCCTTGCCAACATATTGTTTAACAGCACTAACATATTCTGCTGTGGTTTTAACCAATCCCTTACCTGTGCTCATGTCAGAAAGTATCTGGTTTGAGAGCAGATTCCTTATATGATATGCGGGGTTATAGACTGTCTTTCCAGCCTTCCAAGCGTTAAGCATTTTATCCCAACCGGTAACCTTTTTAACATCTGAAGTTTTGTTTATATATTCAACGATTGAATTGGGTAGAGATTTGTTCTTAAAGAACTTAGCCACTTTACTATTTTTGATAGCATTTGGTGCATACTGGAATCCTTCTGGAACAATTCTATTAATAACCTTTCTACCCTTCCTGACTGTTTCAACAGTAGACCCAAAATCTTTAGCAATCTTCTTATAAAACCTTGCAGCCTCAATATCTTTAATTCCAGCCCCAATTCCAGCAAAGGTAGGTGCTGCAAATTCTTGAACATAGCCTGTAGCTCCCTTTCTTATTTTACTGAACTGTTGACCAATACCGGGGGCAACTCTTTTGATATTACCACTCGTTTGTGCAACATCAATATATTTATCAAAAATATGTTTCATGTAGACACCCTTATATTTCTTGAAACTTTCACGACTCAAGATTCCTAAATCAACAGCCTCTTTACCAATCTTTTCAGTTAACTCTCTAAGAGGAGCTGCAAGTTTTTCATATTTAGCACTTGTATCAATTCCACCCTCAAGAATCTTACCGATTCTTCTTTGTGCTGCTGGGGACATGTCTTTAGCTGTAGTTTTAACCAACTTATAAAGTTCGTTTAATCTCTTGCTAGTAATATTTTCTGTTTCTTTAAGCATCTTTCCAAACTCAGGATTTCTGAAGTATGGATTAACTTTCTCTACAATATTGGCAATTTTGGGAGTATTCCTAGCGGTATCCATTACTTTATCTCCAAACTTAGTAAGCCTCAGGACATCATCAATCTTAGATACTGCCTTACCCCCAACTTTAAGAATCTTTGTAAAAGGAATGAAGTTTAAAGGATCAGCAACCATTCTCATAGCAAAACCCCCCACCTTCTTTGCAGTATCACTCCCCATTGCCCTGTTCCACATTTCATCTGACTTAGCCCTATTTTTAGAAGAAAGAAGATAGGGAATATTGGCTTTTCTTGTAAAATCAGCAGCTTTATAAAATCTAGAATCTTTATTACTCAAAGCTTCTTCATAAGTTTTACCTCCTGTGAGTAGACTTTGAGCCCACTCAGAGGGTTTGTTTAGAGCATTAAATACCTTCCCCATTCCTGTTTGAGGCTTCTGTTCAATTTGTGGTTGGGGTTGAATGGCGGGAGCAGCACCAGGAGCAGGGGAGGGTGGAGGTTGTAATCTATCTAAGTTTGTATTTAATCTATCCACAACAGAAGGGTCAGCTGAAGGTTGTGTAGTTCTTGAGCTGGGCTTAAATTTTCCGAAGTCAATGGTGAAATATGACATTTATTTAAATAGATTGCTGAACCAACTCTTAACTTTACCAGCAGTTGATTTAACTCTGTTAACGATTGGTGCTGTATATTTCTGAACTGTTTGCTGAACATCACCAAGCCTTTGAGCAGTTGGTGTTGACCAGAAATTCTTTCCAGCATTATATTCTGGAGTAAAGTAATTCTTAACTGCACTTGTAGCTTTCTGTGCAGCCTGTCCAAAGTTCTGTGTCATTTGTGGAATATTAATTTTTGGAGGATTCCATGAAGAACCTCCTCCTGAGTCATGGCTTCGTAATTGTGCTGATGGTTGTGATGTTGGTGTTGGTGATGGGGTTGGTGTTGGTGCTGACTGGTTAAATCCTTCATCTTTCATTAGTTGGATCATACTTTTATCATTACTTCTGTAGGCTCTGTCAATTGCAGTTTGATCTGGTTTATATCCCGATTTATAAGTTCCCTCTGGAAGTCCAAGAGCAAGTTCGATATTTTTTGTTCTTAGATCATGAGGTTGCCGACTTGCATAAAGCGTAGGTTCACTACCTGTCTTCGACCTAAGTTCTGGAGGGGCTGCATACCAAGCACCCCAACCCTGCTCGTCTTTAATTATTTTAGCCATCATTATATTCTTCTGAGGATTTAACATGTCATCCCAAGACCTGATTCCATACTGAGCCAGAAGTGCCCCTTTACGACTCTGAAAATCTTTAAAGGTATCGGAGTTTATTCTATAAAGTCCTCTGTCAATAGATCCATTTCGATTTGCAATATCAACTTCTGTCCCGGTTTTTAGTCCGGTATTTTCTCCTTTGATCACACCATTTTCATCTGTATATCTTAAAACCCTCATTGCATCTTGTGCATCCTCTCCAAAGACAGAAACAATCTCTCTGTCATAAGGATTTTTCATATCATCACGATTTCCACTACCACCCACAGGAGGCGGGTTAAATATGTTCATTCCTCGGAAAACTTCCTGAGCCTTAGAAATTGCTGTAGAAGCAAACTGTTTACCTTTTTCAAATAAGCTCTTGGCAGTATCAACTCCCTTTTGAACGATTGGTGAATAGAAACTCTTGTAATACTGCATAACATTTTTGACAGGATCAACTATGGCTTTTTGTCCAATCTGTTTTAAATTCTCAGGAACTCCCTGAATATTCTTTTCAAAAGCATCATATCCTTTAATATTTTCTCTAGCGAATTGTTGAGCACCGGCAGCAGCCTTCAAAAGGTTGCTTGATTCTATATTTGGTTTCCAAATCAAACCTCCCTGATCGTTTCTTATAACAGCTCCACTTTCCACCAATTTATTAGCTCTAGCCTCTGTAACAGCTTTAACTCCATCATCACCTTGTAGGAACTTAATCCTTTCTGTCCCTACTTTTCCATCTGTAACTGTGTAGACATAGGCATTATCCAAAAACTTTGAGATACTCTTATCACCAGACAATCCAGACATTAAGAATCCATCTGCATCAAGATATTCTGGAGGAAGTCCCTCATATTGAATCCTATGAAATACTCCCTCAACATCTGCATAATTTTCTTTAAATCTTCCGGAGTCTTTTATTCGTCTAACATCCTGTAAAACAACATCTCCCTTTCTAATCTTTTCACCAAACAAGTTGGTTAGGTTGCTGTCCTTGTCAACAAATACTGGCTCGTAATCATTAAGATTTTGTGCAACATTAATTAAGCTTTCGTGGATGTCAATAGCCTGACTTGTCTTTTCCATGTAGGTATCTGCCGAAGCTTCGTTTCCAAACTGTGCAAATCCTCCAGAAGCCTGTTCGTAGAACATTGCTTTAGTCTGAGCTAACTCAATTCCTTTGGTGATGTATTCAACCTTATTAATCTTTCCCTTCTTAAACTCTGTTTCAAGATCGTCTTCGGCTTTATTAAACATGCTATTATTTTTTCTAACCTCCTGATTGAACGATGATGCTGCAGCTCTTTGATTAATCTCCTGAACCTTATAAATCTGATCAGTTATATTTTGAGTTGTATTTGCAATTTGATTATCAATTCCAGTAATATCTGACTGTAGATTGTTAAAGGCAATTGTAAGTTGAGTCTTCTGATCTCCGCTTGCAGCAGCAATAGCTTGCTGGTAGGTTTGAATCATATTCTCTTTATCTGATCTACTTTGATATAGTCTATCCAAAGTCATCTTTTGACGATCTAGGCTCTCAAGGGCGTTCTTCACAGCCGGGGATGAAATTCCAGGTGTCCCGCCTCCAGTTAGTTCAGCATACAAACCAGCTCCACCTTCAGCAGAAGGAACTCCCATTCCAGCTCCAAAAGTTTCCGAAACCTGTAATTTTGTGTTGGTAATGAAATCGTTTATATCACCTCTCTTTGCAGAGTTTGTGTAGTTGTTTTTCTGTGTGGCTATACTGTCTGCAGTTTCATTATCTCCATCAGCCCTAGCCTGTTGCTCAAGCTGATCATAAAGTTGTGCTTTCTGCCACATTTTTTCAGAAGTATCTTCCGGCATTTTTGAAATCTCAAGCATCTTTTGTCGTCTGAAATCTGATCTATCTTCTCTTTCTGATTTATCTAATAAACCTTGAACTTTTTGTTCCTGTTTAAGATAAGCCTGAGATCCGGGCTCAGTCATTTTATCTAACTTAGCTTTCTCGTAATCAAACATATCCCTGGTTAAAATATCTCCACGCTGATAGGCATTTGAATATGCAGCATCAACTACATCCACTTGAACATTTCTAGCCTTCTCAGTTAGTGTCTGGCTTTGAAGCGGTGTTAATCCTATCCTACTAAGTCTTTCCGTAAGTTTTGAAAGGTAACTCTCAGCTGACAAATTACCCTGCTCATACTGGTCATCAATAATCGCATCTTCTGCAGAAAGTTGTCTTTTTATTAGCGAGGAATACGAAGAAGAACCTCCAGAGAACGCTGATGGTCTGCTTATACTTTTGTATTTTGATAGTAAGCTTCTAAGTGCCATATTTTATACCCCTGCTTTTGCATTTAAGTTTTGCCCTTTTTGAGCAACTGCACCTTTTAATGTTGCTGTTTGTCCGGTTGGTGTCCCTGTTGAAGTTGATATTCCACGCCTACCACTATTCTGTTCAGGAGAAAGTATTGGTGCTGGTGTAGGAGCTGTGTTTGCCTTAGAAACCATATCTTCCATTGTTCCCATAGTTTCAGCATTAGCTTCTTCAGCAGCTCTAGTTTTCTGCATTGCATCAATTTGTGCTCTAACCGCACCCTGAGATAGCTGTTGGAATTTGGTCATGGTAGCTACTAATTCCTCATCACTCATTTCTTTCTTCAACTTCTTGATTTCCTTTTGAGGATCTTTAAATCCGGTAAGTTCAAGATAACTGTGAAGTGAAATTGCGTTTCTATCCCTCATGGTTGAAGCATCAATGACTTTATCCGACCTGGAAAGCGGAAGAATATTCTCCCAATCAAACTCTACATCACGCTTAATCATTTCTCCATTTTCATAAGTTTTTGTATCTTCGTTATAAACACTCTCCGTCATAAACTGGTGGGTTTCTGGGAAGTATTCAATGAAGTATTCTTGGATTGTTTGGATAAGATCTTCCCATTTCATACGCAAGTTTTGAGCAATATCTGCAACTGGTTGATATTGAATTGCAGCTACCCTCCCTGTGTAAGGTGCAGTTCCTGCAGCTAAGGCAATCTTTGGGAGTCCTAAGTTGAATAGATGCTCTGTGGTTCTGTCAATATAACTCTCTGATGGGAATGGAGAAATTGACATTTGAAGCGGTCTGAAATCTACATCTTCACCCTCAAGGAAAATAACTTGACCAGATCCAGGCTTAATTGAAGAAGGATCAAAGTCTGGCATGTTTACTACCAAGAATTTCATATGTGAGCCTACCCTAACTAGATCACCTTCCTCACCAGACCTATCATTTAGCTCAACTTGTGGATCTACTAAATCGTCAATAAATCCTTTACTCCAGGGCTTACCCGCAACTGTGAATGAGTGTCCGATAAACTTTGGAATCCTCTTGTATTTGGTAACAACAAACTGCACAAGTTCTTTGTTGATGTAGACCAAATTAATAACTTTAAGACTTTTCTCTTTCTCTCCCTTGACCTTCATAACTTCGTAACCCCAATAGTCTTCAATATTTGCTTTTGGAATCTTTGATTTTCCAGAAGGAACTTTAGAGCTAGTTCCAGAAGGTGATGATAAAATTCCGTATTGATCGTTTAGATGAGAACCTTTACTTTCTGATGCATTTTCTTTTTCAGAAATTGGCGTTGCTTCATAATCAAATTCACGCCTTATTTTATCTATACTCCATTGATCAGAAAACGAAACGAATGAGAAAGTTGTCCCAGATGCATCATCCCAGCCAACTGAAACTTTTAACAGATCCTCAATAGGAGTGATGACAATCTTTTTTCCATCAGCCCCATCAACAACCCTACAGTCAAAAATGAAGTCCCCATCCCTTATTTGATTAACTGCAAGCTTTTCTAAGATTAAAGTCTGGAATTTATTTTCTCTGAAGGTCTTTCTGATCGCTGCTTCAAGTGCCTCAGCTCTGGATACCTCAACATCATTTGATTCATCCTCCGGAACAATTTTGATTTTTGCTGGGAAGTTAGTAATGATCCAAATAAGTTTCTGACAGAATTTACCAATGTAATTTAAAACAACTTGGATATGTCCTTGTTGCTGTTTAATTGCTTGACCAACAACATTTGTCCACTTGTGGTGATTGCCATTGAAGAAGTCCTGGCGTTTTTCAATAACTGTTTTTCTTTCGGAGATTTCAGACGAGGACTGTTTAATCCTTTTCTTAGCCTTAGAACTAATTTCCTCTCTTAGCTTTTCTGATACTGTATCATCAATTATAAAGTTTGACATATTTTTAATTAGTTACTGTTCCTTGCATTATATTAAAATCTACCGCTTTGTAAAAGCCCTGTTTTGGTGCTCTAGCCTCAATGAAGTGCAAAGCCATCATAAAGCTTGAAAACTGGTCATTCTTAATTTTAGCATCATCTTTACTAGCAATTTCAAGTTGTCTTCGTAGACCGGTTAGTTTGGGGCTTGCTTTGACCCCTCCCCACGCTTTGTTCTTATCAACAATTTTACCACTTTCCGACACAATAAAATTTCTACCCCTACCAAGAACCTCTTTAACCTTCCCCATCCCTTCGGCTTTAACTTCTGCATATCCTCTACCTTTCGGAGGAAATGGATACCCATGTAATTCTCTAAAAGCATCTTCGGCATTTTTACCTCCTAGACTACCTGCATCATAAATAAATTTTGATCGTGCAGGCGATACCCTTTTAAATTTATTAAACATCTCTTTAATCATCTCATATTGAACTGATAAAGGTAAGCTTTCTCCCTTCCAGGCTTTGTGAAAAACTACCCGGTGGGGATGCTGTTTAAAAGTTCCATCTTTAAGTTTAGTCCTTAGGTTATATCTAATGCAAGTTACAGAGGTTTCGTCTTCGCTGGCAGCCATGTCTGTAGCAAAAACATAATAAGCTTCTTCCTTTGGTTCTTCACAAAAACCCGATTCTTCGTCATATTCTAAATCACTCTTAAACATCTGAGAAACTTCTTCCCAGGAATATAGGTGCTTACTCCAGTCAACATACTGTCCATAAATTATTTGCTTTCTTAGTTCTGGATCTGCAATCGCTTCAATTTTCCTGATAGAGTCCTCCGGCATATAATCGTTTGCATAAACTGATGCCATCTTCGGATGAGTATTTGAGCTGATAATAAAATATTGCTCCGGGTCTTCCTCTGCATCTTCAGCGATTTCCTCATACTCAATTCCTTTCGGCTGAGAAGTCCCGACTAAATCAACACAACCCTGAAAGAAAAATAAACGAGGAAGTAAAGTTCCGTTTAAAAAAAGCTTTAATTCCGGAATATCTCCACATTCGTCAACGGAGATAAATGCGAGTCGGAGTCTTTTAAATGCCTCTCCCAATCCATCATGAGATCTGATCAAAGTCCGGGAATGATTCCACCAAGCAATCTGGGGTAGTTTTGGGGGGGAGTCCCAAACATCTTTAATCGCCCAACCTCGGAGTATTGATTTATTATATCTCCCAGTAGGGAGCAGGTATTTCCCCTCAGCTATGTCTACCGCTTGTTCTAAAACTCCACGAGCAATTTCATAAGTCTTTCCAGCATTTAAAGTTCTGTAATCAAAACGCATCTTGTCCTCAAGGCTCATGTTAAAGCGATCTAGTTGGGGTTTGCAAACTGCGTGGTAGATATGCTTAATGGCTTCGGCTGTAGTTTTACCCCATTGGTTAGCAGGCTTTAAAATATTAATAGCTTTGGTAGAGTTCTTAAACCAAAAGTCCTGACCGGCATGGATCTTCATTCCCAAAACATTCTCAGCAAAATCCGTTATATTCCTAGTCGTTATCGCCTTTTGTATCTCGTATGGGTTGATCATTTCACAAGCCTCTGCCTTCGTCTAATCTTCCTCCACCTAATTTTCTCGGCTTAACCACCTTCCCTTCCTCAATAGCTGCCACAGTTTCAATCTTGATTATCTCAGTTCCGCATTTTGGACAATGGGTTGGAGGAAGCACCCCAGCAAATAAGCGGTTGATAAGTTCCATAGCCATAGTGTTTTTAGACTTCGCTTCATCCTGCTTGAGCTTCAATAACTGTGATTGGTAGAAGTCATAGAACTTAAAGTCATCCGGGTATCTAAGCATTTTCTCAAAAACCTTAACCGCCACTAACCTTGATATTTCGGAAAGATCTTTTTTACCCGATCTTAAATCCTCCAAGAAAAGCTTTTCCTCCTTAGTAAGTTTTTGTGGTTTCTTAACAGGCTTTCCCCTCGTAGCCGGAGTCTTTGAACCTTCCTTCCCAGCGATAGTTCCTCTGCTAACCTTTTTCTTCAAGTTGTTATAGAGTCCCCAAAAGCTCATCCCAGCCTTATCTGCATACTTAGTGGCAGTAGCATATCCACCTATTTTCTTCACAGAGCCCTCAATTTCCTCTCTCAAGGACAAAGGCAGGGTATTGTAGATGGGCTTTGGCATTGGCATATGCCCTCAGTATTGGCTAAGGCTTAGCCCATGTCAACTAGACTCGCTACTCATAGCTCCTAGACTGATCATGATGAAAGCCTTAGGCTTGAGCATAGTTTCTGGGGTGGCTTTGCGAAGGTAATGAATAATATGGACAATACAGGGACTTGAGTTTGAACTATGCCTACCCCACAGTCATGAATTGGGAATCACTATTTGTCAAGACTTAGGTCATGATTATGTGCCTGCACCTGTCATGGTCATGATCATGGTCAAGGTCATGGCATAGGTCATGGTCATGACATGATCAAGGTCATGGTCATGGGTTATGGACATGATCATGGTCATGGCTTAGACATAGACATGGGCTTAGGCTTAGGCTTAGTCAATGTATTTGTAGGGACATTACCAAGCCAAGCTCAAGGCATGGGTCATGACATAGGTCATGCTCATCAACAATGGTCAAGGCTAAGGCATGAGTCATGGTCATGATCATGGTATAGGTCAAGGACATGGACAAGGGCTAAGGAGGTGAAGGTAG